>Ga0065711_1028207_pt1 | contig 42946 bp, 26 predicted proteins | sample Hoacrofraction12_FD_59098 | JGI IMG/M metagenome (GOLD analysis project Ga0065711, IMG submission 59098) | Hoatzin crop microbial communities from Cojedes, Venezuela - Epithelial fraction 12 v2 (version 2) | ecosystem: Host-associated > Birds > Digestive system > Esophagus > Crop | place... | reverse complement strand
CAGTTTGGGCTAAACTGTTAAGAAGTCTGTTAAGTCACTGACAGAATCATTCTTCACAGCTGTCAGCCCTTATCCATACGCTAGAAGGATCATTAATACAGCTAAAATGGAGTATCTGTCACTCTTCTGCTAACACACAGCGTGCTTCCCATAAATACTATCTAAAAGGACTTGGGTCCAGACTGTTTAATGTTTGCTTCAGCGGATGGTAAAACTTTACTACATTTGATTTTTGTCACTGTTACAAGCTTTCTCAAAAAGTTCTGTACCACGCATTCCTAGTGAGAAAGCAACATGCATTTTCTTGCTGCTCAGTGTCAGGATGAAGTGAAGGAATGGTAAAATAATGATAGCTAGGAAGACAAGCAAGTACCTACCACATTTTAATTACATAGCTAAGAAAATTAGATTGGCGTAACTCAAAATCTCTTGCTGTTACACTCTAAAGCAATGTGAAAATATGGATAGAAAAAAATCAAGAGAAATGATGTGCTTCTTCAAGCAGCTGTTTTATAAGCGTTTGAGTTATTAAGTTTAACCTGTTTAACCACACTCTTCTGAAACTGCATGTTGGTGAAAAATAGTCTGAAGAGCATCTAAGCATGCTCTCTAACCATAATGATTTTATAAAACCCATCTGATTTTATGAGTTTTTAGCTGATGACTTTTGCAGCCCTACAGTCAAGTTTCTCTACTTCTTTTTATAACATTCTGGCTCATTTCTTAAGCTGCAGGTTACCTTTTTTTTTGGCCTCCTTTTGATTTCTCTTATTACCTTCAAGGTAAATTAAAGCCTTATATTTTTGTGTTTTCAAATTGCTGCAACCATTTTCATCTTGCAGTCTGCTCCATCTTCTGATTAAGATTGTTTCTTGACATTCAGATTTGAATTTTAATGCCATCACACTTCTTTATTTTTGCTGATTGACTCTAGATTGTATGCATTTATGTGGATTTGTATTCTCTTTTTGGTGGTAATTTAAAAAACTCCTAGGTAGATTACCCCTGCAAGAGTGGTGGTGTTTGTATCAAAACATGTTGCTAGCACTTGGATAAATCAAGATTATGTGGCCCAAAGTCCTAAACATAATGCTGTGGAACCTGAGCCTGAAATGACTCATCTAGACACTAAAGGTAATATTGCAAAGCTCAGAAGAATAGTGGCTTAATTCTGGAAATATGTTTTCAGAATTCCTCTTGGCCTTGGGCTGGAATAGATTCTGTCTGTAAAAAATACATTCCTTTTTATCATTTTAAAGAGATGATTTTGGGGTGTTCTACCTTGATAGGGACCTATTCCAAAGCATTCTTAAGTGACATAACCATACAAGATATGCAATGAGGGACTTGGGAGTCATTTCCTGGCATTATTTTAATTATAATTATACTGTTGTCCTGTGTATTCCCAGTTGATGTTACTTTAAAAATTGCTTAAGAAAAAGACTCAACTGAAGAACATGAGTTTAGCAGCTTTTTTCAGCTGTCAGGCAAACGCTGCTCTCTAAGTTCAGTGAAACACCTGCTGATGTCTTGATTTCTGAGTACTTGTTCCAAGGTAATATTTTTTTTTTACATTTTCATGTATTTCTCAGGCTTCCCAAACATTATTTACATGTTTAAATTCCCATAATAGGTTTGGTTTGACCCTGGGACACACAAAAGTGAATTTAAAAGGTGATGGGTAAAGAGAGAAAAGTAGCATTTAAAATTTTTGGTTTGCTTTAAAAAGACCAGATGTCCTAAATATTTTAAAAGGCCAAACCTTCTCTTCTCACCCCACTGGCAATTCAAATCTTATTCACTCTGAAACAGTATGAATTACTAGAGAAGTAGTGAAACAGTCTTATAAAAAGGGATGAAAAGGTTAAGCAAGTGAGGGAAGAGATTTTTAGCATGCTCAAAACAACTAATTTTGCAGTACATTACTGCAAGCATCCTAGTGGCAAGAAAACAGCCACCCTAAAAAGGAAGCAATTTTATTACACCAGCCTATGGAAACGCTTTGATACTGTTGGAGGAAATGCCATATTGCCTAATGAAGCATTAGGAAGGGAGCTAGAAACATTTTTTACTAATGGCAAATGTGGGAGAGGGAACTTGCCATGTTTCTGAAGGTACTTGTATTTTTATATATACTGGGTTGTAGAGGGGAAAAGTGGTAGAAGAAAAGGTGTGCTCGTCACTCATGATGACAGACAGCTGTGAAAATGAATCAAGGTGCTCTGTGAAACAGAGATATCAGTGCAGATCTAGACAAGCCAAGCTGAGTACCAGAAACAGCCTCAAAACTCCATGTTGTTTTGTCTTTGCTGATATAGTGTCTCAAGTTAGCTAATGTGGGTTAACTAATTAAACTACTCTTGTAGGTGTCTCACAGAGCCAGTTTCTCAGGATACATATTAATATCTTCACAGACTTTTAATATGGCAGTTAGGGTCCATAAATCCCTCCGATTTTTGGGTCCACTAGTCATCTGGGGTGTGGTGGTATTGTTCATGCATGTCTTCTCTTCGTTAGTCTGACTTGGGCTTTGCTGTGTTTGAAAAAAAAACCCCAAACTCAACTATTCATTAAACAATTTTGAAAGAGAATAACTTCATTAGATTGTAATCAGTCTATACAGAAAGCTAAAATGTCAAGGAAACGCATTTGCTGAGCACTACTTGTAACTAAACCTTTTCCAGGTATCTACAGCTCAGTGAACCATGATTTATTAGTCTCGAAGACTTCAGAGTACTTCAGTCTCTGTTTATCAAACAAAGGAATGGATGCATAATCTTAAAAGCAGTAATAAACATTTCACATATGAAACTTCTAACAATGACAGCTAATTAATTATAGCTCATTTAAGCCACAAAGTAAAATTGACTTAAGCTTTTGCATCACACCATCATGCTTGCCTACAAAACAATATTCTTTCTCCTCAAGCATGTAATGAGTGTGGGATCTTCAGCTAGATGGGTCTTCAGGCTGGGTCCGCAACATCTTTATCCGCTTTTCCAGCCTCTCCATCCATTCATTTCTGAGCCTAAGGACAGAAACACAGATCAGCTTGTCCCCATATTTTTACAGGGAACAGATTTATACTCTTCATGTTTCCCACTGGTGCTATCCTTTGGTGCTTTCCCCCAGTTGTCATGCAAACCGTCCTGCTCCTTTAGAGTGTTTTGCTGGATGGCACTTCAGGACTAGCTCTTAAATCCGGACTAGGGCTCACCTGAGCTTTGTAGCTCACCTCCATCTTCAGTGTGCCCTCTCTTACGGGCCCGAGTGTGCTGGAGAGGCTTGTCATCTCCACTGGAGACTGCCTGCTGCCACCTGCTGGGTAACATCACCCGACATTTCCCCAGTCCCATATCTCCTCAGAAGTGCATTAAAAAAAGCACTGCATAGAGGCTCCTGAGTGCTACTTGGCTTGGAAACACTGGGCATGTTGAAGCTTCTGTGAGACCCGCAGCAGACAGCTTTAGGTGATAGGTGGTACTGTGTTTTGTTTTTGGTAGTATCTAAGTACAACAGAAAGACTGCCTTAAATAGAAAAGACAGGAATTTCACAGCTGAGAAGCTGAGATGCTGAAATTAGGTTTGTTACAAATGAATAAAACATGCTACAGACTTATTGCAATGTTCCTTCATCCAGGGTTATTAATGCAAAGCCATCCTTGCTCTTCTGTTTTTGAGCATCAATCCAAAGAGAGGTATGAGGGAGATGTTGAAAAAAATGCTTTCTCATTGAATGATCTCCAGCCGAAATAGCCATCTTTGCATGTGCCTTCAACTTCTGGAGACTTCATGTGAAGTAAAACTGTACTAATATTGCCACAGACTGGTCTTTCTCATTGTGGTTGATTAAGGTAGGTATGACTGATCAGGGTAAATACGGCTATGGATGATCGTTGCCTTGGTCAATTAGTATACTTGGACCATCTGCTTTATTATGGATTTACCTTATGCAAATTAAGCCATCTTGATTAATTCAAACTATATTCTTGTGAAAACAAGGCCACAGAGAAAGAAACTGGGCCAGGTACACTTCTGTGCTAGCTCTGTTGTGAACATAAGCATTGATGTTCAAGACAAGCACTCACTGCTAGAAGTTGTCCTGACAACTTCAGAAAGTTCCAGACTTTGGATCCATTTATGGAACAAGAGTGAATTACTCTCTTATCCTGTGAAGCCATAGCTTAGACACATTAGCATTGTCATGCCAGTTTGGGAAGCATTATTATTTTCTAGAAATCTAAGAAAAATGCTTTAATCTTTCATTGCATGACTCAAATATAAGTATCACTTTTCTTCAAAAAAGAATTAGAACGCAATCTCCGATAACCTTTCCAGAAGCAAATTACCCACTTTGTCAGAGCACTTCTTTGCTGACGCTCTTTTTCAATTTGCAGATACCGAGTTTGTTGTTCGATAGTCTTTTCCCAGAAGTTCCGCAGGTCACTAGTTTCGCATCCCCGCACTTCATGACGTATGTATTGGCTATTCATTTTCTCTAAAGGAGAAATGTGAAACAACCATATGACAAATTATTAGTTCCTCATCCGTTTTCATGGCTAAAGGACACTCTTGCTGTTTTGGATTTTCACAGCATTAGGGTCACACAGTCTTTTGTTGGAGGATCAGGGCAACAGTGGGCATGACTCACTATTTAAGCTTTTCATCGCTAGCTCTGACACTTGAAGATATGCCGTCTGCAGTGCTTTGAATTCTTGCTCATTCGCCTCAAACACTTCTCACCTCCATCTGCCTGTGACCTTTAAGATCACAATGCAGGACAGTTCTACTGTATTCTCTAGCTTAATAATTAAGATACCTTTCACTGTACTCATAAATGGAAATGAAATATAAAACTTGCCAGATCTAGTGGGATTTTTCTTTGCTGTTTTTATGTCTGCTAAATGATAAAGTGACCATTGAAGATTAAGATTAAAACAATGAAGAAAAAGAGCTCTGGTGATTTGCTGTTAATCATTATAACACTTGCTTTAGCTTTATTTGGGAATGGAGAAAATTTATATGTATAAAAGTATGTACATAATTTTGTAAGATGCTGACTTGCAGAAGCCACCTTGCTTGTAAAGTATTTCTCTCTCTTCTGCAGTTTTCTAAACAGAGAAAATTAATTGAATATATTTATATGCCTGTGCCCATTCTGTACTTCCCCTTCATTTAATGTCATCTTAAAAATAAATTTCAGAGTGAATCTTATCCTAAGAGAAGTATATCTGTCTCAGGATTACTCTTCATGGGCTAATAGTCAAACCCCTGTATCCCACATTACAGCCAGAAAATAATATCATTACTTTCAAGACTTCATTAAATATGGAAAGGCTACATCCATGCTGCCTTCCAAATTGCTGTGTGGTTTTGCATGAACATGCCATTATAATATTTTCCAGAACATTTAATTTTTTTAACAAGTATTTAGGGCTCTCTCATGCATTGTTTGAATTCACGGCAATTATTTGTAATTTATTTTAATCAGAGCCATAGAGAGCTAGTAAACAAGCCCCTCCAGGCTAGCTTGGAAAAGCTTGAAGAAACCGTTGCCATGCCCCTGCCAGGCATTGTAACAAAAGCAAAACTGGGAACTGGTAATCTTTACATAATATCATTTGGAGATTTGGCTGTTTTATGAAAAACTGAAACACGTTATAAAGACTCTGTGAACAGAGAACAAAAGCAGCCCTTTTGAAGAGGTCCCTTTCTTGCTGGGATTTCCCTGTGACTCACCTGTGTTTCTCTGTGAAACCTCCATATAGCAGTTCATGGCCTCCAAATGACAGAAGCACTGTATATGAGCCTGACTTTTGTAGGGAAATTTACTGAGCATTTTTTCAAGTTCTGAGCAAATTATGGCTGGAAGGGTAAGTGTTATCAGTCTGTAATGTTAAATGCAAGTACAGATGAACAAATCCAGCTGTGCTAGCGGATGAGTAGTTCCAGGTCAAAAGTTCTCTTAATATGAGTCTGTGTTTTCATAAAATATATGTATTCCATAAATATCCACATATATCTCAATGTCATCCCAGGTAGCAGTTACTACCCTTTTTAACTTTTTTGTGTACCAGGAGAGACCTAGAAATATATGAAAAAGACATGGTAACAGCCATCTGGGTCAGACTAAGGGACTTTCCACTCCAGAAGTTAATCTCTGAGAATAACAGTATTTCTGAAGAGCAGCAAGAAAAATTCTCAGATATCCCTGAGGCTCCAAAATAAACTCCCAGGAAATAATGTCTCCTGGTTTCTTTTATCAGAAGTGATCCCAAAGCATAATAACTTCAACCTGCTGAATGACTATGAATTCCTATTTAATATATTCTGGATGTGTCTTTTCTAAATCTATGAAGCTGAATATTGCTCCTGATTAAGGCAAAGTTGTGGAACTCAGTGCCATGAGGTACAACTGAGCCCAAGTGTATGCTTTCAGAATACACATATCCTTTACCAGTTTTAAATGCTCTGCCTCCCAGTTTCTTTGCATATATTTTTGGTGTTGGCTTGAATATATCTTATAGGTGCATCTCTACAACACCCCTCCCCACAACAAAAAATCCAAAGCACGTTTTAAATCCAGTAAATCAGAAGTTCAGAATTAGTTTTCATTGTTATTCACCTTACAGCTGCTGATGGCAGTATCTAGAAGAATGTTAGAACCCTGCTAGAATATGGTGTGTGTAGTACTATGCATTATGGTTTTGAGTGGGTTTTTGTTTGGGGGAGGGCAGGAATTAGTGCTTTTTTCTGTCTATTCTCTGTGAAATTTTCTTTGTGTGTGCTTGTTCAGGCACAATAAGAATGTTGTCCAAGACTGTCCTTCTTACCTAACCTTTTATTTTATGTTAATATGCGGATACCTTGGTGCTGAATTTTCTTGTACTCAGCCCTTAATCTTCCTCTTTATTTTCTTTCCTGCTAGTACTGAAGAACACTCAAATATGTATCAAAGCAACTGAAGTTAGAATTTCTATATCATTATTTTACTGATCCTCGTATATCCTTGATAAACACCAGTGTGTCAGTGTGCCAGCATTTGCTTCTCCAAAGTGTAGAATCATCCCAACTTAAATTGTCTTTTATTTAAACCCTCTGAGTCCATTCACACAGCAATTGTAGGAACTGCACAGTAACTCTGCTAAAATAACCTGCCTAGTTTCCTTTGCCTTTATGCATCATGTGCATAGGTGTTTGAATTCACTTCTGTCCTGCCAGCCAATTCACAACTGTTGCCATAAACCTTCAGGGTTGTGTGGGTAATCAGGGACAGCAAGCCTAGGCTATCAATATTTCACTTGCCCTGAGACAAATTTTCTGTGCTAAAATCTTCTTAGTGACGGAAACTCTTATTTTCCCCTCTTAATTCAGCTTTTTTTCAGAGGCAAGTAACAGGGCTTAAGCCACTATTTTGGCCTTGCACCAGCAGTATCACGTGGGTACAGTTTATTTTCATGCCTTCTAACCTCCTTCAAAGTAGCCAGCAAAAGGGACCTCATTCAGCAGAGAAAAAGAATGGAAAAGACTTCATGAAAACAGCCTCCAAAGCAGCCTGAACAAATAATAGCTATATGTCATACAACAGATGGGCAGAAATATACTGTTAAAGCACATAGGCAGCTGTAATAGACCTAACTGCAAGATCTATAATAGTGCTGACTTAAACTACCCTGCAAGAGCTAGGACTAAATGAAGCTTTATTTAAACCTCTAGTGACAATTCTTCAAGAGGACAGTAACGAGAGCCTCTTCCTGGTAATCATTGACAGAGCCCTGGTTGCAAGCTGGTGAATAAATGTAGCTGCTCTCAAATGAAAAGAATAGCTGGGTAAACTCTAGGAAGGCTTTATCCTACACGAGATGAAGGTGATTATTTATTTTTAGATCTAATAATTTTGGAGCGGGTTGATATTATTTAGACTCAATTTGCTAAAGGAGATCTTACAAAAATAGGGAAGCTGTGACACAAGCACTGTTATCTGGAACTCAAAAATTATGTTGGTGGAACAACACAGGAATGTAAGATCAATTTGATGTGACAACTTGACTTTTTTGTAAGTAAAAAAATCAATAGTTTGAGGCTGGAACTCACTGGTTCTGTGAGAAACCATTACCGCCAGAAGAAACACATCGTTTCGTGGAAAGAATTGGAAGTCACAAGTTTCGTAGCTAGAAAATGGTATGTAAAGAATGGTGCAGGGTTTTTTCCTGCAGTAGAACACAAATTGTTATTTTAAATATTTTTTAAAATCTACAAAGCATCTACATGAGTCAGGAAAGCTTTTTTTTCTTGTGCTTTTTGCACAGCACAGTTGGTCAGAGTTTTCAGGGTGTTATGCATCTGCCTAGAAATAATACACTATTTTATTTATCTGCCTTTTCATGGATCTTGCTTGGTGACTGTGCTTATAGTATAAAAGCACTGGACTAATGAAAAATTGCATGACGTATAGGAGAGTAGACTATCTATACTAATGTTGATGTCTGAGTTTAAAGCAATAAGAAATCTGCTTTGATTTTAGAAAATGAGACTAGTAATCACAGCTATGATTTCCCTCTTTTTCCTTAGATCTTAAACACGCCATTTATCTTCTGCTTCTGCAGCTGGCAGTGATTCACATCTCAAGGGGCTGACTGTGGTTTGCTTGGAGCTTCTGCCTGGGGAAGCATACCAGTTTCAAGTCTAACTTAGATCTTCACACCCTGGGTAAAACTCTTTGGCGCCGAAGAAAGCACTTCAGTTTAAACCCCTGTACCCTTCTGTTTGTGTGACAGGCTGCATAGTGCGAGGCTTGAGCCTCAGTGCAGCTCATGCGTGACACGGGGAGAGGTTTCTCACAGGTCTTTCTGACTGCCTTGCTATGCCCAGTTACAGAGCTGCACCTCCCGGAGCTGACGTGGAGCACCAGCCTGGGGATGAGGGAAGGCTGGTACAGTCTTCTGGTGCACACAGGTGCCTAACACTGTGCTGGTGTCTTTCAAAAATTCATTAGTGTCTCTCATCAGCAAAGATGTATAGCTTTACATATATGCTGTACGGTTCTCCTTCCATTTGCACTTCGGCATTACAGACTATCTGTCTATGCATTTCTTATGTAAAGAGAGTTGTATGGAGTTTGCAATGAAATAAGGGAGTTCTAGACAAGTGGTTTATTCTGCCAGCAGTATTTCCTAGTTTGGCAGAATTTGACGTACATGCTCTTACCAGGATGTAGGCTGAGTCAGGATGTTGTTCTCCGGGTGTAAACTCCAATCAAATTAATTGGACTTTTCCATGCAACTGGAATTTTCTGTGTATGAAAATGACAACCATACTGACAAGTGACTGAGCAATACTGGTAGGAGTTACCTGTGTACGTGTGTTACAGATGTGCATCTATCAAATCAATTCTAACACACAAGTTAAACAATTTTAGCATGCAAGTTAAAATGTTTGCACTCAGGCACTATGCAGCAGTCTCTGTTCAACCATTCTGCTCGTTCCTAATTCCCACAGTTCATTATTGCTTTTCTGTGAAAGCTGATGGGTCTGAATCTATTTTTCTGATCTGGACAATAGCTATGCTTGAAGTGCTTGAACTGCTGCAAAATCTGGGCCTTTTCTCATACGATACCTTTATGACAAAGAAAAATATTAAGGCGAGGCTCATGGCAGCTATGTGGTTTTTGCATCTCATACTGCTACAGTGGCAGTATCAACACCTTAGAAAGCCACGAACTGTAAATGTTTTCTTTTGTCCTCCTCATCTGTTGGGCCTCAGTTCTCTTGTATCTGCTTTCACCCTTTTCTGGGTGAATGATTGAATTATTGAACTGGAGGGAACCGATTCTCTGCCTTGCTTTTCTGCAGCAGAGGGCTCAGCAGTCCTCTAGCTGAGGGTTAAAATTCTTACAAACTTTTGAGCAAAACACTTGAGAAATCAACAGTTTCATTTCCCTCCAGGTCATCTGTTCAGTTGTTACTATCCTACTTCTGCTCCTGTGTATATTTATTTACTTAGCTACTTGCTCTCTTTCACTCTGCGGTTCCCACTGACTCTTCTCCTTCTGCTCACAGCCAAGGGCTTCCACGAGAGGTCCATTCGCTTTTCCCTTCTCTGCCTTCATGCCTGTTGAGCTTCTCCTCCTGCCCTCTTCACCTTCCATGCCGGCCCTCCAGCCTAACCTGGCTGACTCACACCTCCGCTTTCAAAAATCTTTCTGGCTGACTTCCCCAGCTCTGTTGTTTCCTTCGGAAAATCTCTCTCCACTTCTTGCTGGAGCTCCGTTTCTCCCTGACTGCTTATGCTGATCTCACCAAACTTTCCCTGGAGCATCTTTTCAGCACCCCTCTGCTCCCAGCTTCTCCCACCCCCTGCGCCTGGCTCTCCGTGGTGGCTGTGCACGTTCCCACACATCCTGCCGCTGGCACACACACACACACACACACACACACACACACACACGCACGCACGCACGCACGCACACACACACGACTGTGGTCACAGTTGCACAAAGGTGAGCATCAAGGGAACAGACATTCATAAGCATCCTGCAATACAGAATGTCCAAATGCCTTTCCTGAACTTTCCATAGATCTGTCCAACTCTTCTTGGCTTTTAATTTTCAACATCTAAGGCATATTTAAAGTGGCTGTAGTTTGCTTGCGTGATCAAATATTGTTTCTTATCACTAGATTTTCTCTACTGCCAGATACGTTTGAAGCCTGATCCTATGAACTGCTGCATTCATAAGATCAAATATATAGCATAAATTAATATTTATTAGTCGAGGATCTTGAACATGTTTTGTTTCGTTGTTTGATTTTGGAGTACAGGAGTATTTGATGGTCTAGGATCAAAGAAGATGAATCCTGCCCAAGGCTCATGTTCTTTGTTAGATTATCCAGTTCTGACAAAACATGCAAGAGAAGCTGATCCTGATTCATGTGAAGGTGTCTACCATTAAATTAAAAAGCCTCTTGGCAGCAGATCGCTGTTCAAAACCCTTTGTGAGAGGAGTGTCTGTGTAAGTTTGGCTACTGTTTAGACCATCGGTTGAGAATGTACAGTCACATCCTCTGTTTTTTTGTCCAGGGTTGAGGCATGGAAATTGCCCGTAAATATTTTTTCTGTATCAATGCTGCTCAGCTTCTTTAGAATGCTGCTAAACTGGGCACTCTTCCCTGGCATTTCCCTCACACTCTCATCTTTCCTAGAATATACTTTTGTGAGAACTAAAGTTAGAGAACAAACGCATTTTGTGTTGACATTATTATGAAAAACTTGCTACAAAACCCAAATACTTACTTACCTTTGGAGCTGGACTCTTCCTGCAAATAAATCCTCTGTGTGACACAAACAAATGAGGAATATTACCACTGCAGCCCTGGCTTCTCCAGTGTCACAGGGCAGTAATGAAATGCATCCCTCGGTACTTTTTATTTGAAGTGGGGGTAACATAAATCCTTCATCATATCAAGGCTATTTTGAACAGAACCAGCAGCGAGATAAGATCATTTAATGAACTTTGCAGCCCCCTGCCTGAGATGACCATGAAACACAGGCCCCTTTGAGAGCATGCATCCCTCCCACACTGGCAGATACCTCAGAGGGCATGACTTGGCAAGTGCTGAGAATTTTCTTTAAAATGCGTGCTAGTATTATCCATTTTAATATTCCTCCTGTGAAGCTTGAAAAATTCCACACTACTATCTTAGTTGTAATGGAGGCTGAAATGGTGTGACAAATCACACTTGGTTTTGCATTACAGGGTGACTTACAGAAGTATGCAGTACTTTGGAGCTGTTAATCTAAGGATGTGTTCTTGATTATGACCTATCACACAATCTGTTCTCTTCAAGGCAATCATCATAGGAATCGTCTCTTTGGTTAACATTAGCTGACAAAATGCATTAAACGAGCACTAGTTTTACCATTTGGAGTTGTTATAACTCTATTACAGATGAGCACTTATATCACTATGTTTCATTTTCTGAGGAAAATATTTTGTAGGTTTGGTCGATGACAGATGTACATGCTGATCTCAGTTTTCATTAAATCCATCTAAATTGCTAATACACCATATGTGACTGCTGGCTTAAACAGTATTTATACTATTGCTGATTATTTTAAGCTTCCTTTGTTGTAATTTTTCAGACCCCAAGTAGCAAAAGCAGCAGCCATTAGATTGATGCTTTCTGTAGTTCATATTTACTTATTTATTTTCTCTGCAGTCAGCTTTACAGCAGAAAACCCTGAGCAGGACCTAGCATCTGCAGCCTTTCTCTGTAAAGGAAAATTTCAGCTCTTTTCAAACACTGGTCAGGTGGTTCAGCTCCTTAAAAACATTATGATATTAACTTCCTTCAATGTGTTGTCCCACGCCATACCATATGAAATCACAGAAATCAGCTCTTCCCTCTATACATACAATAATAACAAAGGTCATGTGGTGTCAGAGCTTTTGATCCTAGATACATGCATGGCATTGAAAAAAAACATATCGTAGGTAAAGTTGATTGCTCTATTTTTGGAAAACCAGATCAAACTGGCTAGCTTTGGAAATCACGAGCAAATACAATCTGATGGATGAATGTTAAAATAATTTACTATTACAAAGACAGGTTGGTGCCCAGACTTGATACAGCAGGGGTGCTAACCACCATGGTGCTGCAGAGCATCATAACTACTTTCTTGCCATTTGACTCAGGGCCTCAGTAACTTCCCCTTCTTCCTACACACATTTAGCTATATTTGCAATAAATCAGAGTTTTGTTTTTCAATGTTATGATGTAGGCAATACCTTCCCTGAACATTTGCAAACATCTAATTTCAGGAGAGGACTGCAGTGTCCAGGTTTATTCAGAAAACATGTATTTCTGGTCTGAAATGCTCTAGATGCATTGACATCTCTGTATTTGTGCAGATTAGATGCCTGTGTAAAGCACAGCCAAAATGTGATAGACATTGCACACACTCTGATCATCTGCAGTAGCTTGGATACATCTCTCATGATAGACACTGACTGTATTTCCAATGAACAACTCATCTGTGCATTTGTAGTAGCTTCTTATGCAAGATGAATGGATACCCAGCATCCAGAAACCCTGGACGAAAACTAGTGATCTGCTGGGTTTCCCGTATCTGAAGAAACAGCCAGGTGACAGGTGACTGGAAAGACACACTTCACCCTCAAAAGCAGGGCACCTGTCAAGTAAGCTTTTATGTAGTGAAAATTATTTAGGCTGTTTGTGCACCTCAGCCTTTGTTTGCTTCATAAGCAAATTTCAGAGCTGCTTACCATAACCTGCTTGTAGGACAGCACTCATCTCTAGTTTGCAAAAGTTCTTGTAAACACTTGTTTAATGTCATTAGCAGAGACCACAGAAGAATCTGTAAAATGACTAACAAAGTGCAAACCTTTAGAGGGCCTGAGGTGCTACTTGTCTGCAGCGATCAGACTCTGCCTTGGTGTTCTGACTGTGTGCTGTTGCTCCTGTGTGGGAGAGTTGGAAATAAAAGTAGTAATCAATTTGTACTCTTGCGCAAGTAATCCTGGTACGTTTTGCCCAAATTTTGTCAGTCTGACCACTTCACTCTGTGTGTTCTTAGACTGATGCTAAAGAGGAGGAGGTGAAAGAGGAAGACACCACACAAAATCTACAAGAGTTTGCTAATTAAGTAAATATCTCATGTCTCTTTTCTCTTTGATGCTAGCAAAAATAAAACCCAGAGAGGTAAGTTTTTAAAGCGGATATTGTACCATGTTGTTGGCGTGGCTTTCTTCTGTACTCACCATGCATCTGGTATTCACATCCTTCTCATTCTTGATTGATGCAGTGGCAGTCAGAAAGTTGTGAGGAGGGACTTCTGTCACTACTGGACCTTGTCCTCACTGGTTCGGGAATAGCACAAGTCACAGCAGTTTTAGTAGCCCTCTCCAAGCTTCACAAATTCCAGAATTAAGCAGATGACTCAAATGGTAGGTAAAAGCCTGATTAGTTTAGGTGTCTGTCTTCCCATGAAAGTTGGTTGTTAACTATTTTTGATGCTTCTGCAAATATTTACAGGGTGAGGTTTTTAAAATCTGCCTTTGAAAACCAGCAGACTGGGTCCTTTAATGGGTCTAGTACTCCAGAGTACAACAGACAGGAGGTTCCTTGGTGGAGTGTCCTGTAGCTGATGCAGTGCACCTGTGCGGAAGGCCAGTGTTTACCTGTTTCCCTGCTGCACATGCACTGATTTGAACCCTGCTGTCCTGCGTTGGATCCTCTGAAAGTGTATCTGGAGAAAACAAGTCTGATTAGAAGTTTCTAGCTCTGCCTGCTGGATATGACACTGAGTGTTGGATTAAAGTATGTGAGAAAAATTGTCATGACTGGACTGGTCAACTAATTTCACTGAGGTTTTCAAAACCATTTTTCCTCTCTTAGGCTAAGCCTGGGCAGTGAGAAAGAAGCAGGGACTTGTTTAAATAACAGAAAAAAAATCAGGATTAAGTAGGAACTGGAATTCCACTCTACACACAAGAATACCTTTTATCTACACTGAATCTTTCCTCTGAGTGCATTCTGGGTGGTGCATAGATCACATCATCCATGCCTATGACACACAATTCTTTTCTTTATAATACCTCTTATAGGACAATCTCAAGGTCAGTAAAGTGGCAGATTGAAGAGCTGACATGTTTTATTAGCTGAATGAAACTTCTTATTGACACCACTTAGACGACATCTGAAACATTTATAGAGGTCGTTTACTGTTTATTGCAATCGTGATATTGCTTTTGTGACATAGACCAGAAAAATTAGGTATGCAAGATCCACTAGTACCTTTTGGTAATTCTCATTTTAGTTGCCTCCCTGCAGCTTATTCGTGATTCTGTTTTTCCAGGAATGTAAAGTTTTCAAGCAGTTTAAATAGCATCAGGCTGAAATGTACCCGCTGGAGCTGCTAGATACACAGATGCTTTCCCATGGAAGTGTAATTAGCCTGGCTCCTTGCACTGCAGGGGGGAATTCTGCTACAAAGGAAGGAAAGGCTGCTGGTGTCACCTGCTCTATCTCAGCATTTCCATGTGTTCGAAACTACCTTAAAGTCCACATCAAATGAACTTCTACAGGGACCTGTCCAGAAAGGCTTCTGTGAAGTTGTGTTGAATTTGTCTATGAAATTGGCCTGGATGTTTTTCCATCTTACTATGGCACTGGAGTTAGGAACTCAGTTTCTCTAGACACCCTCAGGCATCAGTTTAATGAGTGCAGGAAAGAGGTTTTTGATCCTCTGTTGAAATCAACCAATGCAGTGCGTACTCCAGTGCACATGCTGTTTGAGCGAGATTGGGGCTGTTCTACTGCCGTACAATTAATGGAGAGAGAACAGTATCTCAGTGGGGTAATGCAGTCTTTTGTGTCTTTTTATAGCATTATACTTCCTATATAGCCAAATTTTAGTTGCTTCAGTTAGATAAAGTTAAATGGGATGAACTGCAGCTATTGGAGACTTCACACTTGCTGCTAGAAAATTAACAAGGTCCACAGAGACTTTGCTACTGGTATTAATTTCCATTGGATGATGTCAGATACTTTGGTGATAAGGAAGCAGAGAGTTAAGGCAGCATATTAATTGCATGGCTTTTTATCTTCCTCTAATATTTACCAGAACTTAAGTGTCTGACCCTTCTGTGACTGTGACAGAGGCAAATACTACTTCACTGTTTTCATTATGGAAGCTCAAGTCTTCCCCAAGACCATCTTTGAATGAATTTGAACAGTTTTACTTTGGAAGAAGATAAGGTAAGAAGAAGGGTGATTAAGGTCTCTATACATCCCTATTTGCTTTTAAAAGTAAAATTTATGGTCATGAATAAATCTGTCACTTGAGTACCTGTGTAAATACCTCAGGGATGGTATATCTGTACCCATGCTGTACCCCAGCTGAAGTGCAGTTTTAACTCAACTAAAACTCGACCTAGTACTGAAAATAGATGTACCTAGATGTACTCACTTTCCTTCTACCAGTGTATCAGAGGGAACAGATGTGGCTGCATTACATCTCAGGGCACCTCTGTGCTGCCTTACAGTGTTTTACTATGGCCAATCAACCGAATTGATAGGCAGACTGTGTTTTGCTGCTTCTTGACTCCTGTTAAGACTGTTATCAGCTAGCATTAAAAAGACAGCCCAGACTTCATTCTGGCTGGCCTGAGACTTAGGAGAACATCGATGTGAGGTCGGAGGGCCCATTCTGCCTCTTTAGTCTGCTTCCTGGAAAGAAATCTGATTTTAACTCTTGCACTCAATCCAGTAATGAAAAGTAACGTCGGATGTGAAAGATTGTCACCAACAGGTTTCTTGTAAACACTGAGACCCAAACTGACCATTAGCTCTTAGAAGCTGCCATAATAAAAGTCTCTGACTGAAACAGTCCTCGGTGAGCACAGATTGTTAGCAAGATTACAAAGGCACCAGGTATGTGTTAAGTAAAATACTAATCACGTCAGATTAAGATCACATATTTACAAGAGAGCAGGGAGTGGCCTGGGCCATTACACAGTAGCAGACATCAGCATCCAGAGCACTGCAAAAGCTCTGCTTGTTTAGTTGCAAGACCTGCCATGTGAATAGTTTGAAGCCACAGATCTGTCAGCTGTGAAACAGCCAAACTTGAAGGAGGGGTGAAAGCAAGAAGAAATGGTTTTCTGTTACTTTTACTTTGCATTAGTGCATATAGCTAATGCAAATTAGTATAGATGATAGTTTTAAGTGTGAGTGCTATGGCCAATTAGACCACTTAGACCACTTCCTACGTGTGGATTTAAATGCCTAATATGTACCAAGAGTTGAAACTTTTGTCCACAGTTGTTGAAAGAGGACCACAGTGACTTCAAATGGAATAAAAAAGGAAGTTATATTCTGCATTGGCTAAGAACATTTTTCTGAACAGGAGCAGAATACATTCCATCCTTGTGTATTGTGTACACATGGATGGCTGACCAAATTTTAAAATGTTTAATGTGTCAAACATATCAATCAAATTCCCGTGAGGAGCCATTATATCCCTAGCAAGTACCAAAAGAACCTTCACAAAATGTATTATCCAATGTCTTTAACTTGAAGGCAAATACTTTCCAGTATGAGTTTGACTTATGCGGAAGTTGCTCTGGAGTTGAATCATCCAGAAAATAATCTTAGCTGAACAGGTATTTAAAATCTCTCTTTGCAGAAAATTGAATACAAGATTGAATATGGTCAGAAAATTCTTCACAACCATGTCAGTGTGTAGGAGTGTTCTCAAGGCATATCCTTGAACTTGTTTGAGCTCTGCTCCCTGGACCATCATCTTGTCTCTGCTTGTTTGTTGTATACACAGAATTGTTAGTGGAGAGACATGGGTGGTGGTCACTAAATGCCTGCTCCCGGCCTGTGTTTATTTCTCTCTTGTGATGGTACTTTGCAGCTGAGCACCTTGCTGTCCGCATAGCAGAGATTAAGTATTGATGGATGAAGCACACAGTTCAGAGGTGGGGGAAAGCCACAAAGAGGTGGGCCAAGAATATCTTTGACAGAAGAGACCAGCTACAAACCTGTATGGATCCTACCCCCAATGAACATGACTGGCAAACTGGTGACAATAGACAAGGAGAAGGCGGAGAGACTCAACAATATTTTTGTCTCAGTCTTCACTGGCAGTCTCTCTTCCCACACCTCTCCAGTGGATGGACCTCAAGACAGGGACTGTGGGAGCAAAGTCCCTCCCACAGTAACAGAAGATCAGGTTCGTGACCACCTGAGGAACCTGAACATACATAGCTCTGTGGGACCTGATAAGATGCATCCCAGAGTCCTGAGACAACTGGCTGATGCAGTTGCCATGTCACTCATTTGAAAAGTCATGGTAGTCAGGTGAAGTCCTGGGTGACTGGAAAGAGGGAAACATTGCACCCATTTTTAGAAAGGGTAGAAAGGAAGACCCTGGGAACTAGTGACCTGTCAGCCTCCCCTCTGTGCCTAAGAAGATCATGGAAAAAAGATCCTCCTAGAAGCTATGCTAAGGCACATGAAGGACAGAGAGGTGATTTGAGACAGTGAGCGTGGCTTCACCAAGGGCAAGTCTTGCCTGACTAACCTAGTGGTCTTCTACCACAGCGTGACTACATCAGTGGACAAAGGAAGAGCTACAGATGTCATCTACCTGGACTTCTGTAAGGCCTTTGACATGGTCTCCCACAACATCATTCTCTCTAAATAAGAGAGATATGGATTTAAGGCGTGGACTGTTCAGTGGATAAGGAATTGGTTGGAAGGTGGCAGCTGGAGGGTAGTGGTCAATGTCCAGATGGAGATCAATGATGAGTGCTGTCCCTCAGGGGACCATATTGGACCAGTGCTGTCTAATTTGTTCTTCAATGACATAGTGGAATTGAGTGCAGCCTCAGCAAATTTGCAGATGACACCAAACTGAGTGGTGCAGTTGACATGCCTGAGGCAGGGGACACCATTTAGAGGAACCTGGAGAGGCTGGAGAAGTGGGCCTGTGTGAACATCATGAGGTCCAACAAGGCCAAATGCAGGGTCCTGCACCTTGGCTGGGGCAACCTCCGGTATAAGTACAGGCTGGGGGATGAAGGGATGGAGAGCAGCCTTGCTGAGAAGGACTTGGGGGTCCTGGTGGACGAAAAGCTGGATGTGAGCCGACAATGTGTGCTCACAGCCCAGAAGGACAAACATATCCTGGGCTTCATCAAAAGCAGCATGGCCAGCACGTCAAGGTAGGTGATTCTGCCCCTCTGCTCTGCTCTGGTGAGACCCCACCTGGACTCCTGTGTCCAGCTCTGCAGTCCTCAGTACAGGAAAGACATGGACCTGTCCAGGAGGGCCACGAAGATGATCAGAGGGATGGAACACCTCTCCTATGAGGAAAGGCTGAGAGAATTTGGCTTGTTCAGCCTGGGGAAGACAAGGCTCCTTGGAGACCTTATTGTGGCATTTCAATACTTAAAGGAGGCTTATAAGAAAGATGGGGACAGATTTTTTAGTAAGGCCTGTTGCGACAGGACAAGGAGTAATGGTTTTAAACTGAAAGAGGATAGATTCAGACTAGAAATAAGGAAGATATTTTTTGTGATGAAGGTGGTGGAACACTGGAACAGGTTGCCCAGAGAGGTGGAATGGAAAGGAGGATCCCTGGAAACATTCAAAGTCAGGTTGGATGGGGCTCTGAGCAACCTCATCTTGTCAGTGATGTCCCTGCTTATTGCAGGGAGGTTGGACTAGATGATCTCATAAAGATCCTTTCCAACCCAAACAACTCTATGATTCTATGATTCCATCTGATAGCAGAGGACAAGTTCCGTCTTGTCCTCTTGAACAGGAAGTTCCGTCTGAAAATGAGGAAGAATTTCTTCCCTCTGAGGGTGACGGAGCACTGGAAAAGGCTGCCCAGGGAGGTTGTGGAGTCTCCTTCTCTGGAGATATTCAAGACCCGCCTGGACAAGGTCCTCTACAGCCTACTGTAGGTAACCCTGCTTCGGCAGGAAGGTTGGACTAGATGACCCACAGAAGTCCCTTCCAACCCCTACCATTCTGTGATTCTGTGACAAAAACAACATTCTTTTGCTAGGTTTGCAGAAGAATTAATAAATTCATTACATGAATCATCAATGATGGAATCTTCCAAGTACAGAAAGATTATTTATGTCTGAAACAAGATATATAAGCAGCAGGAGGCAATACACTTTTTGCTCTGCACCTGTGTTTAGAAATTGTTTCTGTTGAAGGGAAGACTCTTCTTGTCACTGTTCACGTCATTGTCACTTCTGATCAGGAGAACTCAATACCCGCTGGGCTTTACCACTCTGCAAAGAAGATCTTTCCTGCTCTGCTTCTTGTTCAAAGCAAGTAATTTTTTTGCCATGTATCTCCAGTCCTCCCTATAGACCAACTGCTTGAAGTTTCTGGCCATTATGATGTACATATACATACAAATCTACTGTACCTATCTCTTCTGGGAAGCCACTTATTGTAATGTGACAAGAGATCCTGGCCCTAGTGGACTTATTATGTATTGGTTGCCTTCTGGCTTTGAATACAATTAATGCTATACATTTTGACTTTCAAGATCTACAGAGATGAATCAGTCTTTGACTTTCTTGTCAGGGAGCTGCCTCAGGTGTGAGGGCATTGGATGCCTGTGGAAGTTCCTAATAGAAGTGCATTAATTTGAGTGTTTTGGACTAGTAGGATGAAGACCTGAAAGAGTGGAAATCTCTGAGGAGTCCTTAATTGGGTTGTCCTCCTCCTATCTTGGTTCAAGCATCTGCTGTTTTTACAGACTGTGCCACAAGTCATGTAGACATTCTTGGGGCCTTGGAGTCGGCAGCCAGAACACACTTTGATGAGTCATGAGTGCTTAGCACCTCTGAAAATGAAAAGCCACATAGACAAAGGAGACTGTTGATGCAGAGAGTGCAAAAACTCCCTCTTACTTGCCAGTGTTAAGGTAACTATGTAAAGCAATGACCCTATAAAAGAAATAGCCCTGAAATAGTAACCTCCTTCAATATAATGTAAGCTCCATGAAATCAGTACCAATGGCTCCTCTGATCCTGGCAAGAAGGCTGCCAGTGCTGAGAATGCAGCTTGAATCCCTTGTAACTCCCCCATTTGACTTCATATGCACGATCATGTGTAGGCAGTTGAGAGACATTATGTGCTCCTCATCACAAAAATAGCTCTTGTTGATGTTCATCCTTTGCAGGTGTCTTCCAGTGGTCTTGACACTATTTCTAAATTGATTTTTTGAAGACTTTAAGGAAGTTGACCATTTATTTTCACGGACATTGAGCCTTTTTGGTGAATGTGATTGGAGGTAGCTTCCCTTCACACTGGTGAGCTCATATTATGTTCCTGGAAAGTGACTGCCCTTGCATAACTGCTTCCTCCTTTTCTGCCACTGTTTCCCCGTTAGCTGGTGCTGAAGTTACCTATGAACAGCTGTATGAGGTTAGGTCCCTGAGCTGTTCCTTTAAGTAGCTGCACTAGCTGACTACATGGACCAAGGCAAAACACGTGAGGTTACATGAAATGTATCTATCACTCATGTTAATGACTCCTTCTTCAAGTCACACATGACCTATGTCCCTGTGACATATTCCCATCTGTTTTGTACACATCTCAGCATTCTTCAACCTCACTAACTGACAGGAAGGGACACTCCAGGAGTTAGTTTGTCGTGTACTATCGGGAAACCGGCCTCTCCTTTCCAGACGCATCTTCTGGAATTAATTTCCAGGCTTGTGATAGCTGTACAACCAGTTATAGTGGAGAAATTTTGGGTTATTTTTTAACCAGGTGACTGCAAAAATTGTTAAAAACACTGCTAGTCATAGATTCTGGGTTCTTTGTTATTCCTGCCTAAATCACAAGTGCTGATGAAAAACAAAAAGGAGACCAAAGAAATGTACTGCAAGCTGGTTTAGGAAGAAGCATAAATACTTCATCCAAAATGAAATCCTACCCACTATCTATAAAACCATCTCTCACAATAATCAGCCATAGCAGAATAATTCCTTCCTGTTATGTTATGTTTCTGTTGGTAAGATTAAAGACGAAGAGTAGCATTTACCAAAATTTGAATTACGTTACTGCTCCTGCATTTCTTCTTTCACAGATTGCTCATTAGACCTGCTCTTTAAACAAGTTACTCAGAACGCTTGTTTGATCAACTGGCCTACCAGAGCTGATCTTTGCCTATCTTATCTTCAGACTGTTCCTGAAACTCAGGTCCCTTGGCTTTTCTTGGTGCCTTTTCTTTACAGAAGTAGAAATCAGACCTCAGATCTACTGAGTTTAAACTGAAGTTGTAGTAGAGGGTGGGCTCTGTGGGAGATGGTCCTCCACAGATCCATGAGAACTTGTCTGCTCCATTTGCCAGCTAGAAGTGTTCTGGGTGGAAAATAGTTTTGTATTTTGAAAGTGAGGATGAGTTAACTATGGTATTTGGAAATGAAGTGGTAGCACTTGTGGAATGTGTATGGGTTTGCAGGTAGATTTTGGAAGGGAACAAATAAGTAGTGAGACAGTGTTGTACTGATACACAGAACACTCTTGGTAGAAGAAATACATACCTGTGGGTGTTTTACTGCTTTTTGTTTAATGGTGGCACAGGTGTGGTGTTAGCATAGCTGTACCTGTAAGGATTTTGTATAAACCTGGAAAATGGGCACCCAGTATAGACTTCTCCTCAAGTCATTAAAAGAAGGCATTCACTGCGATGAGCACCATACAATTTTTCCTGACCTTAACATTTCTGTGATTTTGGGCACAATGGCATAACTAAAGTACCAGTCTCTTTTTACTCTTAATTCCTGAGAACATTATCACAGGCAGAGTTGTTTACCCATAGATTTTTCTAAGGTTATAGCAACACTTTAGTTTGCCTAGTAGCAGTTCTCATCAGTATTCAGAAGCAGAATGATACAGTAAAGGAGACCAGGCAGCTTATACTGCAGTACCTGTTTCAATATATTTTGAATTATTAAAGAAATACTTTTATTGTAGCTAAGATAGTGACATATGCAGAATATCAAGGTCAGTGCATGAGGGTGTTAAGGAAAAACAATAAATGCAGCAGATAACTAATTTATCTCTTGGGAATGTTATTTCACGCACTGACACATTTTCCTCTTTAGCATCAATCTATAAGGCTGAGTTCTGTGAAGTGCTTTAATTAACCTATCATCATGTACTTATTTATGGTGTCCCCAAATGATATTATCAAAATACAATAGTCTACTTTCCACCTCCACGCTATAAAATATTTCAAGGTCTGAATATTTATATGAAACAGTGATTTCTGAAAACAAATATTTTCAAACCTGTTTTATATCTGTACCTTGGCACGCTGTCAAACTTTAATTGCCAGCAACCAGGCAAAGCATATACTCTTGAAAATTAGCACGTGCCTGTTACTTCTTTTCATCTGGCTATCTGATAAAACTCCTTTAAAATTAGTATTCAGCATCTCAGAACCCATGCACACAGGGCTGGTATAATTTGTCTTTCTGACACACTTAACCCAGCAAGTTGGTTCCTTGGTCTCTTTGATAGAGCAGTAAGATTAAACGCAATTATTTCACTTTCTGTAAGTCTTCACACAGTGATACAAGCATCATTCCTCATCTCTGCAGTAGGCTGGATCACGCTTATTCACTCACTGCAAGTTCAATTTAACGAGTGGAATGGTGATATGAAAACCACTTCAAAAAATGATGTATTGTTGCCCATAACTTTAGTTCTGTGATAACGTTTATACAGTTGTACGATCCTTTTACTAGCCTAAGATTTTCTTGCTCTTAGTTGTCCCGGAAAAACTGTCTTTCATTGGCTCTACAGTAAATGTAAGGACAGCCTTTGTTAACTGCTGACAGTATGTTCAGCTTTAGTACATTCAGGGAGATATATGGTTTGTAGCCAAAGTAACACATAATAGCAACTTCATCTTTTGAAAATTATGTTCAAAAAACTGACACCTTGCAGTCAAATACTTGCTGTGGTTTGCTTTGAGTATGTTAGGTTTTATGAGTATTGTGAGGCTCAGGAAGTCATTCATTAGTGCTACATTCAGTCTCACACTTGTATCTGACTGCAAAGTTAAGAGTCAGTGTTATTAACTTCTAATGATGCCATCTCCTGGTGAGTGGCGCCTGTGCTGGTGTTGTGTTCTAGAGGCAGTACAGAGAAGATGGAAAATAAACAGCAAAACTAACAGAGCTGATAAAAACGTTGGCTGAAGTAGGAGTGTGCACACACTAAGGGTTTTGCCTTGGAGTCTGGAGCCAGACTCTATGGTGACAGATACTTTATTAACTGTCAGAAAATAATCCATCTGTTTTTGTCAGTTGCTGAAGGCAGTTCATTCTTCCGATGCACTTGTACAGTGCTTAGCACATCAAAAACTCAATCTTGATCACAGCTTGTAGTCACTCGGCTAATAATATAAACATGTTTTAACACAATGATGTTGCTTCCAATTCATGTTCATGGCTTTTAATGTTATTGTTTGCAACAAATCAGTCCACAGATTGCTGATAATGTCTCATCATCTTTGCTCCATTTCTTTGGGCTTTTTCTTTACCTGTAGCACCTTCAGTAATTGCGGCATGAAAGTCTGCTCCAGAACTGCCTTCATGCACCAGGCATGTACATGCACACACCAATGTGCATGCAACAGTGCCAGTTCATTGGCTTTATAGACTTATAATCATACGCAATCTCTCTGCAAATACTGGATGAATCTACAATTTTAACACTGGTAATGAGTGGCATCATTGTCCCCTGGTGAAAGGTACACTGGCTGCACTGGGTCACCTCTGTATAAAACAGTGAAAATGGCTCTGTCAGTTCAACAATGTAATGGGACTGAGTATTTTCCCATGTGATCCTGTGGACGATTGAGTAACTGTTTGTTCTTGCCTTCGTAATGGACTGAGCTTGCTACATGTTCCATTGTAGTGTATATTTTCATATCTTAAATGATGCCTATATCTTTTTTTCAGGGAACTTCAACAAATTTCAATATCCTTTACAATGTGCACTTTTCAAAATAGCATGTAACATTCCATTAATGGTGTCACTACTGCCAAATACATAATTCTATTTTTCTCTTGTCCCCATGGGATATCTTACACACTGTAATGGGAATTCATGAGCAGATTTTATACCCTAATTTTCTACCCTTTAATTTTGACATTTAGTTCTTTCCTACATTTCAGGCTGCTGTCTTTTGAAAATAGGACCTACAAACTTTCCAGCTAACTAAGCTATTAAGGTTAAAGCAGTGATTATGTAACCAATTTTGGCTTGTCTAACTGTGGGCTTCCCTTCACCTTTGCTGCATGTCTCTGCCACATGCCTGTGTCAGTGAAAACAGTCTAACTGGTTTCTTCAGAAAAGAAAAATTTTGACGGATAAGCAAGTGGACCTGACTGACAGCATGGCTGTGCCTGACACCAGTACACAGGGGACAGTAGACACATGTATTTGTGGCCTTCTTGTCACATCAAACTACTTGAGAAAGTTGCAGCATTGGGCATATATTTTGCACCTGGAATTCACATATGATACCTAGTTTTACCTGCACAGGAGATTCTCTGTTGGAGCTGTTGGACTGGAGGTTGGCCTACGTATATTTCAGCACTAATGTCTTACTGCTGAGCTTTTGGACTTGTTTTTGGTTAACATCACTCATGACAGGCATATCACTAAGAAGATATGCTCACATAAAAGGAGAACACAGCATAGGAATGTACTGAATTGGCTTTTGTTGCAAGTTATTGCACTGCTGGAGATGTTGTACTGCAAAGCATTTCTGCACAAGTCTCTCTTTCCACTGAGTTGCTACTCACATGTCCACACAGATAGACCTGGGGTATAGCCTCTATGAAGAGCAGTGGAAGGGAGAGACATAGAGGAGGGACTACACGCCTGTATTTCTTGTCTCCTCTGAAGACCGATGTTAAAAGCAATAGGAAATTTCCAGCTGTGTTACCAATATGCATCATAAATGTTATTGACTAAATTTAGCAAACCAACATAGCAAACAGGAAAACAGAGCTCAGTTCATCTTTCGCATCACACGGCCTTTGTAATCTACCTTCAAAGCTAAAGACAATGTTTACTGACACTTTGTTTTCCAGCTGGGATTGCCTCCTTGTATGAGAAGCAACTTCATTACTAGTTTGAGGTGAGAGAACATAATGTTGTGACGGAAAGAACAAGGCTGACATGTAAAGCATGGTACTTGACATATCTGTTAATCTTCCTTCTTTTTTTAAACTTTTTGGTCCGAGAAACAGTCTTCAGAAGAATTAATATACAAAGTCAGGTGGGAAGGATCTTTGACACCTACTCTTTTTGATCCCAGCTCTCTGCTTCTTCTGTTTAAAGATGCTCTTGCTAAGATTGTTTTTCCAACATTGTACCACTTCTTCATCTTTAATTAAATTTTTAATGGTACTTCATTCTGCACTTTTTTGAAAGATGCAATCTTGGAAATACGGAAACAGGAAGAACAACTTTCCCCACAAGACTTTCTAGAGTTTGGCCAGACAGTTTCTGCTAGTACAGGAGTCAGAACTGTTACATTGGTCTGTATACGAGATTTCCTCTTAATTAAAACATTTTGAAATGCTTTATGACTAGGATGAGTCACATAAAGCTTTCTGATTAGTGGGCAGATACAAGCGTGGGCAGATACAAGCATCATATTGAAGAGAAGGGGCAAAAGACACGCTGCTGCTAAGAGATGCAGGATATTACGTGCTGTGCCTGCAAAGGAAGTTATTGTTCAGCACTGTTGTACTGTTTGATGACAGAAAACTCTATATGGATGGGTTGAAAATGTCTCCTATAGTCCTGCCAGACCCAGTCTTGTGACTTGGGACCTTGTAAGCTGTATGTCTATTTCTGCTTCCAAGTCTCTGTGCCTAGTGGAAGGTGAACAGGTATGCCCCAGAGAAGTATCTTGGCTGGCAGAAGAAGAGATCTTCTGAGTCCACGGGTCCAGCTGCCAGGAGGCTCAGCCAGGACAATGTACCTTCTCCAGTGCGACTATAATGCCAGTTCTTCTCTGGCCATTTGCTTTTGAGACTTTACCAGTGCTTCTGCCCTGGTGGTACATTCTCAGCATTTCATTCAGACAATATTGTACAAAGAATATCTGAACTGAAGTCTCATAGGCTGGATTACAGATTGTAGTTTTGTGAAGACATGGTTGAGCTGCAGCAGATGAAGACAGCAGCTAACGAAAGCTATTGCTGTGCCAGCATGTACCTGAAGACAAATGCTAGGCCGAACATGCATAAGGCATCTGGTTTTATTCCGGTGGCATATGGCAGGTTCACGCCCTTAACAAGAAGTCACCCTCACAGCAGCATCAGCCAAGGGCAAGGTCAAACAGCCAAATGTGCAGGGAATTACATGTTTTAATGTCTTCTCTGACTAAGAATGTGCTTTGCAATCACAAGGAGTACTCATGATGCTTAAGTAATTTTGCAGAGCGCAAGTATACAGCTGCTCAGTTGTCGTTAAGTATCCCATGCTCATACAGGATTGTGTTGTAAAAAGTTGAGACAGGCAGTGAATTACAGGCGTTGATTGCAGGGTGACTAGATAGGCCGCCACAAAACATACGTCTGTAACTTAGAATTCGCAGGGCAGTTCAGTCCATGAACCAGCCTGCTGTAATATATCACCCTGCCAATAAACAGAAGCCAAAATATAAAGTTACTATATACTTTCTCAGGCCCATGAAACTGGTGGGTGTAATGATCCAGACATATAGCCTGCTGATACACTGTTAAGAGTCCATGAAAGATGAATAACGAAATGTGTGGGGGTAGACCTTAGCCATCTTAAATATGCCAATTAAAAAAAACAACTCAATGGACAACTCTGGGAAATTGCTTTTGATTCTGTTCTGGCTGGCTGGCAAAAAAGGGCCTTTTTCACAGTTATAGGTGAGGGAAGGCTATTGGCACCTATGGGCACCATTAGCACTTCTCAGGGACAACAGAAATTCATCTCTTCTAGCTAGGAGTGAAGTCACCTTGAGAGATAACCATCAGATACTGAAAGAGCCAAATGAGTGACACTTTCTCAGCATCTGGGGCCTGCAAGTTAGTTTTTCAGGTTCGCATGAGGAAACCTTGGTGGGTTTTATGCAAAATGAATCGCTTCCTGTAAGTGGGCAGCGTGTTAAGGGCAGATGGCAGCATTCCCCTGCGGACCTGTGCTGGGCTGTGGAGCTCCAGCACTGGGGACGCTTGGCTGCAGAGAAGGAAGGCCCCGCCGCCATGCCGCTCCCCTGGTCTGGGGTCCTTATCAGAGGCATGGCCTGAGGAGTGGTGGAGGCTAGAGCGATTGCAGGGGTGAAGCCATGGAGGCCAGTCAGGGGCTGCACCATTTGTTTTAGTTTTGGAGTCAACTGTGAGGAGTGAAAGGTCTAATGGCTCTGGGGCCTGTGAAGTATTTGATAAATATTTCACTTTGACAGTCTTCTCCCTGCCCAGACGCAGCTGCATATAGAGAGGGCACATGCACAGACTTGTGGCAACAGATGTCTGTTTTGCTGGGACGTGCCATGTTTGGAGGAGTGGCCCCTGAAGAGTTAGCATGAGGCTGGAGAGCAAGCATCGCATCGCTGTTTGCTATAAACAAACCTTTCCAAAGTGCTTGTAATTGCAGTGTGAGAAGGTTGGCCAGGCCTACATGGTAGCAGGGGAGGAAAATAATGTTTTCTTTTATCTGTTCTTGCAAACAGCTGGAGACAGATAAAAGCAAAGACAGTTTTAACCTAAGCAAAGGTTGTGACTGTGTGCTTTTCTTTGTTCCTCAGTGCTTTCTGTTTTTTTCCTTCTTAGTTACAATTTTATTTACAAACAAGACTATGCATGAGAGAGCTCCTAAATGCGTTTTCTTTTTTTTCCTCTTCTTTCCTTATTTGACTTAAGGACATACCTCTTTCTCCTCAAAATCAACTTCTGTGGCTGCCTCCGCTTCAGAGGTATGCAAGGACAACAGCCTCTGTGCTCTGTTCTGCCTACTTACAGCAACCTCCAGAGCCCTGACACAAAGACCAGACCAACTTCTTCCACAACTAACCATTACTGAGGATATGTTTTGCCATAGTATGGTGGATGTAAAACAGTCCTAAAGCAATCATTTTCAGATTTTTCCAGTAACACAGAATGCAGTGGCATAAGACAGAGAAGAGGAACTGTTATCTTAAAAACAAACAAAAATCTTCTGTCACTTCTTCCAGGTACACAGGAGAAAAATTTCAAATCCTAGAATTCAGAGTGAGTAATGATTTACACTGACATTAGTTAGAATCACTTACTGAGCTAAGTTCTCCATGCAATTCTTTAAAACTGTATAAACTGTAACCTTGCTGCTTCTAATTAGATGCCTTGGACTGACATTTCATCACAGCAGGAAAACGGTGCTTTGCTAGACTTTTCAATTGCTCTAATTCTTCAAGTCATATCCATCCAATAACATATAGCTCCATCAGGGTGAATCTTGCAGGCACATAGGCTCATCTACATAAGGAGTTATTCCAGATCAACTTCTCCTGATTAAATCTGCTGTGGATGTTACTGCAACAGAAATAGCTTTTCTGTTGTAAAGCCTGTATTAGACCACTCTTTCCTTTTGTTAATTGCAATCTTTTATGGCTCTGTATGTTTTCTGTAGGGATAAAAAGTAAATATTGCTTCAGATATATTTTTACTGTACTATGTACTTTCCACATATCTTGCTGCTTGCCTTCAAAAAGTAAAGCCTATTTGAAGCACATTACAAGCTGTATTGCCTGCAGACTTCTCAGGTATGCTTTCCAGCAAGCTGAGATGTTTTCACAATGGCATTCCTGCAATTTCAACATCTGATAAATAAAGGCATGACTATTTTCCTCCAGCTGTTCTCTTTGGTATTTATTCACCCTAAGCTGGTACCTTCTTTTCAAAGCCTGTGGAAATACAGGCATATGGGTATGGAAAGTACCCAGTTTGTGGGAAACAATGAGAAAAGGACCTTTTATGGTCTAGTGTATCTTATGTGAACAGTAAGAAACTTTACTCCCTCTGCTCAAGTCTTAAGGTGTGGAAAGGAACAGTTCGAAACCTTTGCAGTGTTTAACATGAATGTATTTTTACACAATGACTTGCTAAAAAAATCTGTTACTGAATAGTCATAGATTCAAAGGAATCCACAACATTATGTTGTTTGCTGGTGATGTGTCCTTCTCTGCTTAATAACTGGATTGTTGATTCCCTTTGTGGCAAAGAAATTAATAAAGAAATTTTAAGAATTAAATATTTTGAAATTTTAAAAATCATAAAGAGTTTACATTTCAATAATGTCTTTTAAGACAAGAAAATTATGTATCTGACTGTTTCTATGTGGTAGCTCCCCGTTCAAAGAAAGAAAGTACATTCTGGGCTTCTCTTTGCAATTTTTTTTTAACAAGGGTGTTTTATAAACTTGCATTACAAATGCACTTACATCTTCCAAACATTTTTTATTTTACAACCTAGAAATTTAAATGGTATATAAGTCAAGACAGGTTTCCTGTAGAAAAAGTTTAAAGAGGTTGCTCTTTGCTGTCGTCCTTTTAAAAAGGGAAGAGGAGCTCACATTTCTAGGATGTGAAAAAATAAAAACACCCAAAGACATGTAAGTATCAGCTATGCGTTCTTAAGAAACATATGCTTCCTGCCCAAGAATATGCATATGTACAATTTAGCTATAATAAATAATTATAAAAACTGGAAGACTGTATAATTTTTAGAGTTCTTCTGTATATTAGGGTTTGAAATATACCTACCCTTACAACCCTCCTTATCTCTTTAAATTTCAGATTGTTCATCCTACCCTGCCCATTTCTCACTGTTTTGTTACAGGATGCAGTACAATGCCAAATGGTAGATAACAATTTTCGAGTTTAAATAAAGCCAAACATAAAAGCTTTTCAGAAATGAAATCAGCTTTATTTCTTAAAAATAGTTGTACTGTGTACAAAGGAAATTACTATAATTTACAATACTTAAGGCATAGAACATTGGGGGGTTTTCGCTTCCACTGGAAGAACAGTATTTCAGAACTAAAGAATCGTTAGAATCAGACATTGATAGCAGTAATAAAATAATAATATAATAATAAATACTTCACATTCATATAATCTGAATTTATAATAAACCAAGCTTTTCAACATTAACTAATACATCTTAACCTGTCCCCAACATGCAGCTAGAAGTGTCTTCTGTAGCTCACAGAAGAAAAAAAGTTGTATGAGTCATGGTGAGGGTTACGTCAACCTTAAGATATTTCCTTTTGTGCAGTTTCACAACTGCCAGCAGCAGAGCTCCAGGAGGACGGTGAGCAGGCAACAGAGTGCCAACACTGTTTGCTGTAATCTTAGCCCATTAGAATACAGTCTGGTAATTTCCTCCTTTTCTGATCTCAGTTCTAAAAAAATATCAAGAAATTAAAATGGTTAATGAGTAAAATATGTAAATTTTAAACCATAAGGATTTTCCACATACTTTGAAAGTCCTCGGACATCTCACAGATACTTAAGTTAAAGGTATCAGCTGTTAAAGCCAATCAAAGAGGCTATTCTTAGGGGAGAGATGTGAATAGATGTCCCATCAATGATCGTTTGAGGAGCAACAGATAGCACTTATCAGCTCTTGCAGCCATTAATCTCAGAATAATCAAAAGTAAATACCAAGCAAAACCAAGAGCAAGATCTTCACAAGAGGTATGTACTCAAGTCTGCATGCAGCCTTTTAACCATTCCTTTAACAAGAAGGGGTTTCATTTATTGGCACAAGCAGAAAGTCATACCCTCATGCATGTGAAAGCCAGAGTCCCCGCTCAGGGAATGCATAGATGATTCTGCACTGCCACCTTTATTGCATATGTTAAGCTGAGCTCAAGAGTAGCAAGCCATAGACTGCTTTTACTGAGCACGGCAAGGCCTGTTAGGTCTTTTGCTCTTGTAACGGGAAACAATAGGCCTGATTCAAAGGTGAAAACCCAAGGGAACGTGAGCATTTAACTCTTCTGAAGATCTGGGTGCTACGCATAATTCGTCAATACAGAAGACTTCAAGGCAAAAATTGTTTTGGTGGTGGGTTTTGGGTTTAGTGGTATTTGTGGGGTTTTTTTTTGGTTTGTTTGGTTTTAGTCTGTGGTTGCTAAGATAGGAATGTCACCTTTCTTTTGCATTTCACTTCTTTGGACTTGTGGGCTTACCACACAGCAGGGCATATCGTGGGGAGCTAAGAGGCTCAAGTTTTGAAATTTGTATTTGCTTCTGAGTTGGTGGTGTAACTCAGGAGTCACAGCTTCGATGCACTGCTACTCAGACAGTAATCTGTTCAGGAAAGGTAGTTCCTCGGGATGCAAATGAATATCGAAATTATTTAGGTCTGCTGTTTTCTTACCCTGTTAACTAGTGATGCTGGCACACTGAATTAAAGTATATCACAGCACAGAGTGGTATTAGGACATGACAAATGGAGAAGGGCAAGCATGTTTTGCACTAACTTTCCCACTGAAGATAAAATAATAATAAACTCTTATTAGTCATTTCAGAGTATTGAAAATAGTCTGGATCTCAGTAGCTAGTTCTCTGTTATGGAAAATAAATACCTGTGAAGCAATCCTTCAAGTTTTTATGCTGGCTGATACACTGTTTTCAAACATACTCAGATCTTTATACCGGGATTTTCACAGGCTGATACACAAAGACTTGACATAAAGTAATATAGTGCTTTGAGGAGACTAGGTGCTACTACTTTACAATGATCAGGACTATGGCTACATATTTTTTGTGGGGTGTGCTCAGTCTTAGAACGCTGTACAAGAATATTTCGAAGATTAAGATACAGATCTTAAAATAGTTTTCCACCATTTATGTGTTAAGTAGCTTATGTAAGAACATGCAAATTTTCAGTACTTTTTTCTCTAGTGTAATACTGGTTTCTACTTGTACCACACCAGCTCATGCTACTGCTTTTTCTCTTTCCTCATCTAAAAAACAATATTGTATGCTTGGATGTAGTTTAGCTGCAAGAATTGTCCTGGTTAAGTGGGAAGTCAAAGGCATTTGCAGGTTTTGCAAAACAGAGAAATATTTAATGCCTGTAATTTTCGGTTAAAATGGAGAAAGTTTCCTACTGTACAGGATTATAAAGATCTCAAAGCATTTTACGTGATGTACTATACAGGCAACAGCAGTATTATTTACTGTCTCATTAGTGCATTCTCTGAAGCAAAGCAGGCCACTGCAGAAGTCTAAGTAGAGCACATACAGCATCCTCCAAGTAGTCCACCTTCACAGAAGGCAATTTTGTTACCCAAAATATAAAAACGGTTGATTTAACGCCATTCCTTACCACAGTTATCGTGCATTATTTCTGAGAGACAGTTCAGTGTACCATAGCCGCACCGACACAGCCAACAGCCCTTCAGCACCCAGGCACCATGGGCAATGCTACCACAGTTGCTGTCAAGGACAAGAGAGACATTTGGTACATCCCTGATCCCACCACAGAAAACAACCATCCAGAGCAGCTTGCTCACTCTCTGGTTTTGGTCTGTTTTTTACCTTTGCCGCTCATCATGTTCACAGTATCTGCCAGTGAAAGGCTTTAGGCAGGCACAGAAAGCCCCTAGGATACAGGTTCCTCCGTTTTGGCAGCAGTGTCGGTTCAGTTTTTTACCTGCAAAATAATATTACAGAGGTTACCAAGCATCCCCGGGGCTCCCAACCTCCCCTTTTCCTCAGTTGTTCTCTCAGGTCTCTCCAGTTGCCAAAGGATCTTAAGGATATCTAGTTTTATTGTCTTTAGGGACAATAAAATTATCTGCCTGTTAGAAGTGTTTGTTCAGTTAAGCCCAGTTTGTTTAGTTAAGGATTAGAAGCAAACTACTAGGGATTACAGGATGGTCAAGAACCAATGCCTGGCAAGTCCCACAGCAGCAGCACATATTCAAGTGAAATATTTCACTTTGACAGAGGCAGGTTTCAGTCATGCTAAGAAAAGGGGCATTGTTACTGTGAAGTGGTGCCTATTTTTGAAGAAAGGAAGCTTTGTTACTGGAAAGAGTTGCTTAGTTTAGAGATGGGAGGGAAGGCTTCCTGAAGCCTTTCTCAGACTCCTGGGATTGAGTATGAATCTAAAACTTTATGTATGTGGGAGGAAACAGAAGTCTGTCCTTGGGTGTTTTTTCTGTTATTGCTGTTGCTTTCAGACAGCCCAGGCTTTTTTTTTTTTTTAATTACTTTAAATAATTTTTGGTCATGAAATATGGTGAATTTTTAAAAGCAAACATAATTTTAAAATTTTTACAAACATTTTTTTCAAATCTAAGGGATCAACGCCTTCTTAACTGCTAGTATCCTTCCTCGTTTTCTGTTACCACCTTTTGCAGGTAAGACATCCCTGGTTCTACCTTAAATTTTATCACCATTTCCTAAGTGGCCACGGGAATAATTCAAAAGGAGCGGCCACATAAAAATCAACCGGCTGGAATCTTCCAAGACAACGGTCGAAGCATTACAGTCATATAATATTTTAAAAAGCAATTTTATGGCACTGTTTAAATAAATAAAGCTACCTACTCTCTGTAATCCCAGTGAAAGGTACCGACGCCCTGGAATTCTGTTGCTTTCTGCTTTCATAGCTCTGATTCATGTCACTGAGACCATTTACAACAGTCCCTTCGTTCTTTGGCTGCTGCTTTTGTACTGTGGCAGTGAGAGTTTCCACATCATCTTCACGTTCTTCATTTTCACGGCCTTGAGAAGTGCAAATACGGAAAGTAAGGGGAGCTTGTAATGAAGCAAATGCCTACTGTAACTGTACAAGAGCAACACAGGGGAGCAGGGGCGAAGCACGGATTATTTCCTTACCCTTTCCTAAATGAACAGTCTGACAGATCAGAGTCATAGTGAAAAGAATTCTACAAAAAACAAAGAGCTGAAATAAATTTGTGCTAGTAAGACACAAACACCAAAATCAAGATGGGGGGAGGAGCTTTTTCAAAGACGTATCAATCACTGATAAACTATACATATTTTATGCCAGCAGTAATTCATATTAACATATCAAAAATCTCAATTTCAGCTTGAAAACTGAGGGGGGGGGGCGCGGGTGGAAAACAGGGACATACAGATTAGTCTTGCTTCCACAAAGCTACGCATTACATGCATTTGCTAGCTGACGATCAAAAATGTCTCTTTCTGTACATTTCGTTACAACTCGGTTGTTGCCAGCCGCTACAAAAGCGGTAAAGGTAGAAGGAAAACATTAGCCTTCACTTCACCCGCAGTTCCAGGTACATTTATTTTTTTCAGCTTCCTGGATTATCAGCTGAAAAAAGCACGACTAAAAGGAAAAGCATGCTTGGCTAAAGAAGGTCCCTGGCAGCTCAGGCAGCCTTACCTAACGTGATTTCCCCAGTACATTTTCCTGCAGCCTGAAACACCCGTGAGATTCTCCAGGAAAGCTTGAGCAGAAGCAAGAGGTCCACAGCCCCTCACTGAAGGCTGTTGCATGCAGCAGTCCTCACACCATACACGGCAACAAGACAGGGAGAAAGGAGGGTGGATGAAACTTTTCTCTTTCCGTCCAGCTTATAACAACATCGAAAAGACATAGTCCCCAGCTGCGCTGCTTACTGAGCCCCCACTGAGGTCCTAACAGGCAGGGACCGTCTCTCCGAGCTGGGACTCCTCGGCCTGCCCCCGATTTACATGCACTGCTGAAGGGTGGAGCAAACTGGGGGCACCTACTGCTGGGGGGGAGACTTAAGGGCCCATGACCACAAAAAAGCCCAAGCCGGGAAGAGCTCGAGTCCAGTCAGATGAAAATACCTTGCACCACTACATACTGGATGGAGAAGAAAAAACTGTTGCGCAGAACTCCAGTAGGTCTACAATAAACTGCAGCAGGTATATAATGACGGTTAAATGCCTCAACTCTACCTACGTGCCTAGTCTCTACCAGGGTTTTCCACAGGGGGCTGTGCTTTAGGGATTTGTACCACTGTGCAGCACAGATGCTTAGAGCCTGCATTAGAGATGTCTACCAAGAGTACTACAGAAAGTGATACAAGGTTCTTGGCAGAGGTTTGTTGTGTCACAAATGGTGTTAAACTCTTTAAACACCTTTTGAAACTTTTTTATTATTACTAAAATTAGACCCAATAGTGAGTATTCCTAATCTGAGTTTGTGCAATATCAGCAAATAACGAGATTTACCATGTGCACTGAAATGGGCTAGGACTACTCACACAACCTTCCCATGGCACAGCAGCATCAGCATAAAGACCTGCAGATGGACAGTGGTAAAAAAAGCAGCTCTGTGCAGTGTTTTCTCAAATATCTCTACCTGTACCACAGAGTGTACATGGCCTTTACCTAAGTTGTAAGAAGAAACTGCAGTGAGACAGCTTGGGTTTTTTTTTTGGGGGGTGTCATGTGGAAAAGGGGTTCTTTCACTACACCAATGCAAATCAAGCTAGTACAAATCACACCTTGGCTAGATACATGATTGCATCATACATATGGGTCAGACCTTCACTGAAGAAATGGCTGTACTGGCTAAAGACATTTCCATCTCCTGTTGTTTGTAATTCCCTGTGGCTGACACTTGTTAGCTTTGCCCTGTCTAAACTAATGGTTTGGAAGCTGTGAACACCCCTCATCCAATTTGGTACAAAGGCTGGCTTAATTTACCAAAAGAGCTGCCTGAATTAAGTCAACTCGCTTGGCACAGAAGCAGATGGAGAGTGTTCTGAGGACATGCTCTTTCATGCCTCCTGTGGGAACGCTGATCTCCTACAAGAGGATAGAAGTGCATGGCTGAAGACGCGAAATGGCTGTTTCTGCAGGGAATGCTTGCAGGGAGTGCTCTGCTGGGCTACATCACAGTGGACAAGGCGTTCCCAGCGCTGGTACAACTGTTGACTCCAACTGATCTAAATTCAACCACTTTTTTTGTGCAAGTAGGCTAACTCCTTTACCTTCAAGGTAAATTGTTTCATGGTGTGTTTTATGTTTGTTACTAATTTAAACTGATTTAGATGAAGCATTTCTTGTTCCAAAGTTGTACCACCAAAGTACCATGTCTTTCGGACAGTGTGTGACGTACATATGGGTGTAATTCAGCTAGGTCAGCAGTAGAAGAGCTTTTATGCTAAGACTTGTATGTAAGATATTTCATAGAATGAATATTATGATAAAAATCACATCATCTTATTTCAAGAAGGGATTTTGTTTTCCGATTTTAAATAGCAACAATTATGAAGAGACAGTTTACTCTCATCATTATGCTGTCTGCCTCTACCTGCTGTGATTCACAAGAACTTCTAAACTAAATATGTGTTAAGGTTTAGGTACTTGCTTAAAACCTGTCACGTGTGTTCAAATACTGTTGTGCTAACATATGCTGTTCTGAATTAGGACTCTAAGATGTTTCACACAAAATGAGAGAGATGTCATTTTTGCATGTATTCACAAAACACATATGTTTGTTTCATCAACATGCAGAAACATTTACTTGTGGAAAAAACTTACAATCCAAACAACTCTTGATTCCGAGTTCTCTAGCTGTATAACGGGGTTGGTATTTTGAGTTTAAAAAGAACAGCTGTAGTTACATTTGTTTGCTGTTTTTTTGTTACTATATTAGGAATAAAATACTCATTTTCAATTTGGTCTAACTGGTAATATCACTTTGAGTTACAATAGTGAGATACTGAAATGCCATCCTTTAGCAACTAGTTTGTTTGATTTTCCCCTTCCCATAGACTGAAGGCAGAAAAAAATAAACAGAGGCAAGTAAACATCACACTTACTGTTTTTTTTTTTACTATATGCAGTGTCAATATAGTTCTCCTGAAAGCTTTTCTGGGTATCAGATTCCTAGCCCTATACTGGAGGTAGCTTTCGAAATGGGGGTGCTGGTAAAGAAATATTGATCAATTTTCTCAGCCTGCGCCATTTGTTTAAGATCAGAAGTCACCCCTATAACTGCAAGAGCTAACAACCTGGGGAGCTGTAAAGCAGTTGGTAAGCATTTCTCACTGTGATACCTTGTTTCTTCCTTCCTTCTCCCTACAGCCTCACCAGCAAGGCATACATAGGAATGAGGGTAACGTAAATTACTGAGCTGCTGCTGTTTGCTGACTGCCCTGCAGAGGTGAGATTGGTGTGACACGGCGGAAAAGCGCTGCTGTTTATTGTTAACAGAATCTGCCATAAAGTGATTGCTTCTGCCCAGGGATTTGCAAGGAGCTGCAGTGAGGGTAAACACACCCTTTTATCAGCTTCAAGTAAGATAAGAGTGGAGCCAACCAAAGAGCTGGTCCTGAGCATTTCGGTCAAGCCCTGTGTATGCAGGAGATGGTTAACCATCAGTTAGGGGCCTTCCGTGTGGTTAGTTCCGACAGCAGGTCAAGTAGCCTATATGGATAAGGGTGGTAGGAAAACATGGTGTTAATTTATTAGTCCACAGAAACCCTCTTGTGCTCATCCAGGGAACTGTAGGTCTGTAGCCTACGTCTTCTGTCACTGTTTCCCAACATGCAAGTGGACCACTGCACTGAAAGCTGAAGTGTAGGTGATACATGCTGGTTTTTTGATATATTAGTGTTTCATACCAACTGTATTCCTGTGTAATCCTGTACTCAGCATTTCTGAGAGCTTCTGGATCAGTAGATGCCTAAAGACTGGAGGCAGCAGTGAATAAAAAAGAAACAAGGATAAGGAAAATTTGGATGTCCCTGGCTTAAGGGAGCTGTGCTGGAAAGCCTGCTCAGGGGTATGCAAAGTTCAACGATGGCCAGAGCAGACGAAGTGTCTGCTGACTAGAAAGATTTAGGTTCCCAAATTCCTGCTTAGGGCTGGGACCAGATCCCTAACCAGATTAGGCAAAGTTAAATCAGTTATGCAGGGTGTTATGGAAAATGATCGAAAGCAATTATGCTCCCTGGACATTTATTGAAACCTTGGAAATAGAGAGTTCTGTGCAGGAAAGCTGTCAGCCTGGGTGACTTACAGTTCTCTGAAGAAAGAGCAGATCCCAGGCAGTCTAGGCTGGGAGCTCTCAGAGTGTGCTAAACTAATTAAATGGTAAGGATTCTGGATGGAAAAACCTAATACTAGCCAACTTGAGATTTTTATTTTTATTTGTTTATTTTTTGTTGGCTACAGCTGCTACTAGGACTTCTGACAGCTACCCAGGTGTTCTTGCTTTCTAAAGGCTATGTAAAACTTAAACACAGCAGGACTGAATGATTTTTACGGTGTCACAGAACTTTCTTGACATGGCTTGGTTAGACCAGCTCTGATTACTGCCAGAAATTTCCTGTAGGATCGTGTAGGGATTGCTGTTGTTGCTTGTCCATCTCTGTCTATGTATGAAGTGGAGATCATACACAGGCACAAGAGCTTGAGCTGATTCAAATATGCAATATAAATGCCCCGAGCAGATTTTTTTACTGCAGGAGAAGTATGGCTTACATTGGTTTTGTTGGAATGTGCCACGAATTCACTTGAGGAAGTACGAAACAGGAAAATAAGATAATCCATACAGTGACTGGCATCAGTTTAACTAATGCCACAGGTCCATGGCCAACCTAAGCAGGATAAACGTCTGCTGCCGCTAAAAAGATGAGTCCCCCTCTGTCCTACACGATGGGCTGATTGTTTGTACTGCCTCCCCGACACTGCCATTACTGTTTGTGCAGCCATGAGTGAGCTGGAGTAGGGAGTTTATCTGAATGAAAACTCAGCTGGCAATAAAAAAAAGTTAGTTTTCCGCTGGATCAGTTGCCTGATATGGTTCGCCACATGAGCACTAGTGCTGGCAGAGGCAGGAGGCAGGGATAAGCAGCCATGGCTGTGTGATGGGCAGCTACTTTCTGTAGCAGAGCTGATTTATACCAGATTAAATTGACTGTGGAATTTGTAAATAGATTTCAGTTCATAAATTTAAACTAGTGTTCCCCTCCCTAGGAAATAAACCGCAGCCAATATATCCACATGATAATGATACCACCTTCTATGCTCTCATCCTATTAGCACTGATGGAGGAGTAGAGCAGCGATCCCGCATCTCTCTGACAGCATATGGATGAAAGTTAGTACAAACAAGATGGGAGTGATATTACCAAATTAAAGGAAACAGCTACAGCTGTCCTTTGGAGAGGGAACCTTATGCAGATGTTGTACGAAGATGTAATGCTTTCTCATGGACTGACATAGGTTTACGGAATAAACCCAGCCTCATAACAGAGCATCCTGTAGGTTTTCTCTGTACCAAGCCTAATGGTTAGTCATAAATGTGATGAAAAAAAATCAATATGATAATGAAAGGCTTTTGTAATGAGTGTGAATGTAGTTTACGTCTTTTGTGTGCAGCAAAAAAAAATAATCTGCCAGTACACAAGGGAAGTGATAAGAAGATCCTGGTTATCTTCTTCTGAGGGAAAGGTTCTTTGGCAAATGAACCAACACAAACACCAGGAGACTGCAAGGCTGAGACTTCTTTTCTTCTTCTTCTTCAAATAAAAGGAGTTTTAGTATTTTGTTGAAGAAAAAGAAAGTACTCAGGAAAAGGAAATTTTGCACAGTTATTTATTTTGTAGTTGGAAGAGATGATGCTTTTAACCACCCCAGGTTCTGCAGAGAGCCAGAAAGTATTTTTGTAGAGTTAGTAGTGCTGAGCTTTAGCACACTTTTAGCTGAATCCACTTCTCATCCACGTGCTGTCAGCTGTGTGTCACTGTCTTGTCCACCATTCAGGAAGCTGTGTCAACATTCCATGTTTAAGAATGAGTTCTTTTTATCTGCATAAATCTTACCAAGTCTTGTGCAGTCTTACTAAACGGCCGTTTGGGGACACAGGATTAGTGCAGTAATGCACTCAAGCTATATCTCCCTTTCAAAATTACCTTAGGCATCTATCTGGAAATCTATCTTTTCCATATACAAAACGCAGTTTCTTGAGTTTAATGGCATATTTTGACCTGGCTTAGCAGTCTTGTTTGGTGCTGTCAGCTGAAACCAGAGTGAAATTTTCACTCAGTCAGGTGATCCACCCTAGCAGTAAAGACAGAAGCAATTCAAAGGTTGAATAGCTGTCAGGGGTTTCCCCCACTGTTTTCATCTGGTAGTATTGCAGTGTGCCTTAGCCTGTTGTTAATAGTGCTGCAGTAGGATGTGACCCCAGAAAGCCTTCGGGGTTTATGCGGCATGATACAAACTAGGAATTTCCTAGCAGCCTTGAAGGAGTCCTGGATGATGCAGTGATCCCACACCATAATTCAGTGATGGGGGTGCATATCCCAGGCAGCCATGAGTGGAACCCTCTGCACAAATCTTTCCTTTGACCTGCAAGCTATCCAAGGATGCTGGCATTTCTTGAAGATGAAGCTACATGTTAAAGCTGAGCCAGTGTTGGAAGGCTAATTCCCAAGTCAAGACTATGCTGAGATTTGCAATGACTATAGTGGCATTGGACCTCTTACAGAGCTGAATCCATTTGTTAACCTGAAATAAACCTGTCTACCTTTTTTTCTAGGCTAGTTTTTTAGCTTATGAATTGAAACATCTCAGCAAGTGAGTGCTGGAGCTAACATGTGGAGGGGTGAAGGAATGTGTAGCTGGGAACCAGGCATTGAAGGAAGGGGGTGGGCAGGACATCTTTTCAAGTGTGATGAGGTATTAGATCATGCTAAACCATGGCATCTTTCTTCATCCTTCTTTTTTATCCCCTCCTTGAATTCACTGTTTCGAATACAAAGCAGAAAGCAGCTTGTGTATATGTATAAAAGTCACTTTGCAAAAGTGTGTATTGGTGATGAGATATGTGTAAAGAACAGGTTTGACGCTTCTTGAAGAGTTATCCCTGTAGGCATCAGAGATGGCAGACAGAAGTGAGAGATCCAGTGGTTATTTTAATCTATGATAAGAGCAGTTAAATGTTAGTATCAATTAAAATAGAAACAAAACTCTATGCTATAATTTATACTGCTGTCCAGGCCTTCCTTTTGTCTCCAGTCTATTGCTTCACTTGAGGGCTCCTGTCCCCTGTGCCAGCCCTGATTCCCAGTTTGGCCCTGGCCCAGCAATTCAAAATGTGCTCATGTGGCACTGTTTGCAGATGGCTTGTGCTCCAGGTTACTTTTCTGGGAGCAGTGTGTTGAAGTTGAACATCTGCCATTAAATTGGCTTAATTTTTGCTCCATACTAACTGGGGAACTGCGTGAATTGAACTGGAGTTGCATAGGCTAGTGTCTCTAAAACACGTCTGTATACCAGAGCTGGCACATAAGTAGTGATGCTTGGGGAAAGCTGCACTTGTCAACAAAGGCCAAATTTTGGTATCTTGATCCAGGCACTCAGAATGGTTTGCCATATAAAAAGACAGTTTTGCAAGTTTTTAGGCTTCGGATGTCAGGGACAGTCTGTGAATTGCTTCTGAGAATACGAAAGTCCCATTATAAAGAACAAACTAGAAATCCCATGAGTGGGATTGAGTAGAAGGGTTGTTTTAAGCCGTTAGATCGCACATGGGACTACAGAAGGAAAGGAACCATCTCTCTTTCTGCAAAGGTTGACTCCAGTGTGCTGGAGGGCTCTGCACTGACAGTTGGATTAACATGGCGGAAAGCAAAAGCAATAGTGGGATCTGTACAGATAGAGCCCTGCTGTTAGGGACAGACCGTGTCTCAAGACACACTTGATTTGGGGATTAGCCTTCTGACATCACTTTTCCCTTTGGATTTGGGAGGGGTCATTACAGGTTTAAGGAAAAGTGACTGGTGTAATTCCATAGTCTGCTACCAAGTGTCTGCAAACAGTGAAACTTTTTTTTTTAAGCATGGCTATACGGTGAGAAGAAACACTTAACAAGTGACATAACTAATTAGGACAAACTCTGCTTGATGGCATTTGTTTGTTGGGACTGGAGACACGTATTGTGGCAACCCATTTTTGTAGTTACCCTGCAGGTTAGGAACAATGTGATGCTGGCGTGACAGGACAGTCACTCTGCCACAGAAACCAGCAGTTACGGGCATGAATGTTGTTAGTATAATTCCCTGAAGACAAGAGGGTAGAAATAGTCTGAGTCACCTTCCATGAGTATATTGTGAGCAATTATATTAATGATGTGACTGCTCTAACACTGACCGTTTTGAGGAGGAACTTCTGGAAGCCAGGAATGGTAAATTGACAGAAGATTTTTCTGGAACACAAAGTTTCACGTGATAATGAGGACTATGAAGGGCACAGGACAGGATGCCAGCTGCAGTTTCACACTGTGATGCACATGTGTATATATATGCAAAAGTAACATACATATATGTTACATGGGGGGGGG
>Ga0065711_1001982_pt1 | contig 42948 bp, 33 predicted proteins | sample Hoacrofraction12_FD_59098 | JGI IMG/M metagenome (GOLD analysis project Ga0065711, IMG submission 59098) | Hoatzin crop microbial communities from Cojedes, Venezuela - Epithelial fraction 12 v2 (version 2) | ecosystem: Host-associated > Birds > Digestive system > Esophagus > Crop | place... | reverse complement strand
GACAAGATCCTGTGCAGCCTACTGTAGGTGACCCTGCTTCGGCAGGGGGGTTGGACTAGATGACCCACAGAGGTCCCTTCCAACCCCTACTATTCTGTGATTCTGTAATACTAACTTGGTTGCCCGTGAACTCTTATAATGCCTTTATACAACAGTGTCCTGAGGACCAAAAGCAGGGCTCATTATGTCATGGACATGAAGTCACTGCAAGTGACTTTAAGATAGTGACTGCGCTCACTATGCATTATAGTATAATGAGAAGAGATACCTGTATTGATCTCTTCACAGAGAAAGCACAACGAGCCATATAAATGATGTATGGATTATTTCATGTCATTTCTGGTGAGCTACTGACACAGGTGCAGATTTTATATAATGAAGAATACTGAGGAGGTGACAACAAGACAGTGCTGCTGCACTATGGGCTCCGTGTTTGTCTCTTCTGCATGGCATTGGATGCTCCTGACCCAAGGTTTTTCATCTTGTCTGAATTGTGCTCAGGGCCAGGCCTGGGTTTGATATAAGGCTAAGGATGAAGAGAGGATGATACAGACAGTTGCTCATTTTAATTTTGTTTCCTTCCACCATCGGGGAGCAAAGAGCTATCAGCTTTACATTTGAACACACTTGGCTGCTTTCAGAGGCTTTTGTTTTACTGTTGTAAAATTCTTCAGTGGGGTTCAATCCTTCTCTCCCATTGAAGTCAGCAGCCAGATTCCTCTTCCAGTGAGAACATGGATTGGAGGCACCGTAGAAAATGCTCCTTTGTTTTGTTTTGGAGGTTTTATTTTTCTTTTAAAAAGCTCTGAATAGACAGATTCATTCCCAGCTATTATAGTAATAATGACCTTTACACCAAAAAAATAGTAATAATGGCCATAAGGGTCTCCAGCCAGGCTATTATGGGACCCCTGGTGCTGGAGGCCAAGTGCCTAGCCAAAAAATAATAATAATAAAAAAAAAATCTCTAAATATAATTGGCCCCAGCAACAAAAAGAGAGAGAGCGGACATAAGAAAGGAGAAGTCAGCAGGTCGGACGGTGAGGTTGCAGGCATTCATATCTAAATGGCCTCCCAATGTATTGTTTTGCTCCTAATGACACAGGATTAGGAGAGGAACATAATTTAGGTTTTATCAAATATGCGAGTCAACAACACGGCCCATCCTTGTTCAGCTTAAATTATAAAGGACTTTAAGGATTTGGAAAGCCAGATTTAGCATCTGAAAGTCATTCGCTCCCTCCCTTCCTCCTTCATCCCCTTTCCCATTGCCCCCTCCATTCCCTATTTCTGTTTCTTTTGGTAATTAACCTTTTGAATAATCTCCCTTGCAGAGCTGGCTAAGCTGCTCTTCTGTTTCCCTGTTGTTGAGTGTCCTTAAGACAGAAACTGGACCCAAGTGTCTTGATGAGTGATTGATGGGTAGAGCTATCTGGAAGGCAAAGAGTTTAGCAGGTGGAAGGGGGTGTTGAGGGGAAGGAGGGTTTGGTGTCTTCTGGCGATAAGGAAGGGAAAGTGATGAAAGTTGTGCTTTGGGGTTTTTGTTGGTTACAGCCGTGTATTGCTCTTCATAGGTTGTTACACTCTTAAGTTTTGCAGGTTGAGGGACAAATCTGCTGCAACCTGACCAAAGTGGGTAGGATCTCAAGCAGTCTAAGCAGAGGAAGGCTTTGTCCCCCTCAATTCCTTCTCCCGCAAAGGGGGAGCTGGTATTTTTCCGTCACCGTTCATTTTTTTTTTATTCTTTCCTGTTTGTCACTCTCCCTCTTCTTCTGTTAACTACTCCCAGTTGCTGTCACTCTGTCTGTAACAGTTAGAGCAGGGTGAACTGTTGGCAGGCAACAATGCTTTATCAAAATGTATTCTTAGCCTTCTGTTCAGTAAGTTATCTGGGAGCAGACTGCTTTTATACTAATTTGTTCATTATTCTCAGTTGTTAGATAAATAGCTTATGTGACTGAATTTTAGCCTCTGGTTTATGTGAGTGTCTTTTTCTGAGTATCTGCTCCATTTCCCATGTCGTTTGGTGGATCATTGATGCCATGTGACATTATTCCTGTTCCTACGTCGGTGTGTCTAAGCTCACTACATCAAACTGCATCCCTTAGCCTGTTCACAAATTATCTGTGAATATTTGTAAGTATTCAATGACTCCAGCATGCATGGAGGATTATTTGAAATATCTGCAAGGTCACTTCTGAGGAGAATATATACATTGCGATATGACTGCGTTCAGGGTGTGCACAAATATTTTGGTGTTACCTGCTTTTCCATCTCTCTGAATAATTATCTTTGTATACAATTTTCTTACAATTCAGTGGAAAAAACAAAGCCAAGCTTGTTGTTGAAATGAACCACTCAATCTTGCTGCTTCTTACTGAGACACTTGGTTTTTCCCTCCCATAAGTGAGTTTCACTCTGAGGTAGGTGGTGCTGGCTGCATGGAGAACATGATGTAGAATGAAGACATGTTGATGACTGATGGAGAAACCAGAAAGACCACTACAGTCCTGGGTAGATATTATTTGGGAAACAGCCACCTTGTTGACCCTCCACTAGTGGTTATCACATCCATATAGTTTGAGCTGTAGGCAAAACTGCTGAGCTGGTACAACATGTTGTGGTACCCCCTGTGCAAATGAATAGGGACTCATGTAGCCACAAGTCCTCATGTTGACAAGCTTGCTCAGATACCTGTAACCTGAGTCAGCTGTGTGCAAGCAAGGATCAAAGCCTGCTGATATGGGTCTATATCCCACAACAGTGATGTTCCTTTGCTTAAATAATCTCTCTACTGTAATCTGTTGCTCCTTTCTGCTCCGGGCTATTGATATCAATGAATTTTTTGATTAGGGCCCACCTAAACAAAAATCTTGTTTTCGAGGCAAAATAAATTTATTATTTGAGTGCTTCATTGTACTCTGTGATATGAGCTTTTGTATTCTACTTTCTGCTCAGAAATATTAGTGAAATAATGATAATGTGCAAAATATCCATCCTTATGGGGCAGTGTTAGTGTTTGTAGGCTTTCTGTGCAGCAGCAGATACCCATGCTCAGCACAGCTCTTTCTGGCACACAGAGGCAGGATTGTCTGAAAACAGCAGTGACATTCACTCAATGGGAGAATGGGCCTGGGGAGGAGACAAATTCACTGCATAAAAATTAAAATGCAGGTTAGAGCGGCAGGACAGGAGAGGGCCTGAATAGGGAGCCCGATGACGAAAAGTGGTAAGAAAATTAATGGAAGTATCTTGAAACTCCTTCAAACAAAGTAGTCTTTGGTTTTTTGTTTGTACAGTGACCTAGCATGGTGGATCATTTGCCTATAGTAGCAGTTCCTGTGTACCATGAAGAACTGTGTGGTTAATAATGAAGAAGAGATGCCTCTTGGAAAACTCCTACTATTTTTTCTGCATGCAAAATAACCCTGGGAAATAAGCCCCTTTCACGTTTTAGAGCCAATTCAGAACTAATTTATTGTATTTATTTTTTAATTGCTCCCTTATGACAGCTAACACTAGTGTTCCACATAATCCATAAGATTTGTCTGATGCTTTCACAGACAAATATGAGAGTAGTATTATTTTCCTGCTCCCCAGGTGATCATCTTCTGATGTGCTCATCTTAAATGAGAATGTAAGTTCCTTGGGGCAGGAAATTATACTTTTGTTTTGATCCTACCTGTAAGTGTGATTAAAATAACCCTTGTTCTTAGTGTCATCTGGTAAGTTGGTCGTCTCTGATTCGGGAGGGCTGTCATAGCAAAGCACCAGATCTGCTTTTCTTGGTATTCTGTGAAAACTTCTGTTATAGCTCTGAACTCAAATTGTTGAAGTTTTCTTCTGTTCTTGCATTTGCTCATTCCATAATTTTTCTGCTTTTTTTCTTTATAGGTAAGTCTTTGTGCTTACTAATCCTCTCCTGATTGTCCTTAAAGTAATGGTAAGTTATTTAATTTGATTTGAATAGTCTTAAAATGACATCAGTAGGTAACTTGGGTTGGAAGCAAAACTGCTGTTGTCGTGTGCCTGCCTATGGTAAAGCTAGGAGGGGGAAAAGAGATGACTAGTCATGCAGAGCTTCTGTGGAGTCCTAATCACTCTTTAACATCTTAATAGTGTCTGTGGTTAATACCAATATCTCACTGTAACTGTTTAGCATCTGTCAAGTTACGCCCAAGTATCGGAGCATCTTGTAATCCAAATGGTATTGGCTACTGCTTTTATGACTACCATGGGAGACAGCAAGCAATATGTGTTCTGCAGTCAAAGTAGTGGTTATTTGTTTGGGGGAGGGCTGTATTAGTAAGATCCTGGCATGTCAATGCTTTTTGCTATAATTGTGATGGAATGCATAGGTTGCAAAACATTAAGAAACTTGGGTGGCAAGAAAGATGGTGTTCAAATGGGATAGGATATTAGCAGAGTCCTTGGGTCTCTAAAGAAGGGTCTGTGTTCATCAGAAACTTCATGTGTTCTGTGTGGCAGCTGTCCTTTACTGTGACAGCTGAGTTCTGCTAAAGGTCTGGTAAGCCAGTGTGAAAAGTCAAGACCAAAATGCAGTCCAGATTGGACTGCAAACATGCAACATGCTTGGGGCAGCCTATTGACCCCAAATGGGTGATGAAAAGCAGGTCACAGGTATCTAGGCTAGTGCCAGAGACATGTAGTCTGTTGATATAGGTATGCTGGCTGTGTCTTTCGAGGAAATTTTTTATCTGTATCTTGAGCCTTGTTCAGGCTAAAACAACCAATGTGGTGCATTTTCAGAACTGCTTGCTATTTTTTGAGTCAAATTTTTCATTTTAGAAGTAAACATTGTAGGTTGCCTTTCACTGTCTGCCTCGTGATAAAATGTACAAATGAAATATGTCCAAAATGTTTGTGCAAACTCAGCTTAAATAAAAACATTAAATTTGTAGAATTAAGAGATTACTTTTCATGGTCAGCTACTCCACTGGAGACTTTTTGGTCCTCATCAACAATTTCATTTGCATCAGTTGAAGTGTCTGGTTTCTGATCAGAAGTTCAAATCATTAACTTAGTAGCATAGAGTTGTTACCTGGCACGTTGGCAATGGCAAGATGTTTAAGTCCAGGCATGGTCTAACAATGTGATTATGGCCTTGTAATAATTCTTAAAAAAGCTTTATTTAAAAAAATCAGGTAGGCACTTTTAGAGGCTGAGGAGAGTAGATGGGAGTTGTGATTATCCAGATCCTGCACAAAAATGTTGTAGTTTTGTGTTTTTCATAAAGTCTCGGTTAGGTCTGGTGCTGAAGTCAATGGCAGATCTTTCTCTTTTTATCCCTATCTTTCTGCATTGTTCCATGGTCTGTGATCCTCGTGCGTACAGAAGGGAGTAAACGAAACTGAGCAAAGTTTGTCATCTGTCCTAGTATTTCAAGCTCCATTAGAATCAAAAGGTTAGAAACACTGTTTTCAATATGGCATAGGACAAAACTATGCTGTGTGACAGCAAAGAGAGAGTAAATCAAAGTGCCTAAAATGACATTAAAGACTAGGGACAAAACTCTCAAAAGCACCTCAGCTGCTCAGGAGCTTGTCTTACTGAAAATCAAAGGACTTGGGGATTTGATTCTTATTGAAAATGGGACTTATTTTTTGAAAGCTACTTTTGAAAGCATATCCTTTACATTCAAAAATTTGTTCTTTCTGGACCTCTTGAGTAGACATAAAAACAGTTTTGGTTGCTCTGATGTTCAGGGTATTGTGGTTTGTTAGTACTTGTACATAGTCCACTGATCAAGGGAAAGCCTTCCGGGCAACTGGTGTGGGGTGAGTTTGCCACATAGCAAAATGCTGTGGGATGGTTCTTACTACATCTTGGGAACCTCTGGATTATCTGATCCAGCTCTTGTTCTCGTGTAATAATCTTTTCATAAATTTGGAATGTGATTGGGGTGGCTTCCCCCTAATGATGAGGTTGGAGATCCCTGTCTAATCTAACTGCTCTGAAGGTTTAAAAGCATCTATTTAATTCTCAGTCTAAGTGTAGTCATGGCCAGTTAACATCCATATGTTCTTATGTCAGCGTGATCTCTTAGTTTAAAGAGCTCTTTTTCTTCCCTGGTGCTTACCCATCTGATGAATTTATAGCCTGTAATCACATACCCCTTCATCTCTTGCTACCTTTTTTTGGCTGTCTTTCTGTGTGGTCGCACAGGGAACAGAGAGAAAGATCTCCAAGAGATCTCCTGAGATGATGCAACACTGTCTTGACAAGATATTGGGCAGCCATGACGCAGCTGAACAAATCTTCATCTCAAACAGCCCAATGTATTGAGTTTACGTGGGAGAACAGGACTATAAAAATTGCAACCCTGTGCTGCTTAAACAGTGCTAAAGTGGCCAGATGGATGTCAACCTAGCAATATAAGGGATCCCAAATCTGCACAGTGACATCTGATGGCATATTTAGTGCCAGTGCTCAGATGGACTTTGCTGCAATGTTTCTTGAACACAGCTGCTAGTCTGTGAGTTTTCTTTATTAATGAATCACAAAGAGGCACTGGGAGTGGATGTACAGTTATAAGTGATTGCTCTGCAAATATTTTTTTTCTCTTTGGCTTCTAAATTACCTGCTTAGTATTTCAGAGATTGTAAGGTGGTAGAAGTGGTGTGCCTAAGGGCCATTTGTGCTTCTGGAAATCTCCCCCATGAAGTAGTTCTAGGTCAACCTTTCAGGGGTGAGTTTTGTTTGCGGGTTTCTGTAGATGCATGTCCAGAGCCTGTCAGTCACTTTATGACCATATATTGGCATCTGATATGAAGATGGATTCCAAAAACATGCAAAGTGTGGTACCTGACTGTGCCTTTAAAGAGCTCATGAATCTTCAGCATTGGAGCTCTGGCCTGTTTTGTAGCCTTGAAAAAACTTTTCTGAACAGGTGTTATGGAAGTCCTGAGCTAGGAGTCTGCATTACACTGAATTTCAATGTGTCTTGGGCACCATTGCACTTCTGAAAATATCATTGAGTTCTGCATAGTCGGTTATATTCCCAAGGCTCAAGGAAACTATTTCCTGACCGTCAAGATCAACAAATTGTTCCTGTAATACCTGTGGTTATTGCCTTATTTACATATAATTTTATTATTTTTTTGTTTTATACTGCCTGTATTTCCTTCTCAGCTTTACAGATGACTGACATTCAAATGTAGTACTGGTATCCTTCCATTCTGCTTTGGTCTCTTATTTGCTGCTTACGCTCTTTTCCGTGGAACGTGTGTGAACCTATAGAGGAGAGACCTTACAAGCAGAAAAATGAATTTCATCATAGGGGATCACGAAAAAATCTGTTCTTTCTGAAAGTTCACGTGGAGCAAGAGAGTCCTGAGTAGAAACATCACTGTGTTGGGTAGTAAGCAAAACACTGCTCTACTGGATAAATTACCCCTCGTAGAGTTTTTCTTATGGGAGGCACTGGGATGCATGCTGGCCAATTTAGTTAAGGATGAAGGTAAGGATGTGTTATTAGCTACTCCAGTTACACCGAGTATTTCTAGGAACAGTTGCTTGATATCCCTGGCCCTTCACTACTGGTCCATCCCTGCTGATGGTAAACGTAGATTAGGTAGTTGGCACTCAGCGTATCATAAAAATTTACTGCGATTAATCTACAGAGTCTTTTGCCAAACATCTAGTGCCTGCTAAGCTGTTTCTTGCAGAAGCCAGGTGAGCAGTTGGCAAGAACTGCTCATTAACCGTGGGAAATGCCAGTTCAGATTGGATCACATGCAACCCACCAACCAGCCCAGTGCTGAAAAAGCCCCTGCTCCTGTTTGCAGAGAGATGCTGTTCCGCTGCTGCAGGGGCCTAAGGTCTCCAAGCCATTTCATTTTCACTTGAGGCCATAGATTTTTTTTTTTTTAGGTAACTGTATATGGTGATAAGGTCTTGCTAAGAAAAGACAGGCAATGTCAGGGAGTGTGGCTGAGGATTCAGCCTGGGGCTGATGCTTTGGCCAATGAGTGAGGAGTAAATAGGATTTTGTTGACAAATATCTATACCTTCTACTCAGTTAAATTAGTCATGTGAACTTGCCTGCATTTAGGATAACACCGTTGTATGCATGGAACTAGGATCTGTTTTCCCGGTTACGTTCAACACATGCCCTGCAGCTGAGGTTGTGCACTGTCTGCAATGATTCTGAGCTGCTCTTGCCTGTTCTTGCTTTGGAGGAAGTACTAAACTCTGACTTGCAATCATTGCAAACTGCAGAATCACAGAAGGCTTGGCCCACAGCTTCTGTCATGCCACTGGCTGCACAAAAGGCCTGTGTTCAGAATGCACCTCAGAGTGTCTCTTCCCAGTGGGTGACCATGGGAGTAGGAAGCTTGTTTTTTTTAAGACCTTCGGTGGGTGCTATTCATTAGTATCTGGCATTGTCCAGGTGATGATGTAGCAGTAGCTGTGGGTTGGAGGGCTCCTGCAGGGCTCACATGCCAGAGGAAAAGGAGGGGGAGATCAGCATCTAGCATTTAGGATGTGCTTTATTCTCATCTCATGTCATTGCTCCTTTCTACTCTTGCCTGTTTTTTCCTTTCTTCCTTTCATAGCTCTAATGTCTGTTTGTTAAAATAATTTTTTTCCTCCGCATGAGCGTCTGTCATTAGATGAAAGGTCATGGATGTAATATGAATCTGGAACGATAAATACAGTGCAAAATGGATTGAAATGCACACGGCAAAGAGGGTTTCCAATTAAAAAACACTTTGCCAAGTTTGCACCAAACAGGCACACAGCCTCCGGTTTCTCTTTGCTTATAATTAGCTGCCATTGAAAGTTAATTACTTTCAGGACTGAAGGAAGTGAAAACAAAAAAAGAAAGGGAAAAAGAGTATTTCAGAGTTGCACCTGAAACAAATCTTTCTGGAAAGGTTTTTGTGCAGCACCCGTTCCATGGACATGAAAATCCGATTCAAGTTCTTCACGTCCTAGAAATTAGAGACGGAAAAAGGGTGTGTGAGTACATCTGGCACCTGGGGTGTGTTCTTATATTACTTTGAAGGCTCTGCATCTGGAGTCTATTCCAGAAGGTATGTGGAGATTCCAGCTAAGATCCCCGATACACCAGTACAATGTGAACAGTAGGTACTGCAGAAAGCTAGAAGCTCTGCTCCCTGTTTGAGAGTCTGTCCTCAAGACCCATTCCAGCAGACCATTCCCACCCAGTTCAGAAACTCTTCCTGCAGCAACTTTCTTCATCTGTCCTGAGTGCCTCAAATGATAGTGGCCTTAACTGGCCTCTCTTCCCCCCATCCTGCTAGCTGAATTTTTAAATTTATTTTCTGTGTCTAGGTTTCCTGAATTAACTCCTTTCACCTTTTTTAATCTTGCTCATGGGAGAAATGTGGGTTGTTACAGTGCGATGATGAGGTGTCTACACATAAGGGTTTCCCACAGTTACGCTTTATGCTAGGGTACCTACTCTTCTTAGAGCATGCATCAGTCACAGATGTCTCGTTTTGAGCTGATAGATGTTTGTATGTGTGTCAGTATAGTTAACTATTCTAAATTACAATCCTGTTATTTTTAGACTATGTATCTGTGATACTTTCTGGGGGGGGGAACCATCAAATTAATAAAGGCTGGGGAGAAGCTGGGATTACCAGTGCTGGTTGTTATTGATGCCCCCATTTTCAGAGCCCCATGCTTGAAAGCTAAGAAAGCAGTGTCTGTTTTCAGCAGTTCTTGCTGTGCTTTCTAGGGATTAGGCTCTTTCAGTGTGTTTTTGAGTTGGACTTCTGAAGAAGCACCCATGCTTTCAAGTCACCTCTGACTTGAATCAGTTTCCATAAAGGACTGTGTGCACCTCCTCCATAACAAGCTGCAGGAATCTTGGAGAGGGAGAGAGAAACAAGTGCTCTTTCTCCACAGAGACAGTAAATTGACCTTCTAATGCAAAGGCAGTAGGCATAAATCTCACATTCCACATTCACTCAAGATCCATGAATCAAACAAACAGATATTTCCATTTATCACATGATTATTAATTACATTAGTAGACTACCCTCCATTGCAGGTGAAGTCTTTGTATATTTAAGAGAACATGACAGGTTGTGTTAATTCCAGAAGAGAGAACCATGTTCCCAGTCCTTACAGCAGGCAGAATAATCTTCAAAATGCCAACGAGTGTTAAATTCTCTGTGAGCAGAAGATCTTGCCAGTGATATTTTGACATAAAGGGAAGCCATTCTGCATCTAACTTGGTGTATAAGGGCTCTGTTTCTACAGCATCACTTTTAAGATTTCCTTTCTCCTACTGGTGCCGTAACATGGAAATACTCATAAGACTGGGAAAGAGAGGAGTGTGGAGCCTGTATGCTGAGTTGTTGAGCAAGATATTTAAGTAGAAAAGGGAGAAAGAGGCTTTGAGGGCAGAAGAGCAATAGATGATAGAGTTGATAAGCCTTCCCCTTCTCTTTGCATGGATTTTCATATTCTTTTTTTCACAACTAAGAGGGCAAAAACTTTCTCTTGCGGATTTTTTTTAATAATCCATCTCATGTTTTTTATGTAAGGGGAAGACTTGGGAAAAATGCAATAGGCTTGTTCGATAATTGGAACAACCCAACTAGGAGTGAACTGGCACCATCACTCAAAGCTTGAAATCAAGACCCAGACTGTAGACTTCTGGGAAAGGCTTGTTCAGCAAGAGGGATATATGAAACCAGTTTAGGGATATAGTTGTGCCACGTGAGAGATGGACACTGGTAGCTCGTGACATTTCTGTTGGGGGAAAGAAGCAGGGTTTGTAGTCTTATGTACTAGCTGTAGTAAAAGTCTTTTTTCTTGGCTATGCTTTGCAGGAGAAGAATGTGCAAATATCTGGACCACATACACGTTCTCTGACCTGTTCTGCCTGTGTTATTAACTGTGGGTGAACAAAAGTGTAGTGATGTACAGGCTCATTCTACCTGCTTACATTTCTGGCACTACTTCTACATTGAGAGTTTTGGAGGAGCCAGTTAGACCTTCTTGTAAGCTACTTCGAGCTTTTATTCTGGCCAGAGAACCAAGGGAAGGTATCCTTAATCCTTTCCTAAAATGGAAGAGGCCAGCCTGTAACTTCAGGAGCCAGGCTTCTTCTGAGTCAGAGAAGCATGGACATTCCTACGCCAAATGAGCAGATTTCTTGGGGAAAGCAGTTGGGGGAAGCTTTTGGAGGGGCAGAAGAAAAATACAGCGATTTCATTTCACTTGGAGTCACCATAGCAGCAAATTACTTCTTCCTTCCTTCCCCCACCTTATTTAAAAAGAAAATGGGGAGTAACAATGGCAAGCAAGGCCTTCAGCTAGAGTGAGCAGTAGAAACTCATTTACAGCTGAAAAATATACAGAGAAGAAGTCAGGAAACTATTGAATGATTTGTAAAAGGAGCATGGTTTTCTTCTTTGCTGCTCCATTCACTGTCTGCTATGTTAATCTCTGAGAAGAGACAGGCCACTTTCTCAGCCAAGAACAATTTACCTGTGTGCTGGCACACAGTTAAGAGAGATTTAGAAAACAAAAAAAATCTCATTGCAAATTAACATTTAGCTGGTGACATTAGGGGAATTCTTTTATTTTTTTGTTCTCCTCCTTTCCGTTCAGAATTTAAGAAGTAGAAGCATTCTTGCTCCTCTGGGAACGTGCTGCCTGCAGAGGCAGGATGTGAGGTGCCCAGAAGGAACAAAGAAGCTGGACTCTACAAGATGCCTGTGGGTGCTGATGCTCGTGAGTGCATATCGGGCACGTGTTGCTAGCACAGGGCATCTTTCCCACTTGGCATCTAGACACCTGAGGTGGTCCAGTCCGAACGCTGCTATGGGGATCTGCAGCTGTGTGCGCAGAGTGTGGGGCGTGTTTAAACTCAGTCCTACCACCTTGGTCACTGTGTATTTCTTTGCAGGTGCAGGCGTTACTCTGAAATACTGAAAAGCCTGATACTGGAGTCATCTGTAGGGACTGTACTCCAGGACTTGGACTGCAGTATAGATTGTGAGGGTGTGTCTAACCCTGGGGGAGGCAAACATCGGAGCTAGGAGCTACAGAGCAGCTCTGGTCCTTGACTTGCTATGGTGGGGGCTCGCCATTTGCACCGGTTTTGATATTGTGACTCTGATCTCATATCCTTTTCACATCTGTGTATTACAGATATGACTGAGAAATTAGTACCGTTAAGCCTTGTCCTTACACTTTTTTGAGACCTGAGTTTTTGCCAGCAGGATTGTTAGATGTTTGATGGAGAAGGAGGGTAGAACCAAAATTACTCCTCAACGTGAACAAACAGTCTTGGATCAGTGAGTGAAAAGCTGTTCCTCCCATCCTCCTCTGGTACCCCTGTAAGCATAGCAGTGGCCAAGGAATTATGTGAGCACGTAACTTCCAGCTGCTGATGCAATCCCCTTCCCTCTGGCCTCTGTTCAGCAATGCCATAATGTGTGTGTGGCTGTGGGCTGTACTGCAGGTAACAGACTTCCCTGATTCTGCAAATCGCATTTCAAAATCATATGGTCAGGAGGTAGAAAATTAATCTCCCAAACCTTACAGCCCTATAAGGAGATGAAGCTCCATGGGAGTCTCCCGATCCAATGACCACAGCATCTCTGAAGCTCTGCTATGGGACAGGGCTGGGCCTGCTGCCAGCTCCACGATCTGCTTGGCTTTTCCTGCAGCCACGATCTGACCCAGGGCCCAACATGTGGCACAGTCTCCACAGAGGAGCTTGGTGTGGTGGCCTCAGAAACTGTGTGGCTCAGGAGTCACAAGCTGGCTGCCTTTGAAAGAATGGTATCACCTGCACCACCAGTGCTTACTTGATGATTTGCTGGACCAGGAGAGATGTGCCCCTCAACATCAGCATCTAGCAGGAATAGCTTACTGATCTCAGACTTGTAATGGTCTCTTTCTGTTGGGAGAGAAAGCACATGCCCTGCCGTTGCCCATGCTCTACCTTTTTCCTGGGTAAGGAGGGGATCCTAGCATCAGAGTGCAGTCAGCCCCCTTCTGCCTGCCAGCACTGAGCTCACTCAAGTCTTAATGCAGGTCAGTACCTGATGTTAGTCAATCACTTATGTGGAGCTTGGTGAAGCTTATAGAAAGTGAGAGAGCCAAACCATCTGGGTGGAAAGGAGTATAGCATCTGTGCAGGGTGATGACAGCCTCAACTACAAGGGGATGCTTGAGCTCAAGGGTTAGGAACTGGGGAGGAGTGCTGTCCCAAGGCTTTTCAGCTCCACTTACCACAACACCAGTGACTGGGAAAACAGACTAGATGGATTAGTTGATCTTCCCGTCCTTTTATTTGTCTTTTCCAGAAAATCCCACAGGTGAAAGGGGCCTTAGCAGGGGGATAAGAACATCCATCCCCTATCTTGGAAGAGAAAATTCTGGTTTGAGACCTTTGGTTTTTTCCTTGTTCTGATCTGGCGTTAGCACTCGGACAACCTTGCAATTGGTGGACATGACAGGTTAGTCTCATTGTGTCTCATACCCTTTCCACCAGGGAAGGCTGTTGACTTGAGGAGATCCAGAAAGACTAGCTAGTGCGTTGAGGTGTGGAGAGTGTTTTGAGAGGGGTGGAGGTGAGCAAAGGTGCTACGCAGAAAGAAAACTTGATGGAGGTTCTTTTCAGCATCTACCACAGAATGGGTCAGTGTGTTAGGAGCTGGGAGGAGACATAATTTTCAGGGAAACCTTCCCTTGTTTCTTTCCTGTGTGAGCCAGATGGTCGTAGCTGTGGTTCCCAATCAGAAGATCTATACAAAGGCTGTGTCCTTGACTTACCCTTGTCTATTCATGTGGATGCAATGCAGCTGCATTTTTCCTGAGGTAGATGCTGTGGGCCAGATGGAAATGCCTTGTGCATGGCCAGCTGGACCACCCTGATCTCCTAAATGCCTGCCCTGCTCCACAATGCCCCTATTGACAGGGATTATTAAAAAAGAATAGGGATCTCTACCTGTTCATTTACTGTAGGATAAAGCTGCCCTGAACATGCACGTACTCATCTTCCAACCCCTGAGTTACTGCAGAATGTCACTTTAAAACAAATGTGCGAAAGGCCTCTAGAAGTAGTCCTTTTGCTAGTTGTATACAGTGCATGTTGCCTCTCATCCTACTTCTTCCTTCTCTGTTAGAAAGCACCTATCCCTGCTTCCCTGGAGCAGTCCACCCCATCATCTATTCTGCCGCTGTACATGCCATGTCTCTTCTTTTTTTTTTACTTAATTTAATAAAATGAGTGTGTGGGTTGATTTGCATATTCATGGATCACTTGATTAATAATTGATGAGAGGGCCTGGGGCAGGTGGTTGAGAATAAAAAACATTTAGCAGAGAGCAGAGTGGAAGGAACAGATCCCTGGCTGGCACATGTCCACGGGGGGAAGAGCTGCCGGGGGCTGCCAGGGAGGGAAGGGAAGAGCAAGGGATAGTGTCGACACAGCGTTGAATGTCACCAGTGGAATGTAATTTTGTCAATTTAAATAATTAATCACGTCCTCAGAATCTGTGACATTTCAGTCCCAGGGGCTTTTTCCTTTGCGGAGCTATTGCCGGAAGGAGGTTTCTCTCCTTGGGATGGGAGGAGATGAGGATAGGGCAGAGATTGTGGGGAGTCACTTCATGGGTTTGATGTCTCTACTAGTAGGAATCTGGAGCATTTAGAAGAACCTGGTATTCAGTATCCTGAAGCCCAGGACCTGTTCACAGACGCCACTGCAGTGCTGGGGCTCTCTAGTCTGGCTGGTGTGGTTCAGCGGTGCTAAAGTGTGAGGTGAAGTATCGTTGTGACACAGATATCATTCCACAGAGAGCAAAGTCCCATGACTTCTGTTCCCGGCCTGCATCTGCACTCTGTAGTCAAAGCCGGCCTCCCCAGCTCCTGTGTGTGTGATTTATGGGTGGAGGACTGGGAATAAGCTCCATAATTCAAAGGGAGGGGAAGTGTTTTAGAGGCATTTTAAAGCTGGGTGCAACTGCTGGTTTCAGATGCTGCGAGACCTCGTTCCTAGGACCTTCATGGCAGGAGGGATCTACCACGTGAGAGAAAAGAGGGGACCAAAAAAGAAACCACAAAAACTCTAAGAACACAGTATCTTCTGGGGATCTCATTCAATGAAGCTGGAATGTTGCCTGCCTGTCTTACCTCCCCAAATCCCTACCCTGCCTGCTCCTGGAAGGCTTTGCCATGTTAAAGTGCCAAATGTAAATACTGCTAGTCTTAGGCTTAATGGACCTCCGGGGTTTGTGGGCAAGAAAGTAAGGTACGGCTTCATGCTTTTCTACAGTGATCTGAATACATATGTGTATTCTGAATACAGATGCCCTGTAATGTTCATCTTGGGGTTTGTTGTTGCTTTTCTGCTAAATGTACTGCATTTTGCATGACTTGGGGAAAAAGACTGTTTCAGTTTGTTCCCTGGAAATTGTCATCAGTGGCACAAAGTATTACTGGGAGTAATTAATCTGTTAATGCTGGTATGGTAGAGGTAGGGAGACATGGCTAACAGGAATGCTGGCAGCAGCTCCAGTGTTGCTTGCATTTGTGGAACTCATGGTTTTAGTTTTCAGCTTCATTACTAAAGCTGTGAAAGCTGGTGAGACGGATGGCCCCAAGTTGGTAGCTATTTTCCTGATTGTGTCTACACAAGCAGAGAAGGCTGATGCAAGTCCTTCTGCTGTCTTCTCAAAGGCTGGGGCTACTCTGAATCCATTTAGCAAAAAAAAGCCAGATTTGGGTGTGGAGCAATTCTCGCCCAAGACTAAAGTCTGATCCTCTCTTTGTTGCTATTGCTGGTGACAGCACACAGGATCGATTGGAGAAACTTGGATCCATAACAGAGTTGGTTTTGTCTCCCAGGAGGTGGTTTCATGGTTTGTTTATGAATGGTCTTCAAGGATAAAAATGAAAGCAGCCTTTAACAATAGCCCGAGGGAGGCACTGACCATTCACTGCTGTTAGAAGTCTAGCTGTCTATTAATAAATAGTAAGACAATACATTATGGAGCAAAGATAAGTAATTAGGCAAATTGTAAGTAGTTTTTATTCAATTATTATGTAGTGTTTAATGATATAACTCTACTCATGCTATTACATTGCTGCTGGAGAAAGGGATCAGGTTTTTGCATGCTCTGCACTCTGGTGCTGCTTTCCTCAATGTTCCCAGCTGGGAGAGCTGGGGTCTAAACTAGCTCTGAACTCCTCACTCCCATGTCTGCACCTCTACTGGGGCTCTGCTAATTCCACTGGTCTGCTACATCTTTTTGGTATCTGAAGTGACAGGAATGTATCTGCTGTTCTTTCTTGACTGTCCTACATTTAAAATCAAATTATCCTCCATCTGAGGAGCTGCCTCCCTTCCTTATGTGCAGGTAATCTCTTCTGAGTACTGGGTGATGCCATTGCTTTGAGAGCACTGTCTTGCATCCCTGCCTGTGTATGTGGTGAGGGATTTGGGGTCAGGACCCCCACTGGCACAGACAGAAGGTACACTGGGAAAGCAAAGCATCATTTTATGAGCTGGCATTTGGACATTGCAGTGATTTCACTGACAAGAGCCTCAGCGCGCTGTGTTTTTGTAAACATACCGGGACAAGCTGCAAAGATATGTCTGGTCTTTTGCTTGCTTTGGCCTGTCTGTTCAGGACAAAAGAGAATAGATGAAGCTTCAGTAATGTGGAACAATCCTGGTATCCTACGGCTCTGCCGTATCATTTCAGGACTTTGTACGCGCTTGGGTGATTTTATACACTTACCCACTTCCCCCTCCCGAAAATCCTTCAAGAACATGGAGGGCTGGTTTGAATCAGCATATAAAATAGAGCAACTTCTCTAGAGTTTGCAACCAAATCTTTTAAGCTGGAAAAAAAATGAACATTTTTAATGAGCGTAGTGGGTTATCCTCTTGTATATTTTCCCCACCTGAGGCAGAAAGATTCTAGTAGCAAATACCAAATAAGTAAGAGTCCTTTGAAACTTTTTTTTTTTTTGCTTAATACCAAAGTTACTGGGGAGGAAGGTCCTGGGTTCAATTTTAACTTTTGTTCAGGAGTTTACGTCAATCCTTATTTTAACAGGACTTTCATTCTTCTACTAATTGGAAGCCCATGATCCAAGAGAAATGGCTGCAAAAAGAGATAGAAAATAAAGCGTCCGGGATGCCTGTAGCCAGACTGCTTTATTCTGCCTCGGTGTACCTGCACATACCAGTGGTAATGTCAAAGCAAATGTTGGTATCCAAACAAACCTGAATGGCACAGACAAGCGTTGGACATTTGCACAGTGCCATGAATTCTGCGTGTGTCTCTGCAGTAGAGTTTTTCATCCTTGCTTTTGCAGGAGCTTGAAATACTGGATACTTGAAAAAGCTGGATACTAAACCAGGCACATCAACCAGCTCAATTTTCTCCTTTTGCAGAGAGTGGTTTAGTCTTCCTCCGACTCTCTAGTACATTTGCCCCTATTATCACTGTATCTAATCGCAACTGTTGAGACGATAATCTGCCTTCTCCCTGGTGCAAAGGAAGTGTTATTCTTCCCATTTCGCAGGAGGAGAGAGACAGACACCGTGTAACTATGTGACTAATGCACGGTCCCGAGGGAATTAATTGAAAGCAGTGTCTAGGGAAAACTGCAGGAAACACGGCTTTGGTACTGAGCGCTGTCTTACCGAGTGGCTGATTTTGTGATGTGAGTCCCACTCCCTGGGATCTCATCTGAGATTCATCACTTCATTTTCTGCTTGCAAGCTGGTGATAAACACCAGTCTTTGCCAACCTAGCCCATGATTTAACATAAGTGCATCTTAGCAAAGTTGCTGATTTGGTTGACTGGAGATTTTCCACATCTGGATAATTTTAGTCAGTGTCAACTTTTTTCCCCCCGACTTGTTTGATTTTTATTGACGTCTGAGACTGTGGCCTATGGCTGCAGGAAGGAAACCCTGTGCGTGGAATTCAGCTCTGTAAACAAGTTTCCTCAAAATCTGAAGGTAGAGACGGTGGCTTGTAGTTCAGGCCTGTTTCATTGCTAACCTCTTTGCTATGTAGTTAACCTCAGCAGCGATTGTAGGCCTATTGTACCTGTCTTACAACTGTCCTGTTGGTACCATGCACAATTAATATGATACCCGGGAATGTAATACATGCTTCATGTCACAGAATTCAATTCATTTAGCCATTTTCTTCCCTGGATATATCTTGGCTAAGGTCAGTGAATTTGCACTGAAATTTCGTTTGTCTCTGTGCACGTACTGCTACCTTACCACAAGATCCCAATTAACAATGTCAGACACATTTTTCTCTTTTTCTTCTAATAGGAGAAGAAAACGCACAATAAGCTGATTTTTCACAATGCTTTTCAGCACACAGGCCTTGGCACAACCTAGGGAATACCCTTCTATTGCTAAAAATAATAGCTCTAAAGTCTTTGCCCAACTGTTAACTAAAATTTGTATAGCATGGTGGATAAATCATCTGCTTAGAACATCTGAAGCATTATGTTCCAATCCTGTTAAAGTTGTAGTTATTCAATATTTCAATTAACTCTTTTCTGCTGATATGATTATATATTAATTAAATCTTGCTAATATTTCCAAAGCCATGATAGAGGAATGTATTTGATCAGATATTTCTTTTCAAGTGTATGAAAGGCCTGCTAGGGAGAGAGCTGCAGAACTGTGAAGAGATACGCAATCTCTAAATGGAAATAACTTTAAGGAAAGGGCTGGCTGTGGGAGATGCTTGCAAGCATCTCACTCTGTGTGATCCTATTTTTTTCACCATGCAAGTACAGTTGGACCTCAGCAGAAGCAAAATTGTAAGAAAAGCTAGAATCATGAATAAGTGGCGATAACAGTAGGTTGCACTTCTCCTTTTCAGCTAGTCCTGTGACGATATTCCTGTGAAGAAAGAGGATTTCATAGGTTTGGGGTGCATTTTCCCATACGGACCCATTTGAGACCATAAATTTTGGTTCCTGTGATGCTTTCAGTAAACGCAGGTTATGTGAAGTCACCAGACTTTCCAAGGTCTAAACAAGGCAATTTAATTTTCACGGTGCAAAGCTGAATTCTCCCTGTGCTTGTTTGGAAGATGATCTTCCTCTCTAATCCTTCTCTTGTGCAGTTTAAGGGCATTGCTGCATCTCTCATGGTGAGTGAAGCGGGTCTTGTTTCCATATTTTGAAACCAGGATTTCTGTAAAACATAGGGAATCAAGCTTTGTTTTTCATGAGCAGCACAGAACAGAGCTGTGGCTAACTCAGCCCCTGCTTTCTCTGCATGTGTAAGCCTGTGAACCATTTCAGGACTGGGGTAAGCTGGTCGTGATTCTACTTGATTTCATTTAACCATTCAAGCAGCTCACTTGTACATAGCTGGGCTGCTTTAATCTCTTGCTCCTTTCCTTACCTTATTGCCTGTGTGCAGTGGTTTAGATCCACCCCACAAATCTGGGTGCTGCCATGTGAAATCACCAACTTCCTCTTACAATTTTTTTTTTTTTCTCCCTTGCCATCTCCCCCTCATGCCGTGGAGCCCCGTCAGTTGTAAGGTGGCCGGGAGTGGAGGGAGCTGTGCTGCTGGCTCTCATGGGTGGGCTGGAGCCCCGGTGGGGTGCAGGGAGTGCGGTGCCGATGGACAGGAGGCCACCTCGGTGGCACAGAACTCTAGTCCCTGCCTTGCCTGCTAGGACAAGCGCTGTCGGAGAGCTGCAATCCCGCATGTTTGCGGGGGAGGAAGGGGGCAGGCAGTGCCCCCCGACAGGCACAGGCATTGCTGCATGACCTGCCACTTGCTTTCGGTTGTTTGGATACTGAGATACGGTCTGCAGCGTCACTGCCGAGTGAAGAAAAACATTGCGGCTGTTTAAATCAAATCATTTAGGGCTTTGTCTCTTCCCACTGTTTATCCTAGCTTTCTAGTCTCTATTGTTCTATCTCTGTCTTCTCCCCTCTCTTTTCTTTCCCTGTGCTCTCTTTTTATTTACTTCTCCTGCTCTTCTTCCTTTTCCTCCCTTCCCATTTATGCTCTTGATGAGGGAAAGGTAGAATTTCCCTTTTCGGATCAGGTCCATTTGGCCCAGCTGTCCCTCCCTGCATCGCACAGTCCCACAGCAGTGCACGCTGCAGCCCATCCTGCATGCTTCAGAGGAGAACATGTGCACCTGCCTAATTGTACAACACCGTACAAGAATAGGGAGGCCGTTTCTTTCCTTTGCTTTCCAGGCCCTGATGCCCTGAATTTCCCTTCGCATTTGTTCAACACAGCTTTCAATGTTGTTATTTCTCCCAAAATTATCCAGTCATGGTATCTGAGCTGACAGCCTCCTGCAGCTGTGGATCCCACAGGTTCTCCATCACAGCGGGAGGGAGAGTTGCCTTCTTTTCTGAATCGACTGCCTCCTAATTTAATCATCTCTTGGCACCCTTAGGTTCCATGCTTGCACTTCTCTTGAAGGCCATAGCTTGCCCAATGTGTCATTCATTTCTGTGAGTCAAATATAGTTATGCCCCTTCAGAAGAGCTGCCTTTGTGAAGCTCTGTCCTTCCTTGGGCTCTCTCCCTTATGTAGCAGCTTGTAGATTCAATGCTATAGATGGGTGTCCTAACACAGGCTCTGGACTTGCCATCTGTAGTTGTGAGCTCTGTCCCAAATTTCCAGTGTGATCTTACGCACAGCAATGAGTCTTTTCATGCCTTGCTTTCCTCTCTGTAACGCAGAGAGTATGTTCTGTTCTTTTCCCCTTCATGGCAGTTTTGCCTATCTCAGCTACTCTAGTTTCAGACAGTCTGTACCTTACCCCGTGTAGGTGAAGTAAAAGAAGGAGCTCTCTCTAGAAGCCTCCTCGGTGCTTATAGAAAAGGAGAAACAACTTAAATCTGGGTTCCCCATGCGCCAGGACTAGTAAAACTCCCACCCCAAGGTCCTCTAAAAGGAAATGCCAACATCCAGGTCCTGGATGGAATCCTCTGAAGAGACTTTGTGTCTTTGTAAGTGGGTTGGCTGCCTCAGGGGCCAAAGAGAAACCTCTTCACAGCAGAGCATCAGCTACCAGCCCTGCTCCTTTTCTAAGATTCGCTGGACCTGGCTTCGTTTGTCTGTCTTTAATGACTTGATGGAAGGCAAATTTTTATTAAACCATAATTTGAGTTGATTTGTTCGTAGAAATGGTCTCATAATGGGTGGTTTAGTTGGTTTTATTTAAATTTTCTCTTTCTGTTATTCCTGACAAATTCAGATGACGTGACTTTTGGAATGAGATTTTTAGCAGGTAGTGTCTTGCTAATGCTACCCTTGTTTTCAGGTGATATTGTTTTGAATTAACCCAAATCCAGCAATGTGGTATGTGTCTATGGCCCTGAACTCAGACTAAACATGATCTAAATTGCTGAAATTGGAGGCTTTGTAATAGGTAACTGTTTTCAGGTAGTACATAGGTGAACCAAATAGTAACAACCCAGATTATCTTTTGGAAACTCAATTCCCTGCTTTTTTTTTTTCCTTTGCTGAATTATAGATTTCATTTGTCCACATCTTGGGTCTTCAATTATCCCCAGAAGTATAGGATGGTGCTCAGCACCCCAGGCTCCAGCCCTTCTTATCTGGCAGTTCAGTTGTGGTTGAAGTTCACCCCTGCTGCTTGCTTCTTGCCCAGCCATTCACCCTCTGAGCAATTTCATGCTGAAGATGGAGTTGCAAAGCGCCACTTGTGCAGCGGGATGCTGAGCACTGGATGGATGTGTGAGGGTGAGATCCTTCATCCTTTAACTCCAGCAACTGCCAGTCAAGCATTTGGACTGAATCTATAAGGCTAACCGTTTAGGTGTATAGCAATGGAGTTCAGTTTCTGAGGGCCTCATTTAAATATTGCCTTGCATAAATATCAAGTAACTTAGTTGATTGATGCACGATGGATGTGTTCCTCCTGCTCTAGGATCATGACCTCCAGCTGGGTTACTGAGTCATATTCTGAGGTGACCATAGCATTTTCTGGAAATTTATATTCTTTTAGTATATAAAAATAAATTTTGTCCTTCCTGGTGCTGAGGGAAACCTTCTGAATGTAAACAGCTGCAGTAGTTAATATTGCTGAATATGTAGCACTGGGCAGTGCATTGTTCATGAAAATTTTGTTGAGAAAGTATGAATCTTGCTTTTTACAATGTGAAATATGTAACAAAAAAGGAGGCATTGGACCCAAGAGCCAAATTTAGCCGTGTATGGGACAATGAAAATAAATTAAGCTTTACAGGATTTTAACTGTCTAAAATGAAGCAGAGGATTCAGAGGTGTGAAGTCAGATGCAAACAAAACCGAAGGTTGAAAAAATGGACTATTTTAGTCTGGGGGCTATGGTAAGAATCCACAACGACATGTACGATGGGAACCCCAGAGTGGGAGATAGTGGGGTGTTGCAGAGCAGAGGAGGAGGAGTGTTGGGGGACCTTTGCTGTAATTTTATTTTTTTAATGAGAAGTAGTGATTATTTTAATATTAGATTTTTTAATGATACGTTTGCTATCACTTACATAGCAACTCCCTAAAATGATTCTTTGTGAAAGAACAACAATCAGGTTATGCATTTTTGAAACTCTAGAGAAAATAGTAATTTTTTTCTTACATTTGTTTGAATGTGCAGCAACAGAAAATAACCATGAAGGTGTGATACCATGCAGGAACGATCAGTTGACCTCGAATGTCGAAGATTTCATTATCTCATTTTACTACTTTGGAGCGAATCGTTTGACGATGAGTCGTGTGGGGAGGGTGATGGGGAGATATGTGCTACTTGGGTCTTGGTGGTAAGGGAGAATTTATATTAAGTACTTTAGGGGTGGATCAAACCCTGTCCCCAGTCCTTGCCCGTTGGACGTGTGGGATCTTTGATCAGTCCCAGAACAAGGTGGCAAGAACTGGTGAACTGGACTATCCTATTATTTCTGTTGGCATCTGGTGTTAGTTTTACATTTGAAATATTGAAGCCTTTCATTTACAGGGAGTGTTGGGGGTGGGAAAGGGAAGTTGCATGACACAAGAAGTTATCTGAATTAAAAACAAGAGCAAAAATGAAAGCCAACTGCAGTCATTAAAAATGGATTTCCAGGAAGGCTGGGGAAAGGGAGATTAAAAAATATTATGATTTCTGTCACGACTGCATTTAAGCTGGGCCATTAAAGATGCTATTGTCTGGCCCAGCTGTTTTAGAACAATTATCTGTTTGACAACAGGCAGAAGGATAAGCTGGCTACTGCCCCGTTTCCCAGAGACACTGTACAGAGGCACACGCGTGTCTGCGTGTGCTCCAGCACTCCCTCCAAGCTCACCTCCACATGAAAAAAAAAAACAGACCCTCTTCATTGAGAGAGGCAAAGAAGCCTGAAATCTCATCCCTGAGCCTCCTTATTGAAATGCTGAATGAAGCACATGCTGCAGGGAGCTTGGTCTGTCTGTTTTGATTTTTTTCCTCTTCTGCAGGAGCGTTGTGCCACATGAGTCTGGCAAGATCACAAATGTGAGTTTGGCACGTGGCTGTATGTGTTTTCACACCCACCTCCACAACTACATTTCAGTTTCTTATAGTTGACTTCTGCTCTGTTCTTTCTTGGTGTGAATTATGCTGGTGCTTTGAGCTGAAATACAAGGAAAACATGCTCTTGGAAAAAAAATTAGTGCTCCATTTTGGGAAAACTCTTCCCTCTGTCTCCATTGCTGTTTCTGGGCATGCTCCCTATATATAATTCCAGTCCCAGTCTTTTGCTCTCCAGCTTCAGTTCCCAAGGATTTCCAGGAGGCTTCCCTGAAGGAGAATGTAGTTGAAGATTTTTAAAATATAATTTAGTTTTGTATAGAAACTGAGAAAGCAGAGCCCTTTTGGATTGGTTGCTTATTCCTTACTGACTCCAGGACAGTTGCTGTCATTTCACATACTCAGAAGACAGGGATTTTTGGGGGGCTTTCCTTCCCCTTTCACTTCCAGATCACGAGTCTGTCTTGGGACCCGGAAGACAAGCTGGCTTCTTCATAAATCATATGTACCCAAAAGGGAAGAGATAGTAAAAAGATCTTAGTTAAAAAATATACGGCGTGTGTTTTTGCTTTGCTAAAACGTAGTGAACAGTCATGGTAATCTGAGTAGATGAGATGGATGCAGAGAGGAACAAACTCTGAGAAAAGGTATTTTACAGCTTTTATAGTTTTCAGAGAAGACTTTTGTGGCTGAACTTCTCTAGGTAATTCCAGTCAACTAAGTTGGAGAATAACAGTAATCTCTTTCTTAAGGTAAACAAGAAGTTCACGATTTGTTCTTTTTTTTTCTATCCAAGATTACTTCAATAACAGGCCCAGGCCTGCAAGTGTTCAATCTCATGTATTGTGTGTTGATTTCAGAGTCCAGGCTCATTCCGGGAAGAAACACTGCAATTTTCCCTGAAGCTCTTCTCTTTGCTGTCCTCGTTCTGGACTGTCAGAGAGACGATCTCTTTCCTGTCCTGCAGACTGTGTTTCCTGGGAGGGGAACCTGCCCACTCCCATTCTCCTTCCCCACTCTCCCCCCTCTCCCGGGCACTAGAATGAAGCAAACAGGGCTGCAGTGGTTATTTGGAGCCGTGTTCCTAGGCGGGGTTACAGTATGGCTGGGATGCTCCACTGCATCTCCTCAATGGTAGCAGGTTATTTCTGAATCTCTTTCCATGTGCATCGTGTACACAACAGTTTCAATGTCTTCCACAGTATTAAGCCTGTTATGTTTAATAAAGCTGCTTTTCAATGTGGCTCTTGCCAAGAGGTTCCTAGCCACCCTGGGTGTTTGGTCACTGGTACCAGTGTGTCTTATGCTGTGGTTGCCTGGCAGCCAGGAGGGGGATTTCTCCTTTGCCAAAGCCTGTGCCATTGATACTTGTGTTAAATCAATCTCTCTGCTAAGAGCTGACAGTATGGAGCCCCTGACACATGGCTCTGCTCCTAATTCCAGTTACTAGAAAGCAGTAGCAATGCATACTAGCCAGCCAACTCATTACTGACTGTAACCATTGCAGCAGCTGATTGTTGTTGCTTCCCTTTCACTTTGGATTTCTCCACTGCTGCTTGCTGCCCCTTTTCCTATCAACTCAGCTGACCTGATCGCAACACAGTCCTGTCCTGTTAATGTCTAATGAGCAGTTCACATGGCTGTGGAGATGCAGCATCCCATCCAGGCTAGACATTGACAGGCAGTAAATAAATATTGCACTCCGTGCTTCTGTCAGAGCACTCATTGTGCTGTATTCTTTGCTTTCTGTAGCTGCTGGCACACGTGTCGTGTTAGTCCTGTCTCTTGGCTAATGCATGGGAGGGAGGAGAGGGTCACCTTGGCTGTATGAAGTTAAAGCATGAAACTTGCAACCTTTGTGCCTCATGGGGCATCTGGAGTGTGGTGCGTCCTTGCAATGTGAAGCTGTTTGTAGGGTGGGTCTTTCTGCATTGTTAAAGGGTCTCTCTCTTCTTGCCTTTGAAAGGTTTGCACTTGGCTATCTCCTTTCAGCTCATTTAAAAACGTATTCCCCTGGCCCTTGCATAGGACCCAGTTAAAATTTCACCTCTTCTCACCCGTAATTACTGAGCAGTGTTGACACAGGGAATTTGGTGTTAGAAATCTTCATTGCAAAGAAGGAAATATATTCAAGCATATAGCAACATGAGTAACTTTTCCAGCTCTCTATAAGCATCTCTCCTATAGGTGAATACTTCCTCCTCACAGAAGCTTTCACTTTTGCTGAGGTTTTATAGGCAAGGGAAGTGGACGGTGCAGGGAGATTTTACAAGGTAGTAAGAGCACAAAATCCACTGCAAGTGATAATGAAGGACTGATTCAGAGAAGCAGCATCAGGCAAGAGCTGAGGAGCATGACTTTCTCCCCCAAGCAGATTTGGGAAGCTGTCATCTGCTCCTGTTGCTGGGAATGCGCACATTCCCAGCAGAGTGTCTTGGGGATTACTCCACCTCAATTAGGAAGCCTCAATCAAACCTCAGGACCCTCAGCCCTGAGATGTGCAGGCAGTCCTTTTACAACCTCACAGCTATCTGTGGTGTCTGATATAAGCCACCGCAAAGTTCGAAGTGGTATTGGGATGAGATGACTCATTTTTGTAACAGAGACAAATGAGTTTTCAAATACGCATGTTTACTCCTTGCCCTACTTGTGAGCATCTGTGGGCACAGCTATTCATCCACCTGCGCAAACATTTATGGCGCGTGGCCTCCCCTGACCTGTGCAGAGGCACGCTGCGTTTCCTTTTCTCTCTGCAGTTCAGGGAAGCACCTCCAAATAATCCAGGACACGTTGCTCAAGCAGCTGGAACAGCTGCTGGTTCTGCAGCACCCTCACCTGGTGCAAGTGTGGCTGTCTCCGTTCGTGTCTGTTCCCCCACATAAGAACCAGACAGTTTCTCAGGGATGCAGCTGCCCAAAAGCAACCCAGTCCCATCCCTGAGCATCATGTCACAGCTGTGAACTTGAAGCAGTGCAGCCGCTTGCTTGAGGCACACAGCATCCCACCTTGTGAAGTGGTAGCTAGAGCCACTTGGGTCTCTTACATGTACAGGTGCCCAGTGGTTCTTTGGATCACCTAAATTTTAATTTGAAAATGTCACAACTCAAAGCAAATGGGATCCTGGACATCCTTTCAAAGATGTCCCCTAAAAAGGGGTTGTCGAAATCTGACAAGGCCAAATGCTTGCAGCTGGTGGACCTTGGCAAAGATTTGTGTGATCTGGTCGTGTATATCTGTAGAGCTGCTGAGTCACCCAAATCTGCTGAACCCTTTTATATGTATTTATGTATATACATGTATGTATGCATATAATTATTTATAGCTCTATATATAGAAAATTCTGTATGTGTCCATTCTTTCTCTTGCCTTGTAGTAGCTATTGTTTTTCCAAATTACGACTTTCAACATTTTCCCCTTATTACCTGCTTCAGTTCTGACTTGCCGCATCCCCTGTATTTTCAGTCACTTTCTTGAGCAAAGTTCACTGTGCCAGACCCTTCAGTGATTTGTGTGGGATGGCTAAGCGTGCACTGGGGACCAGGCCAAGACCCTGTATCTTATCTCACGTGCACGGATTTATCTGGTGAGGGAACTCGAGCTTTTAGAAGGGAAAGACTGCCCCTGCAACCCCTTGTCCTGTATGGGTTGTCCACTTTGTGCCTTGCACTCTGCTGCTTGTGTGCTGAACGGGAAGACGTACAGCACTTGCAATATATTTTGAGAGGCTTGACTGTTTTAAGCTGCTTGTGGCTCTGAAAACAGCTTTATTTAAATACTGTATGCAAGCTGGTGTTTCAAAATAAGAGAATAATTAAGGCGAGGAGGAAGGGAGGGAGGAAGGGTATCAAATATTCATGTACTTCAAAGAAAATACAATCTTCTTAGGTGTCCTGTGGCTGCAGACTATTCAGGCAGCGAAATGTGCTGTGGCAGTTCAGTGAACTTTTCCATGAACAGGTACCTCTCCAAGAGCTTGGCCTGGTGACTGCGATGGCATTTGGGAACAGGCACAGGATTGCAGAGAAAAAAAGTAGGAAGGCAGAAAAATGTCTATGTGCTATTTTGTCATCTTAAACATGCAGTCTGGGGAGGGTTCTTGCTCTTTGTGCATCATGCTCGTTTTTGGGGAGGGAAGAGTGGAGAAATTATTTGGAGAAGATGAACTGTTTTAGTTTCTTATTTTGCAGTGACAGTTTTGTTTTGGAAAACTTCCTTTAAAAAAAAAAAAAAGAAAAAGTTTGGAAAGAGGAGGCAGGTTTTTTTTCATATAGGTCAAATAAAATCTTGCAGACAATTTGAAAAGATTGTTTTTTGTTTTTCTGAAAAAAAACAAACCAAACAAGCAAAAATTAAATGATAGGTCTGAGTCTTCCTGGAAGGAGATCTTTTCAATTTATCATTTTGACCAGCGGACAGAAAAATTGTGCCTGGCGCTGAAGAGAGCGAGCGGTGTGTCAGAGGCAGACGAGAGAAGAGAAAACCGTGGCTGAGATTGATAGAAAGGCTGAGGCTGGTGATACCTGGGCAAGGAAAGAAGCGGGGGGAGGGGGGTCAGCAAGGCTCATCGCCCTTGCTGTGCTGCTGGGGTGTATGGACGAGATCTGCGCCCTCAGGGGAAGAGGCTGGCGAGCGTGCTGGTACTGCCAGCCCTGGGAGCAGGGGCAGCACGATGTGGGCTCAGCTGACCGCTTCGTGTTGAAGAGCAGCACGCTGCTTAGCCCGTGGCCTCGGCTGCCAGCCACCAGCAGCCTTGCTGAGGACATCAGTGCCCGTGAGTGCCGGAGGAGGAGACGGAGGAATAATTGGTCGGCCACAGAGGCCTCCAAGCCCACTGATCTGTGGGGAGCAGAGCCGTCCAAGAGGCACAGCCAGATGGTGAGCTCCCACGTGCCTGTATTTATAGATGTCTTGATTAGGTGGCATTCGCATGAGAGTCGAAGGATCTGTGCCTTTCAGGGCTTGTCGGGGACCAGCATGGCATGGTGATGAAGGTTGAATTAAGGGAGTGGAGCACAGACATGGGGATGCAGTACTTTTTACCATGCAGTTTGAGGAGAGGTGCAAGGTGAAAGCAGAAAACAATAAAAGAAAAGGATGGAGGTGAAGCCAAGCTGGAATAAGCCACAACCTTCTTCCTACATCCAGCCCTATCTTTGGTCCCTTTCCTGTCTCCCCATCCTGCTCTCAGGACCCCTGTGCTATCCGAGCTTGTGATAGCCCCATGCTTGGCACCCTGTCCTGCTCTCACTGCCATACCCCGGACTCAAAGCCTATTGCTGCATCTGGCAGCTTCTGTGTCCTGCTCACAACCCATGCATGCAGAGATATCCTACAGCCAGTAGCAGGAAGGCTTTCAAGTGCATGTATGTGTATCTGACTTGTGTAAGAAACTTGGCTAATGAGGACACTGGAGGGATATTCTGTTTGGGGGGACAGAGTCGAGAGCAAGAGTGGTTTTGCTCAGACTCTACCCTTGCTTATGTTTTTCCATTTACTGTCACTCCTGCTGCAGCTACTTACCTGCTCTTTCTCCCAGCTTGTGTGTCATATTCACTCTGCAAAATCCTGTAGTTCTGCTTCCTGGAAGAAGTGTGTACAAGATGACTACTTTAGCCTGCAAATTGTTGTTATTGTTATTGCCAAGGCCATCTTTTTCTGGTCTAGTATTTCCCTGTGTTTAGTGCAGCCATTACTATTAGGGGAGAAGCAGGAAGCGTTCTCCCTCCCTTTATCCACTGTTCCCACTTCAGAGTCAGATACTCTTCCAACAAGGATGAATTTCCAGAATGTTATCATACATGTTAGAGCAAAGCATATGGAGGCTTTTGAATTTTGTGTGCTATAGGCAGATATTCATCCAAAAAAGGCAATTGTGTAGACAAAGCCATCTTCAAATGATTATGGGCGAACTCAAGTGAATGGGACATTTTGGATAATAATGGTCAGGTCACAAAAATCCGGAGTGGAGCTCTCGGGAAATAGGTGGAAGGGCTGCTAACCAGGATTTTAAGAGACCTGATCTGATGACACTTTGGCAGTGCAGGTTGTGTGGATTAGATGGGCTCCTCAGGAGCCAGTGAGCCCTGCAGAGTTCATCTGCAGCTGGCAGCCTCAGCAGAGAATTGCCTTTCAGCTGATTAGATCTCATGGACCACTTTCCATTTCCAAAAGACGTATTACGTGCCTATGAAGCTTTTTGCACTTATGTTAAGTCTGGATTTCTGTTAGCAGCCCTTGAAACTTATTCCTATGGAAGGAATGGGTAGATCTACAGCAGGGCAACTGAAGAGGCAGATTTTGGCTCGGGTCTTGACCGCAGGTAAGTTTTGCCCCAACCTCGCTAGGGTCCGACAACGTGTTAAGCCTTTTGTGTGCCTGTATTTTTTACAGTTCTCTGTATGTCTTGGGTGGCTGTCAAAAATACGTGTACTGCAATTCTGTGAGCGTGAAGGCTCGTCTGGAAGGTGGCGCACAGCTTTCTGTGCTGGAAGTATCAGACAGGCTACTGTTAGTCCTGGTCTGATGGATGGCTGTACTGCAGTCCTGGGAGAGGTAGTATAGACACACCTGGGCAAGCTGGCTTGCAGCCAATATGAAGAACTCCAAGCTATGCTTGGACACCAGTGACTGTGGTAAAGAAAGGTCTCTTTATTTTAACAGCTGCATGGCCCTGGGACTAGTGCGGTGGGAAGCCAGGACCAGTCTCGGAGTCACAGCTGGTGCTTGGAGAAGGGGCAGAAGAAAACTGTACCCACCCCACTTGTGGGGGAAGGAACTGGGGATCTAATGCTGCCAAATTTATTTATTTTTTAATAATAAAGAGCCTTTTCATCTCTCTATAGTCTCAGGAGAGCAGACCCCGCCTCTGCCAATCTCCCTTTCTCAGCTGCTGGCCAGGGCAGTCAAGAATCTTGCTGTCTTCCTCAGGTCCCTGAAAGGATGAGGTCCTACAAGCACCTCTAAAAACCCTGAGATTTCTTTGCTCGTTGAGTAAGTCCCAGAAGCAAAGTCCTTGTGTAGTGGCCTGAAGCAAGTGCAGAGATAAAATTCTGCTTTGTGTCGGGTTGTGGCAGAGCCACAAGGTGCCAAAATGGATTTAAACAGGTCAGCGCTGGTTTTTGAGAACATTTAATAATAATTGCAGGTCTGCTGCATGCTAAGATAATATGTGTCCAGTGAAGGCTGATTGAATGCGAGGGCTCGAAAAGGCAGAGCTCTTCTCTTACACACTGGCCAGAGGAGCCTTGCGGTGCTGTTTTCCACTTACATTTGAAGCGTCAGCACCGTCTGCTGCTGCAGACTAGAAATTGTACAGTGGGACCAATTTCTGGCCACTCGTTAAGAGAAACTCATTGATTTAATTGTGCAATCCCATAAATGCCAATAGTTTCTCTCTTCCAGGACCTGTGGATATGCTCTGTGTTAGGTGCTGCAGTCCTGCTAATGAAGTGGTATTAAACTTGTACCTGCGTGTAGGTGCATTGACCTAGATTTATCAAGCTGTTACATTTAATGCTTAAATTGCACTTGATTGGCCCAGTGGTCTGATCTGGTCTGGCAAATACAATATTCTCTACAAGGCTCCTAAGAGGAATTCCCTAGCCGATCACACATTTCTTTGCACTATTATAGATCTTCCCCTATCCATTTCTTCTCACTCATTTCTACTTATTATCTAGGGGAGCTATTTGCAGCAGCTTGTTCACAGGAACACGTGAAATTACCTTGTTCCTCTCTGCTCCAAGTCTCTACTGTTAAAAGAACAAATATTTGATTTTGGTTTTTTTTCCCCTTAGCTGGAAGCATCTTTTTGTATACAAGAGTATGAGTGGGGTTTTTTTTCTTCTTTTTCCCTCAATTTTCTGCCAGAGAGAAGAGCAGTTGGGAGTTTTCCACTGAAACAGGTTCTCATTAGCAAATACCATTTTGCTGGAATCAAAGCACTTTGCAGAAACTTACTGATTTCTGCAAACTTCCGATCTTCCACCATACAGGAGCTGCCAGAAACCAGCTCACGGGGCGAGCTGTTGAAGTGTATTTTTTCGAACACCATGGTCTCCGAGGATGCTGTTCCACGATAGTGTTAGATTATGTTAGTTGGGGCTAGTAAATTCCCGTTCTTGCCCAGGAGAGGGTTTGAGAAGGGAGCAGGTCAGACTGTACGGCTAGAGATGGGGTGAAGGCAGTGCTGCAGCAGTGGTAAACCTAGAATGGAACTGCAGCCCGGAGCAGCCTTGCTGTGTGCTCATGTCCCATATCCTTCTTGTTCTGCAGCAAATTTTCCAAATTCCTCAGCAGAAAATTTCTGCAAAACTCATAAAGTAGATATTCCCACAAAGCATTTTGGTTAAGACAGTGCGTGTGTTTGTTTCTTCGCTAAAGCATTAAACAGTTCTGTACCCTCGAGGGCAAACTCTTCAGTGATAAACCCTGCTTCGTTGTTAGTGTGACCATGGATACCATCTAGCATCCATTTTTTTAGAAGCCCTCACAATCCTGGGTTAATGTTTATAAATCCTTTACACAGATGTGAGGTTTTGCTTATGGAGCACGAGAATGTTATGATATCCCTAAGGACNTTGTGCAGGCAGTAGTCAGGATTTGCTCTCATACAAAAATAACCTACGTACCGATGCATTCCGCATCGCCAGTTTGGGGACACGAGTTACGTACAACTCTCAGTAGCAAAAGGCTTTGTTTCTAGCACCTGAGCTAAGGCAGCAGCCGTTTTGATTCAGAGCAATAGGCTACTTTCTGCTACGTAGACTGCACACGAGAGAGTTGTTTTGTATTTAGCCAGNCTCCAAAATGTAGAATGCTGAGCACTGTGTAAATAGCTGATCTATTNCCCTAGTCTAGATAAGACAAGCATATCCAGCAGTGTTTTCTGTATGCAACTAGGACAAGATTTTAAAACAAAACATTGTGTGCTCCTGTTGGCACAAGTTTTCAGGGACTTCTCTGTTCCTCCTGTTGCAAAGGTTCACTTGCAGCTGCTCATCAACTGGCTCAGTTAATATGGGTTGCCTAGTTGTGATTTTCCTCCCCAGGCTGGCCTGCTAACCCCCCCAGCAGCCTGGCCCCAGCTCCTGGGACCTCTGAAGGAGCGGAGCTCTTGCTGTGAACAGCCCTTGTGCTTCAGAGGTGCAGACCCGGGCATGAAGCTCCAGTTATGTGTACCCGCCTGGGGGTCAGGTAGAGCAGACTCACGGCTGCTGCCAGCAACGCACAGGGCTCCTGGTGCACCGCAAGCAGCGAGAGCCTGGGGCCTGCAGGCCTTTCCCTGAGATTGGCCCCATCAGATTTTAAAGGACAAACTCCACAGCTGAACGGGGACAGAAACCTGCCATATTGCAGTACTGATATACTCTGTGTCTTCCTGGTTTTTTTCTTCTCATTGCCTGTAGGCAGGGTGCATGCCAATTCGCTTACACACAGAGACACTCAGATATTTTTCAAACCAGCTGAATGTGACTGAGAAAAAACCCAAAACTATGAATCTATTTTAAAATCTGTGAGATTCTGTTTTAAAACAAGGGAAGAAGCAGAAAGTTTAGGAAGCAAGAATCAAATATTTATGTATTTCAAAAGCAAAGCAATACAATTTCAGTGACACTGTTGCTAAACAACTGTTCATCCCCCATCTTGATTGACAGATAAAACAGGTTTGTGTCATTTTGAAGTGGATCCTCATCCGTGTAACTTCTCCTTTGCAGTCAGGACTCCGGCAGCTCCCTTCAGAGGCCTCTGTGGGGAAGGAAGGAGGAAGATTACAGGGACACAAAAATATCAGCCATTAATTCAGTTGTTTCCTTTGCTTGTTCTACTGTTGTCGTTGATAGTATTTGTTATATATTCTGCTGCCGGTAGGACTATGTATGAGTTCTGTTAGCTCAGTTCAAAGAAACCCAAATTCTAGTTGCTTGATGGCAGGGAGCCTTAAGAAGGTGGGAACATGGGGTTCATAATGTAAACATTAGTTTGTGATAGTCCTTTTCAAGTTGTCTGCTGCCCTGTAATCCTGGAAACACTCACAGCAGTCGATTTACTTGGGTGCAAGGTAGCAGCCCCGCAGGGACTCTGGCTAATGCATTTGGGTCTCCATCCTGATCGCAGTGTAATGTTGTGCTGAAAGGAGACAGGGATGGGGGGGAAAAGGCGGTTGTCTCTGTGGGGCATCGCTCGCAGGAACCTGCTATTAGTCTGGGAAGTTTGAAGAAACAGTTACTATTACTACCTGATCATTCTCTGCGTAAACTGTCAGCTGAGTGGGATGCATTGATTTACTGGTAATATACTTAAGCATTTCCACAGAGCCTTTATTGTGCTCTGCCTATAGAAATGGATTGGGTTGGAATGATCCCAGCAGCGGCTGGGCATGTGCAGGGCTGGGAGTGTCAAAAAAGAAAAAAGGAGGAGAATAAATCAGGCAAGGGGGGAGTAGCTAATCGTATTTGATAAATATTTGAAAATATAACTAAGTGGGAAGGCTAAGACCTTATCCTGGGCATGGGGGTGGGGGGGACGGCGGGTGGGATGGGTAGTGTTTAACAGTGCCAAACTTCATAGAAAAGCTAATGGTTTCTCTGGACACCTTAGACATCATCTACCAGCTGTCAAAATCTAAGCTGAGATCCCAAATGGCTCAATCCCAGCATTTACTGGCTTTCTTGTCCAATCCAAGCAGGGAATGTGGGGCAGGGGGATCTTTCCACAGCACTGTACGTAAAAGTATCTAAGTCGTTACTGATGCGAGCGGCTTCGGCTGTTCCACTTCACTAGCCTGAAACACGTTCAGCATTTCCTTTTAATGTAGCTTGGTTACCACAAGCTGCTCTTCCCTTCACACAGCAGCGCTACTAATCCTCCGTTCTGTTTCCTCTCCTCTCCCTGCTTTGGGGATGGTTATGCCTTCAGCGGTGCTAGGCTTAATTAGCGTGGTGTTGGTATGGGTAACAAGCAACACAGTGAGCAGAGCAGCATGGGCTCTAGTGTAAATGTGGCATCGCAGCTAGATGAAAACCAGGGCTGGTAAGCCTCCCAACATTCACCTGCATTTATGACAAACTCTGTCGATGCACCCGCAGTCTTCCTCTCTTATTTGGGGCTGGGGAAGAGCGGCTCTGCTACATCATCCCTAGGCTCCCGCTTTTGAGGCTGTGTTTCCACGGGCGATGCGACGGCCCTGCAGGCAGAGCTAGGAGCTACCCCAGGGATTTTGCTGCAGTAATGACAGAGCAAAGGTGGGCTGTGAGGAGTTCAGCTCGGGCAGCTATCGGGGAGATTTGCACCGCCATTCCTTGAGGTCTGCGTTGCGATGTTCTTCTTCACTGCTAGAGAATACCCCAAATTAACACTCACATGATTGTCTTCTAGTAATGTAGCTATTGTTTGAATGTCTTGGCCAGCTCCCTGGCCTCACGCTGCCCTGTTCCCGTTTTTCTCGTTATTCTTCCCTCACTTCATTGTGATGGGGTTTGCAGAACAGCTATTAACATTAGAGCTTTTAAGCAACGACTCTGTTTTCTTTAGCTGCAGACTCCATCTCTGCATTGTTCTGCTAAACTGTCGGATGAATGCACTAGAGCTCTCCGTCACAGAAAGCTTTCCTCCTTATTATATCTCTTTTGGAAGGACAGTAGCTCTGTAATGCTGTGAATAAGGGTAAATATATACACACTGAATGGAACTGAACCTCCTGGTCCTTTGCGGGGCTTAGAGTTTGTGAGCATCTCTACACACTCAGAATTGAGCATTAACCATCTCTAGAGGCATATTTTCCTTCTTATCTCTCCAAGCCTGCTCAGCTCTTTAAGATGGTCTGGAGATACCCTTAAAAAAAAGAAAATCGAGCCTTTCAAATCAGCAATGGCATCTCTGAAGAGGAAAGTGATTAATATGTAGTAATACAAAACGTTGGGATAATCACAGGGTTCTTATTTCTATACCTTTTTTTTCCCTACATAAATCACCTAAAAAAATCATATCTTGAAACAACACCGATGGTAAACTGCCTCCTCTGGGATAGATGGATGGATGGCAGCAACTTACCGGCACTGAGCACCCTGGATAGTGCTGTGAGAAGGGAGGATGCTTGGGGCAGGATTTGTAAGATGCTGACCAAATTGTTCAGAGGGCATCATGAAAGTATGTACCTGTTCCCAGCAAAAAGAGGCACAGGCTCTGTTTTTTTTCTAAGGTCAGCAGCACAGAGAATGTTCTGGATTTAAACCTAATGTTAAGGTTCTCTCAGAATACTCTGAATATATGGAAGGGAATTTATTATCTTCAGAGAGAGGGAGAATGGTCTTACTGTGGTAAAAATTCTAGAAGTGATGATTAGAAAGCATGAGTAGAAAATTTTCTTGTTGGGAGACATTGTATCAGCAAAATCAATGACTTTGAAGTCAAGTTGATGTTGACAAAATTCACATGGGAACAGAGTGGAAAATTTTGATATTTTGTGGCTGAGGGAGGTTGTTGCTTGATTATACGTTTGTGGCAGAATGTAATTTATTCTCACTCAAAAACTTAATTTTATTTTCATTTATGAAGATGGAACACTTCAACTAGACCAAATAAGTTTTTTCTCTCAGCATGATGTTTTAGGGGAGATTTTGAAATTTTAAATATGGCATTAAAAAAACCCCCAACTTTTCCCTGGTAGTTTTACTGAACACACCTGGATTCCTATGCCACCTAGTTCACCTGTCGGTGTTTTTGTGTAAGGTGTTGCCAGCTGAATCTTCTTGTTAGCTTGCCCTCTGCTCAGGTTTCAGGTGCTGGCATGGACTCCTCTTTAGCACAAATTTGCTGACAGCTTGGCACGGATTCCTTTTCTCCCTTCTTTGGTGGTGTTTTTCCTCATGACCATAGCACAGTGCTTACTTGGCAAAGCTGGCCAGCCTATCTCATCGTGTGTTTTTCCATGTGAGGAGTACTGTACAATTAGCAAACATCAATTAGATTAATCGTCACACAATCTTTATGACGTAGGTGGTGTAATCTGAGTTTTACAGAAGAGGATATGGATGTGTGCTTAGAGGGGAAGGGGAAGGAAGAACAAAATACAAAGAGGTGATGCAGCCTGTCCAAGGTCATGCAGTGACAGTCAAGAATTGCTTTAAATTCATATTTTCCTTCATCTGTGCAGGCTTCTCCCTCTGTTTTTTAATGTGCTGAGGGCATGAATTTTGGGGGTCTTTCATTCCACTTTTAAGATTCAGATCCAGCAGAGCAGCTGAGGCCAGCTTTAGCTTGGAAGAGCAGGTAGCCCCATCCAGGGTACTCACACTTGGAGCTCAGCGTGCAATCATGTGGTGCTGGTCCAGGTACTGGGAGTGAAAGGTTTCTCTTGCACATCCTGCACAGAAGAGGGATCTTCTTTGGGAGAATGTTAGCAAGAGAGATGTCAGTGCTCGCTTCCTAGGAAAGGCAGTGCCTTTGTGTTTGGGCTCGTTGGTGGGTTGTAGAGGGTGGTCTCAAACTTCGCCCTGTTGTTTGAAGCGTCCTGGCTTTTTTCATTTCTCTGCTGGCAGGTCTTGTCACTACACTGGGAGTACTGCTCTGTCTTCCCTTCACCCGTTGGTTTATGTTTTCTCATGGGAAAACTGATCAGAGCAGAAGGGAAGAGGCTGTATTGCCATGATTTTCGATACCTGGATGGCATGGAGTGATTCAGGACATGAAGTAGGATGCGATGCTCACAGTTAATGTGGCTTGAGGGAGGAAGAGGAGGTATGCAATATGGTGGGTGTCTGATACCTGCTGCAGGCCTTGCCAGAACCTATTGTTTTGCCCTTTTATTGCAAAAAACAAACCTATTTGTTGCAAGCCTATTGTTTTTACACATTTGAGCAGATTCCCTTGTACTCCTTATAAAGCAAAAGGAGAGCAGAATGAACTGTGCTTGTCCTCTTCTGAGCACATTTTGACTTCATTATGGACCGATTGGACAACTTCGTTAATCAANGACCTGCCACCCTCTTTCTCCAACCNGGTNTCCAGGGAAGAAATATATATATTTTTTTCCCACCATACTGTGGTTTCAGATGACTGCTCCCTCTTTCTCTGTCACAAGAGAAAGGCAGAAAACATCTTAGAAACAAATACAGGAACCCCCCTGCTGCCACTCAGTGATTCTCAACTGCAAAGGTCAATCTCCTCTGCTTTGAAGGATGGTGTCAGCTCTGGAGTGGGCAGAAGTTCAGTGTCTGGCCTCCCTGTTGACACATTTAAAGATTTCACTCACATGTCTCTCCTCCTGAAATACTTTTAACAGACTCCTTTGAAAAAGCTGCAGCCATGAAGCAGTGGCCCCGCTGCTCTCTGCTTCAGCTTGTTATCAAACCAACAGGCATTATTAGCAGACAGTCCCCTGTAACCTTGCAGTGTTGTTAAGAATTGCACCCTTTTCCTATGCACTTCGAAGCTTTTAATCTTTTCTAGCAAATAAGGAGACGTGACAATGGAAATAGGTTTGTTAAAATAATAACCCCGGGGCCTTGGGGCTGGGGAGGGTGGGGGAACATAACTTACCTGATCCGAACTCCCAGGGGCAACACCCTCTGAATTTGCTCATGGCTGCATCTATACAGAAGCTATATTGTCTGGAGTTGGCCAAAAGATGATTTTGTTCTTGTCAGTTGATGAACTTCTGGGGTTTTGGTTTGTTTTGTTTTCCCAAAAAGAATTTCAAAGAAAGGGGAAAAGATTCTCACACCACACCCCCCACCCGTGATTAAAACTTTTTATATTCAGATTTTCCTTTTCAGCAAAATAAATATTTCCCCCTTTCCAAAATATTTTGTTTGGAAATGAAGAATGGTAGTCATCTTGTACATAGTGACGATGCAGTAGATTATGGAAGTTGGAGTATGATTGCATGCTTCTAGGTGTTTGCTTTTTCAGTTTAAATACCATTATTTTCTGTGGAACACATCTGATGAGTCAGTCTCCAAATTTCACTGAAAATTGTTCTGAGCAAAAACAAAAAAATCTTGAGGGGAAAAAAAGGACAAATTCATTAACTGTCCTTGCTTTTTTCCTCTACTCTCCTTTGAAAACTTAGTTATTTCAACACAAGCAGTAGAAGGAGGACATCTTTGTATCCGTGAATACAAATTTCAAATGGGAACTTTAATTTTTCTTTTTTTAATCTTAGAAATTACCCAATGAGTTTGAGAACTTGCTTCCTTTGACCCAGATCAGAGCATGAGGTCTTCCAAGTTAACAGGGCTTTGATGTGGCCATACCTGTGAAGTCCTGCCTAGTACTAGACATGGGGAGCTGTACAGCACGGGAGGTGGAAAGAAGACAGAAATACCTCAGATCTAAAACAAAACTTTGAAAAATTACTCAGGTGTTCAAGGGAATACACCTTTTAGGTTCTCTCTGCCTCAGTTTTCCTATCTGTAAAATACAGTTGATAATTAGAGCTAATAGGATCATTTGGGTTGTACAATTAATTTAAGAATTATAGCTTCTCCTGTTTGCAAAACAACTCCAAGAGGATTTTGGATTTTCCAAATGTATTTGCTACTTGCAATTATTCAAGTCAGATGATTCAAAACTGAATCATTTCTGCAAACAGTTCTTGGGCTGTAAGTTTACTTGTAAGATGTTCTTTATGAGTTTGAGACTTACAGAAGAGGGAAATGTAGCTAAATCTTGATCTGCCTCTGGTACAAATTAGTGCTGCTCCTGATGGTTGTTGTGGAATGTTGGCTTTGGGGGTTCTGATTGCTTTTGCTTTTTGGTTTTTTTCCCACACTTGCTGTTTTTAAAGACCAGTAATATGTCACTTCCTTGGAGGAATGTTTTTCTTCCAACTGTCTTTTATGTGCGTACGTTTGCTTTATACATTTTTGCATTAAGACATTCTGAATTAAAATTAGATGGTAAGATATCTCTTTCTCTCTCTGACTATTCCTGCCAGGAAATGAATTTTCTTAGACACCAAACAGAAAGCACTGATTAGCGAGTTGCCAGCATCTTTTTTGTCTGATCTGTAACTGTCAATTCCCCCTGTTATTCTGCATGTCCTCGAGACACTGGTCAGCATGCACACAGAAGGGGATTACCTGGGTGGTGGAAAGCAAACTGGCTTACAACCTAAAAGCGGAGCTACTTGCTAGAGTTTCCGTCTTCATTTTAGCTGTTTAATTAAAATAAATAGATTAAAAATGCATAAGTCAGGCTTGTGCTGACAATGCATAGCTTAACATTTGGATTATTACCCCAAACAGAGGGGCCCGGTCTTATAGAGCTGCTGTTGCTGTTCTTTGCTGGGGTGTGCTCACGTGCCTTTCATAAGCAAATTCTCTTGTGTACAACTTTGCAGTTCATTTCCTGCAAGCCCTTTGTGGCAGTAAAATTTTATTGCTTGAAACTCCGTGGGAAATGACAGCACAAGGGTGCGACTGAAATGAATCAACCCGTACAGTCAGTCAGAGGAGTATTTGTGGAGAGTTTTCTGTGTCTTACCCACCTCTCATGAAGGTATTTACTGCACCTGTGTCCCAAGGGTGTCATGAGGCTTAATTTAATAAAAGCTTGTGAAGTACTTTGGAGAGGAAGAGAGGTAAGCATTGTATGTTGTTATTTCATTTTAATGTGCTTTTGAGATTCACTGTTCTATCTGGGCTCTCAGATAGGAGTGCTAGAAAGTCTGTCCCCTACATTTCCAGATTTGAAGGAGTAGTTTATTTTCAGTATAACAAAAAATTCTAGGATGATATCTAAGTATAGTCCACAGCCTGCTTTAACTAGCTCGGTTTTGCTGAAAAAGCCAGAAACACAAGACCATCAAAGCCTCATGCAAACACTGAAGGAGGAGCTCCAAAATCCATGAGCCTTCTCAACCCACAGTTTACAAGCATGGTTATGTTACACAGTAGACCAACATGACACAAAGATGCCACCCTGCTGGGAGGCTCACTCAGTCTTGGAAACCAGATAGTGCTGGGATAGCAAGGCAGTGTACCTCAGCTGGCAAACTCTGCCTCTCAGCAGGGCTTGAGCTTGAGCACAGGCCTATCCTAACTTCATAATACTTCTTACACACTGTAGATAGCTCAGATGCTGCTGGGAACAGCATTTGTACCAGACTCAATCTGTCCACTGTGAGCGTGTCCTTGGTGCTCTGCAAGGGGCAGAAATTTTTTTGCCCATTGTCATGGTTTGGCAGCTGTCCCCTTCCAGGCATGTCCTTGCCTTCTGCGATAGCCCACCATTACCTTGACACACTATTGCTGAGTTCTTCTGTGGTGTTACATGTTTCTCAGAACACACACAATATGTGAAATCTCTTAGATCTTTTTCACAAAAATAGGGGATTTGNGGAACAGGGGTATAAATCTCTTATTTCTGGTCACAANGAAGCTGGAAAAGAGGNAGAGATTCCCTTGACTCCTAGAATGAAGTTCAGCTCCAGATTAAAATNTCTAAATTTAAGGGTCTTCCTGNAGGTATCTACATGCGAGTTGGTATCTAAAAGCCCATTATACCTGATAGAGATTCAGTGCAGTCAATTGAGGCTAGAAACTTAATTCAACTTATCCTGGAGCAGACATCTCCTGATCAGCTGAATTAACCTTTTGACTTCACTGCCTGTAAGGACTGAGTCTCCATTAACTGCAGTGGGAAGTTAGACCACGCACCACCTACCCGTGGGAGATTCAATCTCAGACTGAATTCCCCCTCAGCTAGCATCCCCCTCACAGTGTGCCTATGTCTATTACTTTGCTAAATGCTCTGCAGAAGGAATTTAAGGAGACAAGAGATAATCCCAAAGTGGAGCTTCCAGCCAGGGGATCAGACTAGGTTCCAAGGAGTCTTAGAGAACCATCTGTCCTCTACAAAATAGGACTACTCGTGTCTCTCTCTCATGCTGTAACAAAGGAGAATAAAACCCAGATCTGCATCTGACATCCATAAGGAGAAAAATGAAAAAAGGAAGCAAATAAACACATATAGTCATGAGACAAAGGGTTTTGTGTTTCAGTCATAAAACAAATTGTCCCTTCTTTTTTGCCCACCCTTCTCTGTAGCCTCTTCTGGAACTCAGTGGAGAAATAACATCTGGTTTAATGATATTGACGGACTCCTGTCTTCTGCTTGGTAAACCTATTTTCTCTACTAGTGTATGGGGGCTGTAGGGCACAACAACAAGAAGATTGAAGTTTCATTACTATATGCCCTTAAGCAAGCATTTGGATGACTAGCTCGCCCAGCTGTCTGGATCCCTTCTGGGGGAGAATGCCAGGGCAAGAGCCTAGCAGGCAGCTCGCTTGGAAAAACAGAGGAAAAGAAAAGAAAGTAGAGAAGAGGAGGAGAGCAAGACGGAATGGGATGCTTTTCATGTAGTTGTTATCTCCTGTGCTTGTTTTGATTTATGCTATATAGAAAATGCTTTTAGAAGGTTACAGAATAGCAGGATTTTTGTGAAATACATATACAGTAAGACATGTTCCTTTTTAAGCTGATTTCTAAATGCTACAGTAAAGTATTTTGCTTTCAGGTTGCATTTGTATTGCCAAAGTCTAGCAGTAGTGCTGCAGCTTGATCTACAGTGGTTCCACCTAGCTTTTTGGTGTTGATCTTTCTGTTGTGAAAGAGCTGCATGATCCCCTTTGTCTTGGGAGGGGATCCAAAACACATGTTCTGCCTACTCAACACCCTTCTCCAGATAGTCCTTTTAGCCTCTTCCATTTTGCGAGAATTTCTTAAGGACCATCATGATCTGGTGGGACTGTTTACAGTGACTTCAAGAGTTGCAAGCGGTAGCCAGGGAGGTCTGGGATGGAAGAGAGGGGAAAGAAATCCTAGCAGCTCTCATAAGCAGCATAGGCATTAAGCCTAGACATGAGGACTGAAAGAGCTGGGGTGGTAAGCGAGAAGCAGGTAGAACAGGGCAATTTGTCGCTTTAGGTATTGTTTCAGTCTCCCTTGAATACTCAGGCAAGCATTGATGTGTCAAATATGTCTGCTTCACATTTTCTTTTTAAATGAAACCAAAAAGCTGCAACACTTCCATCAAAAAAATATTAGAAAAAAAAATAAAAATCTGAACACAGTAAGCAAACGAGTACCAAGCTCAATGTCTGCTTGTAACTTTCTTAGACAGTTCCCTCTGGGCTGACATTTTTCATGCTTGAAGTAAAGAAGCATGTGTGTAAAATACACATGCACAGTGCTACTGTAATGGGAAGTTTTGACAAAATTTCAGTGATAGAGTTTTATATAGTTTTGGTGGTGCTATTTTTTTGTTTCTTGAACCAGGCAAATAGTTTTCTGTTGCTTCTGTTGCAGTGAGATGACATAAAGTTCTCATTTAAGTGTCAGTGTGCTCCTGAACATATGTTCTCACCGAGTCTTGCTTAGAGGGATTCGAGATCTGTTTCTGGCTAACCAG
>Ga0065711_1001480_pt1 | contig 42948 bp, 13 predicted proteins | sample Hoacrofraction12_FD_59098 | JGI IMG/M metagenome (GOLD analysis project Ga0065711, IMG submission 59098) | Hoatzin crop microbial communities from Cojedes, Venezuela - Epithelial fraction 12 v2 (version 2) | ecosystem: Host-associated > Birds > Digestive system > Esophagus > Crop | place... | reverse complement strand
CCCCTGACCCTGGCACACCAAGCCTGGGCTCATCCCTAGTGAGCTGGGCGATGTCCCCTTCCCCCTTCGAACCTAGTTTAAAGCCCTCTCAATGAGCCCCGCCAGCTCATTGCCAAGAATCCTTTTTCCCCTTTGAGACAGCTGAGTTCCACCTGTCGCCAGCAGGCCCGGTGCTGTGTACATCTCCCCGTGATCAAAGAAGCCAAAATTTGACAGATGGCACCAGTCCCTGAGCCACCTGTTAACCAGGTGAGTTTTCCTGCCCCTTTCAGTGCTGTTCCCTGCCACTGATTGGATGGAGGAAAACACCACCTGCACCCCTGATCCCTCAACCAGTCATCCCAGTGCCCTGAAGTCCTTTTTGATGGCCTTGCGACTCCTCTCTGTGATCTCATCACTGCCAACCTGCATTACCAAGAGCGGGTAATAATCAGAAGGCCGCACCAGACCAGGGAGTTTCTTCGCAACATCCCCAACCCGGGGCCCCAGGGAGGCAGCAGAATTCCCTGTGGGATGGGTCTGGTGGACTTATCGGGCCCTCTGTTCCCCTCAGAAGGGAATCACCTATGATAATTACCCTCCTTTTTTTCTTAGCCAAGGCAGTCATAATACATGGGGCTGACTGACTCATCCTAGGCAACTCCCTGGATGGACTTTCACCCACATCCTCATTTGCCTGGCCTTATCTAAGGTTTCAAGTCATACACCCTAAAGAAGCACCCATGAGGCTATAGCATGCACTAAGTAAGAAAATACCTATTTGTGCTAGATCTTTATATACCCAAGAAACAAAAAAACAATGTCCCTAATATGGTCTTTTGGCATAAAAGATTATGGCTGGTAGCCAACAGCTGAGGAAATTAGAGCCCCCAATATATGTTCAGCACATTTACACAGAAGCTTATGGATCAGAACCCAGAAAGAAAGAACAGAAGATGGAGCCTCAGTGCAGACCCCTACTTTGGAGACTTTCGCAGTTGGTATACAAGCTTGTATTTGGGGTTTACAGATTTGAAAGACAGTTTCAAAAGTGTGTAGCTTCTTACTGCAAAACTGTGCAGCACACAGATGACATTGTTCACTATATTTTGTCCTCACTAGAAGTGAAACAAACAGCTTCAAACACTGAAACAGAAGCTACAGGCAAAGTGCTGATTCTACAAATGCATAGAAAGGCATTGCTTTGTGGTTCCCTGTGTGAAAGGAGCATTAGCCCAGTTAAGCCCCAGATTGTCATTTCCTAATGCATTCAGGTGGATTAGAGGGTAAGGAGCAGAATCTGTTAGTCCTGTGACAAATATCATGATAAGAACATGAGGCAACATACACATGACAAAACTGTATTGGCAAAAAATCCAAAGAAGGAAAATGAAATAGAACAAAAAAAAATTAGAAGGATGCTCAACTGCTCTGACTTAACCACTAAATTAGAGGACACAGAGAAGATAACAAAAATTACAGTGTTATGAAATGCAGTCCTCCCTTCATAACTAAAAATAACTTACTTTCCATAGCAGAAGTAAGAAACCATCCCCTTACAAAGGCACTTCCATTTTTAATAAAAGACCTCAAGTTAATCATATGGGATTAAATTGGGATTAAGTATCACTTTATGTAATTTATAGAATAATAGAATGGTTTGGGTTGGAAGGGACCTTAAAGATCATCTAGTTCCAAACCCCCTGTCATGGGTAGGGAGACCTTTCAACCAAACTAAGTTGCTCAAAGCCCCGTCCAGCCTGGCTTTGAACATTTCCAGTCTAAATCTAGTCTCCCTTAGTTTAAAGACATTACCCCTTGTCCTGTCACTACACGCCCTTATAAAGAGTCCCTCACATCTTTCCTATAGTCCCTCTTTAAGTACTCAAAGGCCACAGTAAGGTCTCCCCTGATCCTTATTTTCTCCAGGCTGAACTGCCCCAACTCTCTCAGCCTTTCCTCAGAGGAATGATGTTCCACCCCTCGGATCATTTCTGTGGCCTCCTCTGGCCCCGCTCCAACAGGTCCATGTCTTTCCTGTGCTGAGGGCTCTAGAACTGAACGCAGGACTCCAGGTGGGCTCTCACCAGAGTAGAGCAGGGGGGAAGAATGCCCTCCCTCAACATGCTGGCCACCCTTTTCTTGATGCAGCCGAGGATACGTTTGGCCTTCTGGGCTGCAAGTGCACATTGCCATCTAATGTTGAGCTTCTTGTCAACCAACACTCCCAAGTCTTTCTCCTCAGGACTGCTCTTAATCCGTTCTCCACCCAGTCTATATTTGTGCTTGGGATTGCCTCAACCCATGTGCAGGGCTTTGCACTTATGCTTGTTGAGATTTGTGAGGTTGACATGGGCCCACCTATCAAGCCTGTCAAGTTCCCTCTGGATGTCATCCCTTCCCTCCAGCATGTCGACCGCACCATACAGCTTTCTATCGTCAGCAAACTTGCTGAGGGTGCACTCAGTCCCACTGACAATGTCACTGACAACGATGTTAAACAATGCCAGTCCCAATACTGACCCTCGATGAATGCCACTCGTCATTAGTCTCCACTTGGAAATTGAGGTGTTAACTTCAACTTTTTGAATGTGACTGTCCATCTAATTTCTTCTCCACCAAGCGGCCCATCTTTCAAATCTATGTCTCTCCGACATAGAGACAAGGATTTCATGTGGCGCAGTGTCAAATGCTTTGCTCAAGCATCATATGGGTGACATCATCTGCTCTTCCCTTATCCACCAACATGTAGAAGGCCACCTAATTTGTCAGGGAAGATTTGCCCTTAGTGAAACCATGTTGGCTGTCACCAGTCACCTCCTTATTTTCCATGTGCCTTAGCGTAGTTTCCAGGAGGATCTGCTCCATGACCTTGCCGGCTCACAGATGGGACTGACAGGCCTGCAGTTCCCTGGGTCTTCCTTTTTTCCCTTTTTAAAATGGAGGTTATGTTTCCCCTTTTCTAGTCAATGGGAACTTCACTGGACTGCCACAGTTTTTCAAATATGATGGATTGTGGCTTAGCAAGTTCATCCACCTGTTCCCTCAGGACCCATGGGTGCACCTCATCAGGTCACATGGACTGGTGCACATTTATGTTCCTTAGATGATCTCAAACCTGATCTTCTCCTGCAGTGGGCAGTTCTTCATTCTCCCAGTCCCTGCCTTTGACTTCTGCTAGAGCACTTCCCAGTGAAGACTGAGGCAAAAAAGTCATTGAGTACCTCATCTTTCTCCATATCCCAGGTAACTAGGTCTCTCGTTTTCTTCCAGAGAGGGCCCACATTTTCCCTAGTCTTGCTTTTATCACTGACATACCTATAGCAGCTTTTCTTTTTGCCTTTGATGTCCCTAACCAGATTTAATGCTATCAGGGCTTTAGCTTTCCTAACCCGATCCCTGGCTGCTCAGACAATCTCTCTGTATTCCTCCCAGGCTACCTGTCCTTACTTCCACTCTCTGTAGGCTTCCTTTTTGAATTTGCCTTTGTCCAGGAACTCCTTATTCATCTATGCAGGCCTCCCGGCACTTTTGCCTGACTGCCTCTTTGTGGGTATACTTCACTCCTGAGCTTGGAGGAGGTGATCCTGGAATATTGATCAGCTTTCTTGGGCCCCTAGACCCTCTTCTTCTCTAAAAGACTAGCAAAGATTTAAGAGAAAAGCTTCATTTACAGAAGAAAAAAATGCACATGTTTAATTCAAAAATTAAATGCTGTGGCATCTCTGTTAGGTAAGACCATGTCTTTTATGAACATATGGGTAAACTCAGCTACAGAGGAGCTAAGTAACATGTTTAATATCACATAGGAAATTAATGGCAGCATTAATGATGGAATTTCAAAGTCTTGTCTGCCAGTGACCTGCGGTGCCCATCATATCATTCTCTTTTTACCAGAATTGCTCCACGTCCAAACAGTTAATAATGGGTTAAGTACCAACTTCTGCTGCTAGATTCATCAACAAACAATCTACGCAAAAAAAAAAAATAATGTTGTAATAGGAGACTTTTGAAAGAGGATGGCTAAATATAGAGGTTCCACGGAAAGGCTAGGGAGCAATAAAAAATAAGTACAAAGGATAAGAGTGAGGGAACTGAAAGAGATCCTACCCACTTAGAATATATACGAGGAAGAGATCACTTGATTACAACACATCCAGAAGCTTCTGAACGATTACAAGTGAAATTACATTGACTTCTTCATAAATCTTCTGGAAATTCCCTTTGGAAAAAATCTTTAAGCAGTAGGTTTCTTTTCCCTTTCAAGCATAAGTACACATACTCCACATGACATCTGTCTGGGTTATGAAATAACTATGAAAAACATAGATGACTATCTTGTCAGAAATACTCTTCCCTGGCTTTTCAGCTAGGCTAATGCAGTAGTGTAACAGACTATCTTTATACATAAGACTCTGGGATATTAAAAAAATTAATACTTTGAACAAGTAATTTTGAAAAATAGTTATCTCCCTTCTGGGCCTATTTGTGAACAATGATGGAGAACAATTTTTCTGTTTTGTTTTGTTTCAGCAAATACCAAAGATGTACATTTATATTTGATTCCAAGTTTTAGAAGCACTAATGTATTTGTAATGACCAAATGCTGCATGTATTTATACATGGAACTGTATCTTGCCTTAGATAGTGTTGCACAGAATGTGAATGAGCGGAGAATTTGTTGTGTCATGACTTTTCCTAGTCTCAGGAAGAAGAGATTTAATTTCTGAGAGCATGAACACTTTTAAATTTAACTTTTCCTCTTCCTTTTTCTTGCCTTCAGCTCCCAACACCATCTGGAGAAAGAGATGAAAGCCCCTGGCAAATCCTCACTAAAGACAGAGGGTGACTAGAGGCTATGCAAGACAGGAAAATGCTGCATTAAATTCAAAATGCAATGTCTTCAAAATGCAACAGGGCGATCTTTCTCAAGACCCTGCACACATAGATTTAATTAAGGAACATCCTAAACGTGACCATTTTTCACACAAAGTGCAAGGCATATTTTTTGACCTTGTCGTTTCTAGCATAAGCACATATAACAGCACATGTCAGTATCTATGCATAAAAATTCAGAAACATAACACTCCACTGCACACAGTTCTCCCCTCGGGGAGAGAGTGAGCGAACAAATACATGCCAGATGGTAGTCGCATTGCTCAGTGCACTACTGGAAGGCACTCAGTTATTGCAGAGACAAACACGACATACAGTAAAAGCAGAAAGTCTCTACAGAGCACCCACTTTTTGGTGCATTGTGTTTGTATACTGCTTAGCAAAATGGAGTCTTGGTCCATAACAAGGTCCACACATGCTAGCAAACAAAGGACAGTGGTATTTCCTAGTTTTCACATGGGTGAACTTAGATGCTGAAAGATGTATCAAAAGCAAAGACACTGGTTCAAGTCTACCTTTTAATCCCCTGTACCAACATTACAACGTAACGCTAGCAGTAAGACCACACATGTATAAAAACCTATTTTTAAACCTCAAAGACCGTAAAAATATTATCTGATTCAAAGGTCAAAACTGCCAGCCCTCAGTGCACAGAATTTCAATTGAATCCTCTAAATTTCGATACAATTTTCTCAATTCATTCATAAGTATCAATCATTTCCTCCTATTGTAATGTAGACTTACTAGCATGTTTGGATTACCTGATACTTTCCACTGCAGAGGGCTCTGCAGGAAACCTTGCTTTGAGAACTGTACGGAAACCCAAGGCTTTTACCAGCCTTTAAAAATCAAAAGCAGGTAGAAATTGTCAGGTGGCAACTTGTCTTTTAGATTTATTCTATGTAATTTCACTCAGATTTTGCATGGAGGGCGAAACAGTGCTTTGCTTCTGTTGCTTGTGATTCTTGGAAGATGATGCCAAGGTAAGCCACCCAAAACAGCCACTCAAAATAGCTGAGACTTTGCATTTACAATAGCTGCAGAAACTGCTGTGGGAGCAGGGATACCAGAATAAGTCTACATGGCTATGAGGTCCATCCCATAGTTCAAGTGTTAAGTGGGTGCTTATTGAGGTTTCAGGAGTCACAGAGAGCTCTAGATCTACAAGGCAATTATTCTCAACCATGCTCATCATTAAAATGTGTGATTACTTTTTTTTTCCCTTAGAAAACCACACAAATCTGAGCAAATTATGTTAAAATTGTAGTAACTGAGGCTCTTTTCCTTCATTGTGCAAGTTGGACTCTGCTTGCTTTTGCACAACGACTGAAAGACATGGCCAGTAAAGGCAGGTAAATTTGGATGGACAATAGTAAATTTAGCATTTCTTTACTTCTGTGAATCGACTCTGTTTTTTCTATCTAAATGGTAATCTTTTTGTTCTAAGCACATGATTATTGTTTGGTGGTTGTAGGCCATCCTGCCAGCTGATATAAGAAAAGTGTGTCATTCAGGACTTTATCCATCAACTAATTACAAATACATTAAGCTTACAGTGAGTTGAAAGACCAGAAAACTGACCGCAGTACCTGTAATTACAAAGTGTTTTCAATAACGGAGGCTCAGACTTGGACAGCACTAATGGGTGGATGAGCTGAACAAGTCTGTAAGAGGTCAGGTGCACTCACAGCTGCTTAACAGGTGTTTCACTGCATCTGTGTATTTTCAGCACAGGGGATAAAGCGTCTTCAAGGCTCAAGTCCAGAGGTCTATAAGCAATACTTCAGTATTTCTTCCATCTGTAAAATGCACATACAAATATAGAAGACAGAGACGGTGACTCAAAATCTGCACATTAAAAAGACTGGATTTTCTACTGTTGTTCTAAAACAACAAAATTTAGCAGACAGCCACACAGCATTGTTGCATTTTTCTGCCCTCATATAAGCTCTAGTCCTACTCTTATTTTGTGTCTCTTAGTATTTGTAGCATAAAATAGGGCACAGTCCAAGAAATGTTGAGGTTTTTTCTCACCCTGTATGTTCCTCTCATTCATTTTTTGGAGTTCAGGCATTTCTGTTTGTCATGCTGTAACAGATTTCTCTTCAGCCAAGTGGCTTTGTCAATACTACTGAACACTCAGAAACTTAATATATATGTTTAGCATAAGCCTGTGTGTCACAGTCGAAACTGAAGAACGAATGGCTGACCAATAAATGCTGCAGCTAAGGCGGAGATAAATATGCACTAAAAAATTTTATATTTCATATGCAATTTCATGAACTCTACAACAAATCACTATATAACCTATTTTAAGTGTGTCAATGAATTACATGCCATTGAAACTAACAAAAATATACTGATATCAGAAAAGGAGAAAGATGAAAGCCTGACATGGAAGAAGAAAACAAATTTTTTAAAATTATTTTATTATGTTATTCAGTAAGTCTCATTCAGGTCATTAAAAGTCTAACAAGAGTCATAAACATTGGCTACAAAAATGAAATCTGTTTTTCATGTCTAGATCTCACAAGTACCATATATCCTTCAAAGCTTGTTAAATCAAGTTTTCTGCTATTTTCCATAGTCTTTCTTCTGCTTTATCATCTGTAACTGTACCAGCAATGTTAAAGACACATCAGAGTGAAGCTGCTAGCAACAGCTGACTGAAAGATGATTGCAAAAACAAGTAACTGAGGTTCCCAAAATGCCTACTCTTCCTTTCCCCAAAATAAAAGGCCTATGAAACTCCTGAAAATCTGCATAGTTTATAAAACAACAGCAAATCCAGTCAGTTTTGTTACAAAGGAGAATACCACTTGATCTGATAGACGGACTTTTTCTTTCTTTTCAGTACTAGACAATCTGATGGCACTGGCAGCAAGGTAATGGGGAGTTCACATTTCAAAAAGGTACTAGAATTTATTTCTCAGCAATACAGTTGGATAGAATTTATATATAATGAGCTCCATAGTAGTCTGAAGATGAAAGATGATGACTTATTAGAAGAGATTTTTTATCTGAACGTTACCATAAACAAGTATTTGATGAAAATGTCAGCTCAGTATTCAGAGATTTGCTTTCTTCTTTACTGGCATGCCAGAGAACCAGAAGATTATCTGCCGGTTTTGAAGCTTTCACAACACGTTGGCTGCTTAGCAGTCTATAGGAAAATCAAAGATAGAGATTAAAGCTTATTTTTAGAATTCATGGCTACCAATATAGTCAGAGAATGTCTTTGAAATGGCAGTCACTTCTAACACTCAGACATTTCAGAGAACTGTTTCTCTGCTTAAACCTATCTGTAACAGTGAACGTTAGAATGAGGCAGTATTCTGCAAAAAACAGTCAATATTTTCCCCTACAACTGAAGAAAATAATCCTTGCAGTTTCGTTCTGGAACTTCTCCCTTTTTCTGATAACTAAGAGAGGTAAATTTCTGTGAGTTTTATAGGAAAATGGGTTTGAACAAAAATGTTTACTGTTCATGTCTTCTTTCAACTCTTAGTTAATGTAGCAAGTTTTTAATTAAAAGCTCAGAGAAAATAAATAGCATGCTTGCTTTATACAAAGTTTATACAAAGAAAGGTTTTTACTTGTAGTTCTGCCACATACAGAAGTAAAGCTACTTCCTAGAGATCATTTTTGCCTTGCTGTCTATGTCCAAACCGAGAAATACTGGGGCCGTGGAGAATCTGAACCAGTTGCTAGCCAGCAATTCTAGGGAGTAGCTCTATCCTTGTAGCGCATCGGGTTCTGGCAAGTGGTTGGCACAGGAATAACACTAAGGTATAGAAGGAGGGATGCCTCTTGAGTAAGGGAAATTAGCCACATGGAGCCAGAACCTAGCCCTGTACCACCCAGTCTGTCTTGCTGACTACTTTGAGGCAGAACTAAATCAAGGAAGGATAAAAACATAAGCCTACGATGAACGGACTCAAGCCTACCCAAATGTGGGCTATGTTTCACCAATGGAAAATATCCAAGGGAAAAGCTGCACACTATGGCTGCAGATGTGCAGGATTCAACGGCTGTGCTACCATCCAGCCAGGCCGCGACCTGCACACACAGGTCCACAAAAATCAAATCTGGAAAGGTGCTCAGCAGTCATCCAGCCTTCGCTATGCCCAAAGGCAGAAGTGCCTGTGCACAAGCTTTTGCCTTCACTCACACACTTCATTGCTCCTAGGAGTGGTGGTACTTTAATATTGGTGTTTCTTCTTTCTTGTAGTTTTCTCCTCTATATTTGTACCAAAATATATGTACAGAGACGATTGTCACTTTCCAGAACTAAGACACTTTTGTGGATCTTTATTACTTTTTAGAAATATTCAATATGTCAAGCGATGCAGATGAAAATTGAGGTATCTTGTGATTTAATTACATTCTCAAAGGGAAGATTATTTCCCTCTCCTTAATCCAGAAATAGGGCTCTTTTATCTTTATGTAAATTAGTTGAGTGCAGTTGGTTTGTAGAAAGATTATTCCTTATGCTTACTGAATATTACCTTCTTTTGTATTCGATTGAATTATTTAAGTCACTGATATACACAGAAAAAGTAATAAAAATTTTTAAAAGTTTAATAAAAATGTGGAAATGAGCTTTAGTTCTTCTTCACTGTTTTCTTTTTACGTGGCAGAAAATTAAATACATGTGAAATTAAATGCAAACATTTCACGCAAATAGTAAACATCATGAAAAAGATTCTACAAATTCCCTGCACTATGTTCCCCTCATCTAAAATTTAATGAATTTATTTTTATTAATTTATTATTTCTACTCTGGACAGGAGTCTTTCTCCTGTGGCTAATTTAGCCCTGAGCAACTGCTTATTTGTGGCATGGCGAAAGGATATCTGGGGGGAATGTGGTTGATTAAACCAAAGATGAGAACTTTGCACCCCCGTGGGTAAGATGCTACAAATACCATGGGGGAGAAAATCTGTTGAAGTCTAAGGTGGCCCTGGTGTTCAGCTTAGGTGTCACAAAAATTAGGTCCTGTTTACTAAATCATGTTTGAGCTTGTGATGTCGTACTCTGGTTGCAATCAGTTGCAACCAATGGAGCACTAGGATAAGTACAGTGGTGAATCCCTATCACTTACTCCCATGCCTCCAGGCTAATTTAACAATAGGTAGTAAAGTCAGGAGCTCATTTATTTGTGATTTAAAAAAAAAAAAAATAAGCAAGCCTATTACTGGTGAAAACACATAGGGAGTTGATTTGATTATTTCTGTGAAATCCTATTATAACTCAGAATGCCTTTTGAAGAACAATTTTGAAATAGAACCCCCCTCATTCCTCTCACAACAAGCACTTCTCTAGCACTCTATTACTCTTGCACACTTATACAGCAGTGAGCTTTTAAAGACAACACCCCTATCTTTGACACCTGCCAGGGTAAAAGTGATTCAAAGCTTTAACTAGAATTCGAAAATGCCTATCCTTATGTTCTTAAATTGACAGAATATTCTCTGACTGCTAATGTTTGGGATTAGACATTTCTCCTTCATTATAGCAGGTAACTAAAGAGCAGTTTCTCCCTAGCCTCTAGCCCCTACCCTATTCCTTCCTCCAAAGTACATATCATATTAGAGGCAAAATTGGAGACATCAGATCATGCTGATTAATTATCACCCAGAACAATGTGGGACAAGGAGTGTTCAACATCTAGCTCAATGTTTAATAACAGCTTCATAGCTGAAGCTCCTTATATGACAGTCTGAAAGGACCCAAGGAAGAAATCCGGGCACTATCAAAGTGTACGGCAAACCTGTATTAATTGAGAGGTTAATGTGTTACCCACAAAGAAGGTAAAGAAAATAAAAACATCTTTTTGCCTGATGCCCCAAAAAAAGAATTTCCTGTCTGTGAAGAATTTTGCAGCTATTTGAAGAACACTCCCTAAAATTAAATTTTACCCAAATTTCTGGACTGCATCAGTTTAAGCATAGCTCAGGTTCGTTGGTGTATTAAACAGCAAGTTCTAAGCAAACTCTGTGTCTTTTAGCTATCATTACTAAGGCCTTCTGTTCTTCCAAAAGAACCATAGGTATCCTTTGGCCAGTAATGAAATTCCAGTTATTCCCTAACCACCTTTTCCTGGTCATTTACGAGTCTATAGACCTCTATTTTTCCCCATTCCAAAAAATCTCTTGTCTGCTTGTCACATATGTGCACAACTCATAACTTGTTCATCCTTCTTGCTCTTGTCTACATATTTCTCTGTTCTATAACATATTTCTAAGTTGGCAAGATCAGAATTTTACACTTTGATCAAGTTTTAGACATACCATGGATTTATACACTAATAAAATTATATTTTCTACTTTATTTTCTTTTTTTTGCCTCTCATTTGTAGCATATTTTGGGAGTGTAGTGGAGTTGATTCTTACTAGGTAAAGAGTTCGTGGTCCTACAGAATTAATATTAATATTCTCTCAGTTCGTGTTATTTTTAATGTAAAATTAAGATGTTGTCTTTAAATGCATTACTTCACTTTTATCTACACACAATTTCAACTGCCACTTTATGATTCAGTCATTCTAACTAAGTTACTGATTGTAAGAGAACTATACAGGAAGAACAGTTCCACTAAAATGTTAAGTTTACTCATGTAGCGAACCAGAAGTTTAAAGGTTCTGTATAGAAAGTGCTGTAATCATTTGTGCCCCCTTGGAACATTTCAACATTTGGATGAAATGTAATTTGTCATAATCCAGATAAACAGAGAAATATGCTACAGTGGCAATCTGTAGGATATATGCTGAGAGTAGAATTGCTCTGCTTCCTATTCTTGCATGTGATAGAAATAGCATTCATAGACAGATCAGGCTCTGTCTCAGAGTAGCTGCTGTTTTCTTCTTTGAGGTCTTATCTAGGAAAAAAAATGCATACAAATATGGGCTACAAGCGAGATAAAAACACACACACACAAAAAAAGAAAACAGAAAAATTCAGCCACAGGCCCAGGAAGCATGTGTCAGCTGTAAATAGCTCAATTTTGACAGGCCTCAGTGAGGATGGCTTTGCATGGCACCTGTAAGCAATTAGCGAACCCTCTGCCATGCCAACGGGAGCTTCACACGCCAGTGGTAGCCAGAGCAGACCCTGGAGAATACCATGTGTCTTTGTGCAGTGACAACCAGGCTGATGTCGCTGAATAATCCCAGTGATCCATCTTCTGGGAAACATATTGAAAAAACACTTATCTGTGACAGCATGTGTAGAAATGCAAGGAAATTTTAGGCAGAAAATAATACTGCTTAGTTCAAGTGAGAAAGTACTTGCACTGCTTCCAGGAGACCTTAATTGAGTGTTTACTTAAAAATAACCTTCAGGTCTAAATTATCAGGACAAACAATCTAATCAAACAAGGAATAAACAGGTACTCTCATATCTTATAGTACGTATTTGCCTATATGCAAAGAGGAGTGAGAAAATTCCATTTTGCACATCTGTGAGTGTTAGAGCCCAGTGACGACAACCACTGCTGGCTGCAGACCCTACAAACTCAGCCTCAACTACACCTAAGAAATCCAAGAGATTGCTGTAGCCAAAATGCATTACCAACACATAACTGCATAAAATTTACATCTTCATGATCTTCATGTGAATCAGAAGCATATACTAAACATTAATGTAAATATTTCAGAGGTAAATATTGTAAACATCAAATGCAGCAGACAGGAAAGGAAGAGTCATTTGCTTACTGACTACCGGAAAATAGCCGTCTTGCTTCCTATTGCTATTAGGCTTGTAAATCACCCTCAGCTCTGCAGCTTTGCAGAATATCATTTCAGCATTGCTGAACTTGCTGATCTCTAACGATGCAGATGTCTGAATGATGAGAATGCACAACTGTAATTTTTGTAGACAATCGTCAAGAAATGCCTTATCAGAAACTGCCGTTAGTTGCTGATATACGAGCGTAGGTAGTGTTAGTTCAAGATGAGAAGGTGCAAAGTCAAAAGAAATCCCCTGACGAAAAGTCCTACGGCAGAAGTAACACTTCAGAGCATTAACTTTCTAACTGGGACATGAATAACTGCAAAGTCAGTGAAAGGGCATTCATCTATTGCAGAGGTTATTTTTAAAGGTCTATAAGAGTTTGCTTCATAACATTTCTAGACCATAAATTTTTTCTTTTACCAAGACAGACAGTGTTAATAGTTTGGCTAATGAAGGAATGCAATGTAGATGTATAAGTGTATTATATCAAATTCTCTAAATGGTCTTATCAAAGGACTTCTGATTGACTTAGAAACTTCATAAAAATTCACGCACGTAATAGCTCTAAAATTTACTAGTCTCTGCCCCAATCAGAGACAGACTCAACCAAGCTTCTCACGTACCCTGAGCACAACAAACTAGGCTACTGTTGCAGCAAAGGAGAAATACATTTAAGAATCAAAAATGTCTTTTTTTTAGTCTTTAGATGAAGGATCTTGGAGACAGGCTCAACTTGGTGCTTGACAGGTTCTCTTCATTGCAAAACCGGAACCCGAAGGTGCACCCCAGTACACCCAGGCAGAGCAGGGCAGGCGCAGCCTGCCCGCACACTAGCCGGGCGCCATGCAGCAGACGGTGTTTTTCAGTTTGCTGTGCAGAGCACGTGGAGGAAATCCAACACACCCCTGACTTGTTTGATTCATTTTATGAGCGCTGTAGAGTCAATCGGGGCATGCTCAATGATCTAATACACGGTAAGTCCGATGCTGTGTTCAGTACTTCCGTATTACAGTTTAGCACACTGCAGGTTAAGTTCTAGTGGATACCACAGCAATGTATACACAAAGACCTGTAGTAAGGTAGGTTCAAAGAGCACCAAATTTTTAAAATAACATATCTCACTAGGTACCTGGGGAAATTCTTGCAATTTTTCTTCTGGTAACAAGAAGACAGGATACAATTACTTTAAAAAAGTCTCATTCTGCACTTCAAATTTGTTTATGAATTATTTAGCCCATTTTTATAAGCACCATGGAAAGCACAAAACAAAGCCACGGGTACAGGAAAAAGAGTTTTCAGGAGACCTTAGGAAATCATAAAAAAGCAAAAAAGAAATGAGCAAAACTGATCTTACAGGGCTGGCATTTGGGTCTATAGCTGCCCGGCTTTCTTTTTCAGCTTGGGGTAAATTACAAGACGCATGAAGTCACCAAGTACATGATAAAGTGAAGACAGATTGTGGAGTATAAACCATGACTTCTTTGCATACTCAGTTTTTCACCAATCATTTGAATTTGGGGTTTGGATTTCTATGTAGATATCGCTAATGCAGACAGAGCTCCTTTTCCTCAGAGTATGCAAATTCAAGTATTTTCTTTGGGTGGAATTGAAGACTGCTGATTTAGACCAGCTGACACTCTGGCTTGACATTCAGAGCAAACACAAGTACATACATCAAGGAAACTAATTAAATCAAATGCACACATATGAAATTTACAGCCTCCTACACAACTAAGTCTAACAAAAATGTGCAGCCTACAAGAAAATTTAAAGTTGAAAAATGATACACTGTTTAATGTTTTTGTGAAGCAGTTACTCAGATGCTTTTAAACTTGTAAGATAGCCTTAAAAAAACCCTAAAACTGGATGGCAGGATGAGATTATCTAGATTATGTCGGTATATTTCCATTCTCAATGGCTTTCATTGGCATGAAGAGGATAATGCAATATTTATCTAGCTTACACTTTGGCATTGCTTTATTTTTGAAAAAAAATTCATCTTTGAGAGTTTAGTTTTCTGACAAAAAGTTGTTCGCTGGAGTAAAGTGCCAGAAATATGTTAATAAATGGCATGAGCACAGTTCACAGAGTATTTGTAAATTTTTTCTCTGATAACGTAAGCTGGAGGCGAGGAGGTGGAACACTTTGTTCCATAAATAATAAAGCACTTCTCCATTGCAGACGATTGAAAAGTGAAAACTACAACAAATGCACTTGCATGGATCTCCAGCTATCCCACTTCCTATAGCAAGACATGTGCATTTGGGACTAGCTCATCTGTCTCCATACCGTGCAGCATCGTCCACTGGCGACATGCCAGGCAGTCATATGAATTAGCTACCTGAAACACGTAGAACATCCCCTTTTTCACTTGTGGCAAAGACTGCTGCTTCTCAGTAATTGTGGTTCAGAACAAGTTATTCCCCAGTGTAGAAAAGTACCCTGTGCATTAAAGAAATTCTTCTTTCAGTAAATGGTTGCATGTCTTATTTGCTGTTTGCTTTGTTCTTGTGAAAATTTTGCCATTATTGTTTTCCATATTTCAGTGCATAATTTTGCCTTATTTTTATGGAGTTTTGCAATTTTTCATCAACCTTGTACAAATAACTCTTCTAGAATGTCCTTGAAAGAAATGTTCTCTCCACTAGATCTGAAACTAATCTGTCCCAGATAAAAGAGTAGAAGGAAGAAAAAAAAAAGAGATTTTAGGACAAGTAATGAATAAATACTGTTAAATGTAATGAAGACTGTAAGCTGAATTATAGCACTGAGTCATTTTTCAGTGTTGTGGCCAAGGTTGTTTATCAGTCTGTTCCTTTTCTACCACTAAGCAGACTCCAGCTGGGACTTTTCAAAGCCATCTAAATTTGGACACATACTTTTAATTTCAAATAAAATGCGTGCCCCAACCACCTAGACTTCTTTGAAATCCACAGCCTGACAAAACTGACATATTTTCTTCAGGACAGCATGAATAAGCTTTATCTGAGGAGAAGCTCAGTAAGAGTTTGTGATCAGCTAAGGTATAAACAAGCGCTCCATCTCCAGCAGCAGCTGGTGCATAGGAGGGAAGCACAGGCTTAAAATTTCCCACCCACCTGCAGCAGGACTGGACGTTTTCAGGAGAGGATTCTCCATTCACCCACAGAGGAAGGCAAGCTGATTACTGGCAAAGCCGAGTCAGGGATCACTTCCACATACAACTCCACTGCAGAGGGTAATATTTACAGTGAATCTGTGATCCAGGTCCAAGCACACAGAGTCACCTTAGGTAATACAGAATGTACTTGTAAGACAATCCCCCTTTGATAGTCTGGCCAGTTTTAGTTTCCTGTCCCCGGCTTTTTCCCCTGAACCATTGTTTGTTGTCGTCTCTACATTTTGCTGATACAAATGAGGATCTTTTTTTCTCAGCACTTCATTTCACTGAAGTCATTTGCTGTGCAGTCCACAAATATCTGCAACAACACAACTAAGGAAAAGGCAAACAGAGGTGAAAGGAGGTGAGAAGGAAAAGAAGGAAAGAGTATGGGGAAAGACAAGAACATCCTCAAAGCCAGCTTCGTCCCTGCACCCAGAGAAGTGTTGTGAGATGGCAGTACAGTTACAAAAGATGCGCAATAGCCACAGCTCCTCAGCTGCAGACGGCTGAGAAACCTCAGCAAAAAGTGCTCAGCCTAGAGATGTGGGGAGACAAGGCAAGGGAGATGCCACTAAAGCAAGTGCTAATTCTCATTATCCCCTGCATAAGTATGGGCGGTCACCTTAGCATTAATTTTCAAGGAACTGTTCACACCTAATTAAAAATTCTTCGTAGATCATATTTCCTTATTTGTAATTGGACATTTAAAAACTTGCAGTGTGGCAAAATAAGTAAATAGCTACCAGCACTGTTACCTGAAGATGGAAAGAAAGAGGAGGAGGAATACACCATGACAGGGAAAAGCAAGAAAATGGAGGAAAATAACTGCAGAGCAGGACACGTGACAGAGAGGAGCCTCGGGGCTCCTGTGCACAGGGCAATGGACAAGGCTGTGCTGCCAGGCTGGCAGAGGACCACTGCTGGGGGCCAGCAGGGTCTGTGCCCAAGTGTCAGGCTGATTAATGTTTTAACCCCACATACTACCACTGTGATGATGTACAATGTGAGCGTAGCCATAAATTCTACCTCCATTTAAAGTGCTCCTCAAGAAGAAACTGATTTAGCTTACATATGGAATCTCTAACTCAAAACTTATCTGAACAGGATAATGAAATCTGCACCTTTATGTATGAAAATACCCTGCTTTCCACCAGCCTTGCCTATTGCCCCTTTTTCCCTTCACGTCCTTATCTCTGTACTCATTGCCTCTTTTTCACTTTTGTTTTCACCAAATGAACAGAACAGGGTCACCATAGCTCTGCTGAAGATGCCTGCTCATGCAGAGGCATGCAAGCCAGGTAAGTTCGCCTCACTACAGATGTAGTACAGTTCATCTGACCATGTCAATCTGTCATCAGTCTGGAATTTACAATCAAAGATATTGGATAAATAACAAAAATCCTGTCTAGGTTAAATTTCCAGAAGACTCTTGCTAGCAAGCCTACATGTATGGTTACTTTACTTAAGGACAAATTTCTTACTCTGAGAACTGAGCAGAGCTACAGAGCTGTTTAAACCTCAGAATTCCCATTTCAGAGAAAATTACGCATTTTTGAGACTGTTTTCATATAAACCTGTCTGGAATGAAAGTTAGCCCACAAAGTTTGGGAAAAAATATTCCTTCACCAAAAATTGAAACATTACGTTTTATTCCAGCCTCTTTAATATTACTCGATATCATTGGAAAAGAAAAAAAGAAAAAATAATTTAATTTCAAAATGCAAAATTAAAAATTTCCAGAGAAGTCACACATACCAGTCTGATTTTTTCCAGATAAAATGGACCCAATTTTGTATCTCACAGCTTTTGACATCTACTAGATCAACATCTACAGCTGAACTGCTCAGCCAGAGCGCCTTTTGTAGTCAATGCATACAAAGGAACATTTAGGGCACAATTGATCTAATTTACATACCTGTTTTAGGACGAGATGAACTACGCTCTGAACATACTTACTTCTCCCTAATAACTTAACGTATAATAATAAATAATAAAATGAGAGTTTAGGATTACTAGCTCTGCTGCAGACTCCTCCGTAGAGCAAGATGAGTATCCATATGGTGGGCAGAGCCACTGAACCACTCTTCACAAGCTTCCAGTTGTTAGAAACAACATGAGCTTTAACCAGGGGGTTGGCTGTCAGGAGGCAGCGAGTTGCAGTGGTTTTTCACCCACTCACTGACTTTAGACAAATTGCTTCCATGTCAGCTGTCCTGTAACACTTTATCTTTTATCTGGCATTCTCTTTTTTAATGCTTAGGGGAGAAATAAACATGTATCTGGTTATCACGAACTTGCTCTGAAAAATGGGAATTAGTTTACCACTATGGTCTTCTGCATACACCCCCCAATGTTTTATTCAGTAGTCTTAGTCAATTAACGAATGAAAGAAAACGGGGCCATTTGTCTCTGCTCCTGGCAATTAATCCTGCAAACTCAAAATAGAATCTGAAAGTCAAGCTGGGCTTTCCTCTTGTTGAGTGTTGTGGATCTACACGAGACAAACTACGACCCAAATAGCCCCTTGAGTATGGTAGTTCAGCTGCCATCCCTGCCTTGTGGAGGAAGTGACCTCAGTAAAGAGTTCTGCTGATGGCACACAGGAGGAACTTCGGCCACAGCTTTTTCCTACAGCTGTGTCGGTTCAACAAAGTTAAGAGAATTAAACAGGAATGAGAACACTACCTGAAGTAGTTGCTGAAGGGAGGTCTGGCTGAACAAACAAGAAACTGCCAAGGTTGCAAAATCCGTTCTTCTGGCAGGACTGAAAACATGCTTCCAGTCCCTCCATCTCCCTGCCCTTTAAAAAGGGATACTGCACTTTCCTCCAGAGGTGACTGAAGATTTAAAAAGAAGTTTGGGAAATATTTTGGTGATATATACGACAAAGTATCTGCATTATTGAGATGCAGATAGATTATTCCTAGCTGCAGAAATTTTGCTGCCTCTGGCAGAGACAACAAGTTAGTGCTGCGGGCAGGAAGGCATTGCTTTATGCCATAGAGAGTTGTCATGTTTCTCTGTGAGCAGTGGAGACAGTCAGGTTTATGCTTTGGGAAGGGATCTGGAGCAGACCTGGATGATCTGGGTATATACCTCCACAGTCATTTGTGCAAGCATCCATGCTGTTTCTTTAAAGGTCTTTAAACTATGAAAAGAATCTCTGTGTAACATTGATCCAAATGCATTTGGACTGCAGCGGGGTAGGTGAGGTGACTCTTTACAGTGCTGCTGGCTGCCTTTTGTGTTAAGAAGGCAGATTCCCAAAGTGCAGATGTCTGCCACAGCAGGTAGAACTGGGAGCAATGACAGTTATATGTGACATTTAAAACCTGCAGCTTTTATAGTGCCCAGGGGAAGTGGCAGGCAATATTCACCCAAACTTGCAGTCAGGTTTTCAACAAACTCTCTTCTCAAATACACATATTTTGCATACCACCTCTAATGTTTTAAGCTATCCCTAGAGTCTGCTATATAATCTCCTATTCTGCTGATTTAATTTTGTCAGTGTTTATACAGTCTGACACTTCAAAGAAATTCTGATGTACTTGCTTTAAGTCACGTTCACTGTGCAAGCCCACTATCTAGCACATATTCTTCATATAGTAATTTCAAGAAGTCCAAGTGTACCAATGGAATAGATCCATATGCTAGAGACTGTATTTTGAAATTGAACAGAGAAGTGAAAAAACCTCATTTAAAGCCTTATTATTTTTCAATACTGGCACTCAAATCACAACTGTGGTAAGTGTTGTTAGTGACATAAATTGAACTACAGCATTGAAGTCCTACTTGTCCAACAGAAAACATCTTTTCAACAGGAAGTCAGTGTTACTTAGCAATTTCATTTTGAAGACAATAAAATACTCCAAAGAATGAAAGAAGCCAAAGACTCAGTAACATATAAAAGTGCTTTCTTTTAGCAATTCAGGGCATATTTCACAAGGAAATGTTAGGAACACTTCTATGACAAGGACAGAATTTCAAGAAGTCACAGCAGCATGAAGCCAATTAGAAATCTCAAGGCAAAAAGTATCCTAAAGACATGAGTGAGGCTGGAGAATACAAAGCAGCACCCTTCTTGTCCATGTCATAAATTTGCATGTAAGAGGAAGATAATGACTTTGCTCATGCTTCTGATTTCTTATGTCAGTGAAGCACTTCACATCAGTATTCTAAAGCAGTAGGAAAGGTCTCCTTGTTAGCAAACATCATATATTTAATTTCTGTATTTGTATTTTTCATATACACAATAGCCTATAGGTATCAGTAGATGGGTGGCATTTGTCCTCACTGATATCTCAATGACATTTGAAGATCATACCCACATCCATTTAAACTATATAATAAACTGATGAGTTATGTTTACGCGTCAGCCAGCATCACTAAATCAACAGTAGAGCCTTTATTGAATGACAAACTAAAAACAATCCAATAGCTTTTGTAGATCAAATATGAAGGTTAGTTATTTAGTTGTTTATTTTCTTCTTACAATATTATATTTTAAAAAGGGGCAACAGAATGGCACTTTCCTTCTTCCATTCTCAGATATTTCAGCCCAGATAAGAGCTGAATAAATTCAGTAAAACTACAGCGATATCAGCTTTTTGGGTTCTTTTTTTATGAAGGCCCTAACAAACATCCAGCTCCCTCATACAAGATTTTCGTGGAGAGTGTACAGACTATATGACAGAAAATGGAAGAGCCAAAAATATTAACAATCATTGCAGGACATACAAGATTATGTCTCCTGAGCCCTGTGCCTTATCAACTATTCCACTGGGCCTCTTGCTGAGCAAGAGCAGCACTACTTAACCAGATAACATGGGCATGCAGAAGAGGGGAAATAGCACAGATGTTTTCTGGGGGAAAAAAATAAAAGGTCTTGCTGTACTCTCAGTGGTGGAGGGAGCAGATCTAATTGCAGACCAATTCCTTTCCCTTTCTGTCAAGGACTCTTGTTTGCTGTCAGCATCCAGGCTTGCTGCTTCTGGTACCATCAGGGGCTCTGTAAGGACAGCCTTCTTTGGTTGCAGGCCTCCAACCTGTCCCGGCTCTTTCTCCTAACTGATGCCTGCAGTCCACTACAGTCTGCCAGAGCAAGACTGACTTAACTAGGTGCCTGCAAACGGACTGTCTCCTGAGGCTAAGGACAGTGCAAATAAAAACCAGCCAGCTTTGATAATGTATCATTTATTCAGAATAAAAGTATCACAGGGAAAACCACTTACAAAAAAATCTCTAGCTCCTTCCAGGTTGTCACCGAAATTCTGCAATGAGAGTCTAAGGCTGAAGTATCTCAGATCATCTTTTCAGACTCTCTGTTTTGGTCAGTCCCGTTTCACTTCTGAAATTATTGAGTGACTCCTGTGCTTCAGCTAGGGTTGTCTGATCTGACTGAAGGGCACCAAAAGGAAGGAAAACAGTAAGATCAGATGCCTCCCTTCCCTGTGGAAGTACAAGACGAGTTACCTGCCTTGCTTGAGCACCAGGAATTTGCATTAAATTACTACCTAATGATGTGAGCACCTGTAGGAAACATCCCTGCTCTGAACCACTGAGGTACACATCACATTTGTAACACCGACACAATAATATAATATTACATGTAGCCTTAGTGGCTCCACCGTCACTATGAAAGTTTCATTCAAAAAATTGTTCTCAGTAGATGAAAAGCCTGTCTCTAGTCTTTGCTTAGAAACAGCGACAGAGAGATTATAGGACCAAGCTGCTCTTCTAACCCAGGCTGTAGCTTTAAGGAGCTCCTCAGTGACAGATGGTAGAGGAATATAGAACCGTCACACCCGCTACATCACCAATCTGATCTGAAATTTAAATAACCTGACTCATTAAAGGATAATACATATGCACTTATACAACATAAAAAACCCAGAACAATCTAAATCAATAAGTGCAATTTCAATGCTTATTGTTAGTCTGTGACAGTTCCTTAAAGAGCACCAGCTTTGGCAGAGGGTAGAATTTCTCGGATAACAACCACAGCAACAGGGGGCTGTCACAAGCACACGCAATCTCTGCTAAAACACTGAGACTCTACAGCTGCAGCCAGAAATCACATCCCCTAAAAGATGTAAGAAGGATCCAGAAGTGTGTTATTTTCAAAAGCCACAGTAGTACGTACCTGCAATTTCTTGTTATTGTCTACTACATTCAGAAAACATGGTCTCCATGCATTGCAAGGCCTGAATCTGATCACTGCTATTTAAAATTTTCTAGTGCCACACTAACACACTGTTTAATTCCCATTTTTCTTTCCTCCTCTCCCTCTCTTACACATCATTAGTAAATTATTTTAAATTAATAAAGCCTCGAGAGTGTTGTTATTTACATACACTTTACTGTACCATGGGAGTCAGTAGCATTTGCATTAGATTGCATCTGGATAACTGACAAAATTTAGACATTAAGATGCACCGGTCAAGTCAATGCACAATAATTTAATGCCAAGAACTAGCTGTGTTAAGAACAATAATTTCAGTTTAGGGGAATCATCACACAGAATTTGAGCTCCAGGTGCTGATTGTATTTAACTTTTAAGAGTACAGCAACTTCTTTGTGGAGAAACTGGCCTGGCTGGTGCTGTTCTCTGCAAGAGAAGGGACGATGCAAAGTGGAAGGGACAGAGTCTTACTGTGTTGGAGAAAAGTCCAGTGCAGGGAGTTAGGTAGCCAAGGAAAACGTCACCAGGTTCAAGTGCAGGTGGCCAGGCCCTTTACAAGGCCAAGAACATGAAGAGGTGGGAGGAGATGGAAAGCAGTCTGATGGTCCTGTCATATTACTGTGATAAATGTATCTGAAGCAGACCTAACAGTCAGGGCAGAGACATTTTCTCAGAGGCATTTTCTCAAAACAGCTCAATATAATTCTGAGCACATTAAAATAATAAGAAGCAACAATCAGCAATGAAAAAAAAATCATCCTTCTCAACAGAAAAAGAGTTATTAGCTATGTCAACAATAAGGAAAGAAAAAGATGGTGATTTTTCAGTTGTTTGCATTTTTAAAAGTTTAAATTAGCTACGTGAATGATTGTGACACTTTTCCATGGATATTGTGTCTGATTTTAAATACCAGTATTTACAGCTGCCTCTAAGCAATGTTTCCTCCTATACCAATCACCCTGGGTTTTTTTTTCTACCTTCCTCAGATTTTCTTTTTCCTTAACTCTGATTCAAAAGCCTAATCCAACTGAGTGTTTACTTCTTTACCACTTTTAGTCTGAGGCACTGTGTGTCATTACAGCATCAGAGGAAAGTGGCTATTACAGAGAAGTAATTTATGTTGCAGGATGACGGTTGGAGAAAGGAACAAAGGAGGAAAGAGTTTGGAAAATATACTAGGAGTTCAGTACAAATGCGTAAGTAGTAAAAGGAGTAGCTGTATATCAGCACTGAAGGTCTGAAAATAATGACCATTTCAGTTTTGTCTGGATTCTGAGTCAGCTGAAAGATAATCACACATCACTGCTAGTAGAAAAAAATTAGATTGGAGAAATCTGTGGAGGGGGGAAAAAAAAAGATATTTTACTTAGCGCTTACAACCACTGCTTTTAGCAGGAGAGGAGGCAGGACAGGCTGGCAGACCCTGGCATGCTCCCACAGACTGCCAGGACGCATTTCACACGAGAGGTCTGTCTGCTGGCACCCCTGCAGAAGCAACCTGCAAACACAGCAGGACAGCTTCATTCTGCTTATGTAATTAAATATCATTTTCCCTTTAATAAAGAAGAAAGCCTAAGTCCAAGGTATACTTTTATATAAGTTACTGGATTTATCTCTGCTTCTACTCACTTCTGGTGAGCTCACCTTAGGAGTTCGCTGGAAGCTGCGTGGAATCCAGATAAGAAAACTCCTTTTTAATCCTCCCCTGAATTAGCAGTGAGGTAAAACAAGCCAGGGGAGTGGTATTTGTGACAGATGGTGGAGCGATAAACTCACAAGCTGCAAGCGCCAGGTGAGCCAGGTAAGCCTTGGGTCCCCCAGCTCCTCCTGCAGCCCAGTCAGCCTCCTGCACTCGCACCAGCGACTGGAGGAGAAATCTCAAGGTGCCAGAGGTGTCAGTGAGTGAGCCTGCACCTCACAGCTATACCAAAGAGAAAGAGACAGTTGGTACATCAAATTGTAAAAATCCCCTGCATACAAGTGCAGTGTTGAGCACTTAATCCTGAAATGGGAAAAAAGAGAAAATGAATGGATCTTTATTTCTGAACGCTCTTCTGACTTTGGAAATTGCTGGATATTACTACTCTTTCACTATTAGGCAGAATCTCTAGTAATTGCAAGCACAAATAACATATTTTGATTGTTCTTCCAAACTGAATGTGTCCTTCTGAGGTTTGTTGACAGTTTTTGCTGTTGTTTTCAGTGTAAGTCTGCTATGGTAAGGCCTCTGAGTACCTAGATTTCAGCCTGCTCCGTGCACATGCATGTGAGGAAAAAAGAGTTCCCAGCTTAAAAGGCCTTTAAAGTGATGCATGGCAAACATATGGCTGTTTTGCATCCAGACACACCCATTTTTCTTCTTCCAAGTGTTTAATCAGAGTTGTCCTGCTAAGCTTCTAAACATGAAGGGAAAAAAAAAAAAAGAATTAGTGCATCCTTATGCTCTTTTGTAATTCCCCTTCCCTCTTTAGCATCTAAATTCCAGAACTGGCAAGAATGTCATTACACAAAATGATCAGCATCCTTGCTCCAAGTGTTAGAAAGCTAATTTTTTATGGCAGTGTATATAAATAAGACCATGACAGCAATGGATTTTTACCTTTTACTTTTATTCTACATGAAAAAAAGAAAGATGAAATTTTTTAAAAACATCTTTCCAGAAAAATGTTGAAAGGTTGCCTATCATCAATATGAAATTCTTACTCCTTACACAGAGTTTCTGCCAGGAGGAAGGACTGTCCCCAGCAGTATTATCATGAATCTTTATGATTCCAAAGTCCTGACTTTGCCAAAGAAAAGTCTCTCTACACTCCTGAATCACAGCTAATAAGAGGAGGCAAGGAAGATGTGCTGCAAATCCAGGTGTTGCTGGTCAAAGCCCTGTTAAAGTGGACAGATGTCTTTAGTACCTTGAATACTATAAAGTGGCATGTAGATGTGACTAAGTGATACTACAAAGACAGATAAAGAGGTGGCCTCTTTGGATTTTTTTTCAGGTGGGGAGTGTGTTGTTTTGTTTTCCGAAGTATTTTCTGCTGGCTAAGGCCATGCCATCTTTCTTCATGCTGGTTAAACTATTTGAAAATGCCTGGCAGAAAAAGCAATGGACACTGCCTCCAGTCCAAAGCCAAAGTGTAAGACAGCTTATTTGCTTTAAAGGAATCTGTGCCAAATCAACTTGAAGGAAATAACTTCAGTTATTCTCAATCATGCAGACCCAGACTAAATCCTCAGCAGAGGACCAGACATGTACTACTTCTCTGGAACTAAAATATAATTAAACTTTAAGTATGTTTTATTACTTTATACACAGATTTTAGGCTTGAATGTTCTTATGTGAGCATATTCCTTGAATCCAAAGCCATTTAACTCAGTCTCCCTCTAGACAGATACTAAACAGTGGAAGTAGAACATGGAAAGATAAGAGAAAAAAAATCTATGAAAAACAAAACTGTCCTATTCATTTCTCTATTCTCACACAGGCCTTCAGAATCAAAGATTATCACAAAATTATTGAAGTGCTACCAAAGGAATGATATCAAGAAACTAGAAGCAACCTTTGAGAGCGGAAGGGACATTAGAAGATGAATAGGAATCACTATACTGAAGTGTAGACAGCATGTCTTAACCTTGTTTGATGTTTATATTCAGCAACAGGACTGTTCAGGTTGAATATACAGGGGCCAACAACACTGTAAGGATGATTGACTGAAAGGACTTCTGGTTCACTTAGCTCTTCTGTTTTCAGGCAACTACTTAACATCCTTCCATGCATAAAGAGTTCAGCTTCAGTCGGTCAATCCACTGGAAGACATTCCAGATGTTATCAATTACAAATCTTTGTATTTCCAAGTTAATTCATCACCAATTAATGTCTATTTTTGTTTCAGCATTTTCTTTCAAAGTCCATTCCGTCTCCACCGTTTAACCCCTTGCTAAGCTTGTTGATAAGAGTGCAGCCTCTTTCAGTTTGCCTCTTCTTTTGGCTACATAAAGATAAACTCTGCCTCCTCCTATTTGTCCTGGAAGATTTTCTCTCCACTTCTGTCATTTTATTTCATCTTCCTTGTACCTTGGTGATCAGAACTATATATTGGATCTTATGTGAGGTTTTGCCTGTGTCTTCTAGAAAGATACACACAAATATCTTCTGATTTCTCCTTGAAACACCTTGGTTGATTTTTTTTGGAATCACAGATGTCTTTTACAGATCTATATTATCCTGATGACCACAATAGGATCAATACTAACCTTGGTGTTCCTTCCTCAACTATTTTCAACCCATTATCCCCACTCTTAACAGCAAAAGTTTTGATTAGTACTTAAATGCACATCTCGTAATTTCTTCTCGAGCACATGCGATTCAAACTGACTATGCCTGCCAGAAAGGTATCATCTGCAAATATATTAACATACGCCAACTTGTACAACACTGAAGGTACTAGATTCAGAACAAATCATTACAGAACTTCACTAGTCCCCTTTTGTTCTAGTAAAATGGTCCTTCTTTTGTCACAAGCTAATGTTACCTCTTTATTACCTAGTGTGCTGCTACTAATCTCCATTTCCTGCAGCTGAATTAATTTTTCAGGTTCAAAATTTTGAATCTTGATATACAAATTCTCAGCACATTAAGTGGTCTATATGTCAAAATGATTGCTGAATAAATTTCAAATTTCAGAGTCACAAGATCCTCATTATTTCATGTTGTAACAATTCCACTGGATTTTTTGGTCTTTAACAATACAACATTTTTCAAAGCCAAGTATTTTCTTAAAATTTTGCCAAACTGTCAGAATTCTAATGCTAAAAGTCTTTGTTCTGTACAACTGTAATCAATGCAAAGTTCAAAAATATTTGCAAACACAGCACTTTGATATGACTGAGTATGTTTCTGAAGTTGCCAAAGAGTGGGCAACAAGCATTAGATACAGTAAAGAAAAAATCATTAAGATAATTATCAGATAACAATACTGCAAATAGATCATGAATGCAGAGAACCCACAATGGCTTACTTCAGTCATGTAACTCTGATTAGCATAGATATGGTGATAAAAATCAGGTAATTTTTGACATACAAATAACTAAAACATGAGTTACAACTGTCACCTGTTGAGTGTCAGTGATAGCTAGTATTTGTATGGTACCCTATCCATGAACAGTAGAAGACTCTGTATGTCTTCTGGGTTTGCTGATGTTTCATGACCCCAAAGAATCTTCAATTAGATTTTCATTAGAGCAATCTTCCCTTTTACTTTCATAATTTAAAAGAACAGTTAATTTACTTCAAGAAAAATTCCTTCTTCTCCAACAGTGGCTTTTCTACCAAACAAATAAATTTTATACAAGCAACATCCGCTTTGATAAACAAATTCTTCTAAACTGCCCATCACCAAGGTCTATACCTGTCTTTTAAGTTAAATACAATTATTTAGCTTTTTCATAATACATTGTATCTAAAGGCATTTCTCAAAATAAATGCAACTATAAGATTTTCTTAAAGCTATTCATATTATTCTTAAACTTTGATAGCTATCTGTGCAAGGTATTTCCAACAATATTCCTTTGCTGAAGATCATCCAACAATACTTTTTTCTTTTTTGCCCTCTTTTCCCCTACTCCCCCCTCACAATTATGACATAAGCCCTGTTATTAAAATTATGATAGCATTGCCATATTCCAATCAGGTCATAAACTGAAATATACTGAAGATAGCAATTTGATTTAGAAATCATGAATTCCATAATGCAATTGTACTAACAAGGGTTAGATGCTACATATAACCTGTTAAAATACAAAACCTAACCTAGATTTTAATGTGACACCACTTTGAGAAACTAAATTTCTACTTATTAAAACCTGAACAATAAACCTGCTTATTTATACGATTTAAAATGCATTTCATTTATTCTATTAAGAACAAATATTCTGCAAAACTCTAAGCAATTCTCTTGACTTCATCAAGCATACTTTATATTCATAATCACAGTTATTTCAGCTGCTAACAGAAATAATTTGTAAATGCTTTTCCAATAAAATTGTTCAGTTGCTTTGCTTTGCTATGCGTGCTCATCACAGTTTATGTTCTTGTATATTTGAACCGTTGACAGTTGTGAAAAATGTTCACCCAGTGTTAAAGTTTCAGCAGTATCAGAAGGAATACTGGTTACTACATCTTTTGACATCTAATCTCCCATTTAAAAAGCTTGTCAGGACGTAAGTTACGTCATATGGAGCTGACTGCATAGAAAGTTCTGGTTGTAGCCTAGTCCTGCTTAACAGAGCAGCTACCCAATGCAAGTCACAAACAGTGCAAGAGTACTGTTCATAATCTGCTACTTGTATCAATGTTTTCCCTCAAAATATTCTACAAGTGCCCAAAAAGTAGCAATATATCCATCTATACATAGATATACAGGGAGTAAATGAGTGTGTTGAAAGTGCTAAGTAACTAATACTTGTCAAAAGATACAGGTCACAAAGCCATCACCGCAAAAGTTATTTGTTTATATAGAAGAAACTGATTGGGAAATGTATATTGCATTCCAGAAAGTAACTGGAACTCTTGATATTCCAAACCTGACCTTAAAATACTAATTTTTTATTTTTTCTAGAAGTAATTTGTCATTTACTAACAAAATGGAAATACAAAAATCATTGCTCAAAGACAGAAACCAAGGGAAGAATTTGTGTTCTGGCCCTTCTCATTCATCTTCTTCAAAATTGTTCACTAAATGTTAATCAGTTACAACGTACAGTAGGAGAGATCTATGTTTTAATATTTTTCAATAAAAATACATGTTTTACACAAATCAAACAGATAAACGACAAGCTTTGGAAGGGGAATATGCACCAGTCTCCACTTTACTAGCTCTAACACGCATGCTTCATCTTCCTCAGAGCTGAAGAGCTCCCTCACACAGGAGGGATTTGCTCTGGTGTCACTGAGGACACACTGTGGAGGTAACAGGATTGCAAGAGTGCAGCTGAGGACAGATTTTGGCTGGTGGAATCTTTCTTACTGGTCATGTAATGTGTGACGGAAAGATCCCAGTCTGACTCTGACAGACTGCATCAGCTTGTCAAGGTTGGCAGCTAAGGAAATTAAAACCTTGTTTATTGTAACCTGGGCACATTTGATAAGAATTGACTGAGACATAATACACACAGACACCCAGAGTATAATATTTAGAAGCTCTTTCTGTTCAAATAGAGCCATGCTTCAAAGAAGCATTTGGGGCTTATAACCTCCTCTATCTTCCGTTCATCCAGGATAAATATTTTAATTTGCATGTCCAGATTTTAATTGGTACAGCATGTGGAATTCATACAAACCATTATCAGCTAAATCAGAATGACCGTTCTGTGAATTAAAATATGTCATAGATTTAGAACATTAAACGGGAAAGTAGAACTCCTTAAACTCCTGTAAACTAAGAACACTCTCCCTACACTGCCATAGAGCCTCTGGCTTTGAAGTAAGCTCAAAAAATTAAGGAACAAAGCTACCAGTGGGTGTAGTCCTAATGCTTTCTCAGCCTCTCTTTCCACTGAAAACAGTGTTCAGGAGAAGAAAAGAAACTAGGTTTTTAAGGCCTCAATATATTTGAAAATAATTAATAAAAAGTTGTTATCAATAGAATTTGCAGCAAATAAAAAAGTATATAATGGACTGAAGAATGAGAGGGAGCAGAAAGGATGCAATTATTTCAGATCAACAGAAGATGTCAAAAATTACAATAATTCCTTTCCACCCTAAGGTAGGCTTGAAATGTCATTACTGAGATTCTAGGACAGTTTTGAATGACTGGAGAACAACACAGTTTAAGATCTTATTTGGGAAAATTCCTGCTAGCCTGTCTTATATAACTAATAAGAGGATTATATACTTCCAGGCTGGGTTTTATCATCCTACTGTGCTGACCAGGGCCATCAGTTCACTGGTTTGGCTGATAAACTGGAATTAGATGGCAGAAATGGACCTTTTCATAATAGTAAGTAGTTATATATCCTGAACAATTCATACTGCCAATAACCACTAATAGCAATTTGCAAACTATGGTAATGAAATTCAATAGCTAACTGAACTTTAGACTCTTGTAATCAGTGGAAATATTTTTGACTAAAATTAGAACAATGCCAAGATTCTACAAAAAAAGGATGATGATACTACGCACCATCAGAACAAAGCCATTTTTATGATCTGCAAAGTCCAGCTGCTGAGATCCAGATGAAAATAACACATCCTATCTCTTAGAAAATGCTCTTTCCCATTGCACGGAAGATACATCAATCTACTCAGAAAATGTAAATAAACTTGCAGCTACACATGCACAAGTACAATTATAATAAATATTTTATAGGTATATGACAATATGAGATCTATGTAGCATTAAAGTATTATTTAAGAAAAAATGTCTGATAATTAATAGAGATGAGCTATTATTCTTCAGTTTGTTGTGCCTTCAGATAGCGAGCTATAAAATAACCACATTCATATCTGTCATTTCAAAAATACAGATATATCTTTTAAAAAGCCATGGGTTTGACCACTGTTGAATGACGCTGAGATTGAACTTAGCCTGCACCAGTCCCCTGACCACTGTATAGCTACATAAAGGTTATTCAGATTATTCGTTTTGAAATACTAATCAATTTCACCTCTGTGATGTAGTTGCACTCAGCTCTCTGATAACAGCTTATCTATAAGTAGTTCTCCCCTAAGCACATACGGCCAACCTGTGCCACTTCAGCCAAGTATCCCAGGGAAGCTGTACCAGAGAATTAGCTGTCAGGTAGTCCAAATTTCCAGCTATGGCATAAAGCAGAGTAGCAAACTGCTCAGACCAATATTATTATGTGACTCACTTACATGTAATGCAGTGACAGAGCTGTTATCATGTCCTGCTATTCCTGGAGCTCTCCACTTCCTTGGCTCTCTTCTTCCACGTGAAAGGTGATAAGGCTCCCAGCCAGACAAAGATTCTGGCTCACAGCTCAAAAGGTCAGTCAGGAAAAATGGTCATCCTCTCTTTACAAATAGTTATTTCAAACCAACAGAAAGGTGGGTCATTAACCTTATACGGTATTATGCTTCTAACGTGTGTTTAAAAAATAGTATACACTCACTTTTTGAAGTCTGCTTAGATAACGATTCTAAAAACTAATTAGAACCAGGAGACTTCACACTCATTCAGCATGGCAATGACAGGTCTCCTGCTTTCTTCCCACCCACATCCTCCCTTCTTGTCCCTGGTCAGTCAAACCTGCATGGTGAGTGGCCAAAGATTATCTCATTATTACGCATAAAGACCAGTCACTTGTGTGTACATGAAATCTTCAAAATTCAGCTGAAATTCTGCTTGTGTCTGTGTCTGAAGGCTTCTAATGCTGGCTGATGAGAGTGCATGCATTTTCTCCTCTCCCATTAACCAATATAAATTATTAATTGCTTTTACCTTGGAAAAATAGGTACCCTGACAACAGGACAAACTTGTCAAGGTCAGCACTATAAACATAGCAGGGTTACAACCTAATGAGCTTCTTAAAATGCCAATTTCCCAGTCATCATAGTGTTTATATCTCTAGTTAGATCATATTCACCACTTTCCCTGAGGCCAACACTGCACCTTTTTTTTTTTTTTTTCAACAGAAAAGCAAGGCTTTGAGTGGGTAACAAGTGATGTGTACAGGACAGCTTATGAGTAACTTCTATACAAAGGCTAAGTAGGCAGGGACTCTTGATAGCAACAGAGATGACTGAGTTGTCATGGTCTAGCTATCAGACTGCAAATCTCACTGACAATTGACTGTGAAAAGCAGTTTCCCACAACTAAATAATGAAGTAGCCGGTTTAAAACAAAAGGAGAGAAGAATTTTCAAGTAGCACATAATTTATTATTATTATTATTTCATTCATTGCTATGAGATGTCATTGATGTTAATGGTGCAGAGAAATTCTAGATTAGAAACATATGTGAACTGACTTCAGGAGTTAATGAGTAAATAAACACAACAGAACAGATGCAACCTCCAGAATTTTTTTAAAATACTGACTGCTGGAGCTTGAGAAAATCACAAGAGGAAGAATAATTTACAACTTCTCCAGTTTCTTAACAATTTTCCCTAACCATCTGTTACTGACCACTTCAAGAGTGAGGATACTAGGCTAAATAGACCATTGTTCTGTTCTGCTGTTGCACTCTCAGTTAAAAAAAAGAAAATCTGATATTAGTTTACCTGTACTTCGCAAGTGAGTAATAATGCCAACCAGTCATAAAAGGAAAACGTACCTATTCACGTAATTGTGTTAATTCCTACAGCCAGTGAAATCACAGTCATCAGGAATACTTGATCACTTGTGTGTTGCATTGAGCATAACCAACAGCTTAATATTGACTACCTACAGTCCGTTTTACAAGAGCAAAGAGCAGGTCTGAGTTTTTGCTGGTGGACGCTGAGCTCTTCTGCTATGCTCAAAACATTACAAGGCTTGATACTGGCCCCAGATGGATTTCGGACATCAGTCATCAGAGCTTTGCAGAGACAAACCAAATCCTGTCCCGGGGCACAAGAGCCAAAGCCTCTCACTTGCATCAGTGGTGGTGGTGGGAGAAAGGCCACCATGCCAGAGAAGACTAGCTCTGTACAGCACAGAAGTAAGAGAAGTGACTACAGTCTCTCATGTTCACAGATGCTTGCTAAGCAGGGACCACTGCCAGCAGACCACACTTCAACATGACCAGGGTGCCCATGGTACAAGTTTCCACTTCCTGCATAACGTCTCTATAAACAAACGTCATTATTTGTGGCCTTAATCTGTTGAAGGCCTCTTGTTAAAACCTGGGAAGGATGGGTACCTGGGCTGTTGCACCATGACGTCCTCCACCCCTTGCCACATATGGTCAAGATATTTACAAAACATAGTCCCCGAGGACAGCATCCCTTTCACCTGAAATCTGTGCTTGGTGAGGCCCAGGGCTCAAAGTGACTAAACTCTCCCTACAAGCCTGCGTCTCATGTTTCTTGTTTGTCAGTGCTGCTGAAGATACAAATTAAATTCTCTCACTTGGGCGACCTCACACTTCTCACCTGTCACAGCTGTCCAGGGCTCCTGAGGATATTATCTGAACTTTAGCATTACCTCTGTGTCAGTGCCAGCTTCATGTGTTAGATCAGAAATGGTCCTGCTGGTTACCTTTTGGCTACCTATGTGCCAGACACCTTATCATGGACTGTCAAATCTCTCATCTTCACACAACAAGAGTGAGAAGGAGGAAAGAAACACAAATCATGGACTAGGAGACTTCCAAATATTGATTAAACTATTATGTATAAGCTTCTGGATTTTTTACCTGTAGCTAGAGTCCCGCAAATTGCATTTCTGTCTGAGGAGTTAGCAAGACAGAGCCATAGCTCAGACCAGGATGGATAGGTTTGGGGCACCACACAAATCTCTAAGGTTTGGCATAGAGCTCATGAGAAGCAGTCATCAGACTTCTCATTGACTTAATTTGAAACAGGGCTAGCTTTAGGCATGGGTAGAGCAGGTGATTACCTATAAGCACACTAATAATGTTGGCTGTAGGAACATCCCTGAAATGAGCACCTAACCTCTGCTGCCTGTGTATCCAAAACTACTTTTTGTTTGTCTCCACCTTATGCGCTCTTCCCTTTTTTCCAACATCAGGAAGCTTCACCCTGTCTCAGCTCTGTCTCTCATATCTGTGAAGCCATGGTGAAATTTGTCATCCAGAGAGGAGGAACAGCTTGTAATTCAGGCTGCAAACTGGAAAGCACTTGTGTCTAATTCTGGTAGGGGAACAAGGTTCTGCTTCTAGTGCTGGGGAAGTCAAACTGCCCACAGAGAGAATTTCCCTTTGTGTTAGGTGCAGCAAATTAAATTCTGGTGAGTCATGAGCCAGCTGGCCCTTGTTGTGGGTATACCAGGGAAGAAAAAAATTCTCTTTATCCAAGCTGTCTTTGCAGAGCTTATAATTAGAGTTTTGTTGCTTGCTTTTTCTTTTTTCATTCTTTTCAACTGGGGATGGTCAGCTAGGAATATAGCAGGATCTTCACTGACTGCTTTCAAGACATTATAGGATGAACAATCACTAGAGACAGTCTAGGTGTACTTAATCTTATCTGGAGCCATCTGTTTCAATCTGAAGTGAACAGGGACAGTCTCAAAAATGTATATCCCAGATCACTGTTTTTCAAGGCCAGGCAGGACCACTTTGGTCCTCTCTTCTGGATGCCTGCATAAGGAGGCCTGGGAAATTCCAGAAGATCATGACTGTATTAAACAATCAAATCTAATTTGCCTCCTGAGTAGACTCAGAAGGCAAAAAAAGGGACAATAAATTAATTCTTACATTTTAGCAAGAGAATAGGAATTTTAGATTCAGCGATCTGTAACCAACTCCCCAGGAGAAGATACAAGAAAAGGTCATGTGACAAATTATTTATGCTGTTTCTAGGTACTAACAAAATGGCAGTAACAGCTAAGCAGCTCTTGCCAACCCATTCTCATACTATTTTTATAGTGGGGAAATAGAGCTTGTGACTTTAGTCAGGAGTTTGACACTGTATGACCTGATCTTCTTACAAATGAACTGTGGGAGCACAGTATGAATGAAACTACTGTAAGCTTTTGGTAAACCTAGCTAAAAAGTGTCCTCAAAGATGAGCTACAAACAATTTGCTGTGAAAGTTTTTTGTTCTGTTGTGGGCTTTCTTGGACCTTGATAAATATTTTCATCAAAGACACTGACGATGAATCAGAGAATATCTTTATTAAGCTGTCAGATGATAACAAGTAGGGAAAGACTGCAAATGCTTTGAGCACTATAATTACAAGAATTTAAAAAAATCCTGACAAACTGTAGAAATAGGCAATAAAAAAAGCATGTAATTTGGTTAGGTCAAATGCCAGGTATGGCATTTCTGCAGAAGCCACCGACATGAACAGAAGGCTGAAAGTGAATGAAGAGACAGGAGTTCTGAGGGAGAAAAAAAAAAAGAAAAAAGATCTGAAAACATCAAAGCTAAACGTATCAGTGTTGTCATCCTCTTGCAGAAAAAAAAAGCATACTGAAGCATAAAAACAGAAGTGCTGTATGCAAGATGATAGAATCATAGAATGGTTTGGGTTGGAAGGGACCTTAAAGATCATCTAGTTCCAACCCCCCTGCCACGGGCAGGGAGACCTTTCTACCACATCAAGTTGCTCAAAGCCCCATCCAGCCTGGCTTTGAACACTTCCAGGGAGGGGGCAGCCACAGCTTCTCTGGGCAATGTGCTCCAGTGCCTCACCTCCCTCACAGGAAAGAATTTCTTCCTTATAGCTGATCTATAACTATACTTTTTTAGTTTAAAACCATTACCCCTTGTACTATCTCTACAAGTCCTTGTAAAAAGTCTCCCTCCAGCTTTCTTGTAGCCACTTTCAGGTACTGGAAGACTGCTCTAAGGTCTCCCAGCAGCTTTCTCTTCTCCAGGCTGAATCGCCCCAACTCTCTTAGCCTTTCCTCATAGGGGAGGTGTTCCACCCCTCAGATGATTTTTGTGTCCTCCTTTGGACTCACTCCAACCACTCCATGTCTGTCCCGTGATGAGGGCTCCAGAACTGGACACAGGACTCCAGGTGGGCTCTCACCAGAGTAGAGCAGGGCGGCAGAATCCCCTGCCTCGACCTGCTGGCCACACTGCTTTTGACGCAGCCCAGGATATGTTTGGCCTTCTGGGTTGTGAGCACACACTGGCACCTCATGTTGAGCTGCTTGTGAACCAGCACTGCCAAGTCCTTCTCCTTAGGGTTGCTCTTAATCCATTCTCCACTCCGTCTGTATTTGTGCTTGGGATTGCCCCGACCCATGTGCAGGACCTTGCACTTGTCCTTGCTGAATTTCATGAGGTTCACATGGGCCCACCACTCATCTCAAGCCTGTCAAAGTCCCTCTGAATGGCATCCCTTCCCTCCAGCGTGTCAGCCGCACCACACATATTGGTGTCGTCGGCAAACTTGCTGAGGGTGCACTCAGTCCCACTGTCCATGTCACGGACAAAGATGTTATACAGCTCCGATACCAATACTAAGCCCTAAGGAGTGCCACTCCTCACCGGTGTCCACTTGGGCATCGAGCCATCAACCACGTCTCTTTGAGTGTGACTGTCCAGCTAATTCCTCATCCACTGAGTGGTCCACTCATCAGATCCATGTCTCTCCAAATTATAGACAAGGACAGATAAAGTAACCCTTCCAACAGTGAGAAGACATGAGTTTAGTGTCCAGGCCTAGGCCACGCATTTCAAGAAAGATATAGAGAAATTTCTGATGGGGTTAAAAAACCAAATAATATAAGAAAATACTAGAATAATTCTTTTCAGTGATGAGAGATAAGATGTTTGAAAGAAAACATTGTAAAAATGCACACATGTAGGTATCCACATTTACTAAGGACAGGATTTAAAGATGACTAAGTCAGGTACTATACAAACTTTCTAATTTAAGCATGAAATATAATGCCAAGAAGAAGTCTGGAATTTCCATCACTGGAAGGCTTTAGGGACATCTTCCAAAAGCCTTGATGAACTGGGATAGGAATACTTAAGAAAGTCAGAGCATTCTAGGCTTTTCCAAACCTATTCATATACATCTGAATGTATGTTGGTTTTCAGGAGATTTTACGTCTTACTCATACTGCATTACATGCATTTCTTATAGTCCTGCCAACTTTCTGATAAACAGAGATATAAATTCCAATATAGTTGTCACAGGAATGATAACTAAAAATGAAACCAAAGGCCACTGGGTACCTTTAGAAAATTATATGATTCTGCTTCAGGTGGACTGAATAATTGTTGAGAAAAAAATTTCCTTAAAATAGATAATAAAGGGCGTTGTTAAGTCATCTACCAGAAAATGAGGGCATTTTGTTAATTACAGAGTTTAAGTGAAAATATAATGGTAATTCGAATATAGTGTAATATAGTTACTATCAAGGCTATAAAGCACAAAACAAACAGCTCTCATTAGTCAAGTCAAATCACCAATATTTTGGGTTATGTTAAACCTAGCTTTACACAAACACACTTTCTGGAGATGTGTTTGATATCAAGTCATGGCTCCTCTGAGCTGCAACTGACTATACTGGCTATCAAGAAGCAGTGGCAGATACTATGAGTTCCTGAACACGTGCATTTTCTGATGACTTATCTTTACCAATACTACTCCATTTTTTGTTGGGATACAAAGGACATGGGTAGGAAGCTGAATATGTTGGTTTTCCATCTATAGCAGTCCCATAAAGAGCCACAGAACAGAGCTGAGAGTCCATATATATATGGACATCTCTAAAATTGGAAGTACCTAATTCACTATAAAACGCTAAAGAGATTGTTCTTTTGCAAAATTTTAAATTATGTTTGCCTTAGGTTTATGATAGCAAAATTGAGGTTTTATACAAAATCCAAACTTTTCAAAGTCTGCCAGCATTTCCACGTGCAGCTAACATGCATCTACCAGCATGTGTGTTTAACTCCTTGTATGTCCTGCACAGGCTTCTTCAGTCCACATATTTTATCTTTGCAGCTAACAGTCAGCTCTTGAGCTTGAAAATGGAAGCATGATTGCTTCTTTCTCAGAGATATGCAGTAATATATATTATGGCAGATAGCTGCCTTGACACCTCAAAAAATCATAGTCAGCTGAGGATTTTCCTACAATAAATAAAGTACTCTCCCACGTAAACAGACTAGATAGAGATAACTAAATGCAAGCTAGAAGTTATAGAAAGGGCAGAATCAGAGGGAGTGTCAAACTGGTCACTTAACCTACCTTCCTCCAAGAAGGAAGGAACAAGCATGTTGAGACCTCTCTCTAACATATTTATCCATCTGAAGGCTCACAAGCAACAAGAACAGAACAAATACATTCACATCTTACACATGAAAGTCCTGCTAATACATCCCTCCTGACAAAAAAATTACTTTTTCTTATATTTGCCCTCATTCTTCCACATGCAGGGAAACTTCATCAGAGAAAGTACACATTTACCCCTCCATCCACAACACCATTGCAAAGCAGAATAAATGGAGAAAAGGAAAGCACCTGAATTCAATATCATCATCTCTCTTGTTTCTTGGCAGCAAAGGGAAGTTTCTTACTATTCCACCTGCCTGAACAGAAAAAAAGCCATCATAAATTAACAGTCATATGACGTTTATAGTGCTGATTTTTTCAATGTCACATAAGGATGGCCAGATGGAGTCTGCAGGAGTTAATTTAAGGACAACTGACCAGAGCAGAAAAGACAAGTACTAACATTTGTTGTCAACTATTTTATGTAATGCCCTAGGCCTGAAATCTCTTGGCATTGCAAGTTATCCTTTCACAAGAACATGAAAAGATAAAGCTGTACACCATCTGTACTCAATATATTCTTTCACATACTTATCAAATTCTGCAATGTTCCCTATAGCTTCTGCCCTCTCAAGCAAGGTGCAGCAGAATCTGAAGCTTGTAATCATGATATAACACTCCTGGGGATGGGAACAGCGGAGTTCTCAGCTTCTCATCAGTTCACCTTATCTGGGTCCACCTTTGACAGGCTCTGTGCTATACCCAGACAAAGTGGTAGTGATTTTTGCATCCACAGAGCACTATGATAACGCCAAGCCCTTTTAGTTCTTCATGGTGCAAATGGTCCTGCTGCCTGGACAAGGCTGTGCCAAAAAGCCAGAGAAAACACTCATGGAGACAGTGAGGAAAGTCTGAGAGGAGATGTCTCTCTGCCTCTATTGAAAAGAAATCTACATCCCTTTCAGTTCTTCTCATCCTTCACAGATCACATACCACCCACTGCACCCACAGCTTAAGAAATATCTGCATTACAAGAGATAATACTGACAGCACCTAGTTCTGCCATCACAATGTTGTTAGTAACTGCGCACACTGTTAGTCACTGTTCCTGCTAGTCAAATAAAAAAAAATCCTGACAAGACTGATGACTGCAAGCGTCTCTGGATAAAAATCCCACCAGACACTAGCATCCGTCTTCTCTTTGAAAGGACTGCAGACCTTCCTCTTGCTCTGTCCCACAAGCTTCTTGACAAATTTCCAGTGCTAAAGTATCCTGCAGTAATTGCAGCATTTCAGTTTAATTGCATAGAAGATATACTGAAGCCCTCCATACTATATTTGCCATCTGTTATTGTGACAATTTTTAATTGCAATATGAAATCCTAAACTAATTTGACATCTGATTTCTAAACACATATGCATTTTTTTACCTAAGAATCCCCATTTCATTACTTAGAAGGTTCAGAGTTTTTATATTCTTTTCTCCATCTCAAATAAAAGCAAAACATTATTGTTATTCTTCACTCTAAACTGAAAAAAACCTGCAACTAAATAAACTGCAACACAGTTACAAATTGTAGAGCAGACAATTCTACTTGGACTAACACAGGGAAAGACTGAACAGTTCACTTGCATCACTTCCATTTTATGTGCTGACTTCACATCTTTGTAACCATTTTTTCATAGGAAGAAAAGTAATATTTTATAATAAAAGTATTATGCATGCTGTGTAAATTACAGAGGAGTAGCCTAGCATTTCCATTGTACTTTTATCCTCATACACGCAGCACCTCTTCAGAATACAGACTTCCTAACATAAGAGCTTTCTTGAGCAGGAATATTTCCCTCACTGCAGCCCTAAACAGATACATTTATGTCAGTATAAAGATGTTTTTGCAGTAAAGACTTTCCTATAAGGACTTCTTGCAGGCCAAGTATCCTCAAAGGAAAAGCACAGAAGAGGTGGCACTCGGAGTTCTCTGCAGATAACCTGGTCCAGCAGCATTTCAGTCACCTTTCCATTTGAGAGAGATGAGAGTGGATTTAGGTAATTAGAGTCATTCCTCGGGACACACCCCGTGGTTCAGAAAATGGCAACAGCCATGCACTAGAGTATCTCAGTCCCAAACAGGAATTTTTAGCTGTTACCATTGTGCTGAGAGCAGCCTTAAACCTCATTGCTCCATACCATGATACCCAGTCCCAGGCCTGGGTCAAGAAGGATCTTTGGCTTAAGAGAACTGAAATTAAATCCTCACAGATCTTTGTCCCTAGCTGTAGCCTGTAGGCTCCTATTTTCTGCATCACTGCATATAATCTTGCATCAAGATTCACAGCCAGTGTAGACTCAGTCACTTGAAGGGATGGGACTTCACCCAGGCTTACTGTAGACAACAAATGCCAGAAGAGGATCATTGATCTCTTGTCAGCCTTTACCAGTGAAGCACAGGTCTTTCTTGGACTGCCACTTCTACTCCATCACCACTCCACTGTATCCAATTCCTACTGTCCTTTCACAAGCGAAGAAAGAGAAATCCTGAAGGGCAGTGCACTGTGCACCTCCTGTCCCAGCTGTATGAGCATCTGCACTCCCCACATCCTCAGCATCTGGCAGCCCTGCAGCAAGGGGAGCCCCAATTGTGGGCATGCAGGATTTTTTTTTCTTTTTTTTATAAGCTTGAGCTGAATGTTGCTCATGAGCAGAAAAGCACATGCAGCTCCTGAGCCTAAGGCTTCAGTGCATCTGTCATAGCAGAGCTAAAATAAGGTTCAATATTTTGGCTTCGCTATACTGTACAAGATTATTTGGCACTGCATTTTCTGAGTTTGTGAGGGCAGGCCTTCGATTTTGCTTTGTTATTATCTGGACTTAAGAGTTCAATTTAAGGTCTTCTGAGCTTTTAATTTTGGAATATTGTTTTGCTACCCATCCACACTCTTCTGGATAAAATGAAAGCAGCACAACAAATATTCAGTGAGAATCACAGTTCTGTCTGTGTGTGCCATAGGGAGATGAAAATCTCCTTTCAGCTTGAGTATTCATCATGGAGATGCCTGTAAGCTCAAGATACATTTTCCAGGCACTTAAGACTTGCAAATTATAAAACTTTTCTCTGAATCTTCCATGCAACCATGACTCTATTAAAACTGCTTCAAAAAGTGCCTTTTTAAACTACTGATGTAGGAATTTTCACATCATATATCTTTATCTGAAGCATCTGAGATCCTGAAGTGTTGCCTTCTTGGTCAGACTGTGTAGTGAGTGATTATTTACACATACTTAACAAATTAATAATTTAATTTGCTGTCTTAAAACCAGCAGTGGTGGTGGTGGTGTAGCGCAGGCCCTATTCACCTTCAGAGAGAAAATAAATGCCTTTTATTAAAGTCAGGTATTGACTTTAAGAGTGGCAAAACATGACCTCACCCTCATTCAGGTGTTATCAAACCACACAATGAGCCACTAGGCAATTCACTTTTTTGTTCACCAGACCAAAAGCACTAATGACAGAAATATTCCACTGAAATTCTTTTCTGTTAAGAATATATCAGCTGCTGAAGTGGGGATGTTCATGAGCCCCCTGAGGTTCTCTCTCTAAATAAAGTTTGTCTCTTCATTACACACCATTTTCCACCATTTCAGAAAGACTGCATGGCAAAAGTGAAGATTTCTTGCTCACAATGGGAGAGAACTTACACTTTGATTTCAGGCACATTTGGGACAGGTTTGATTACTGGTTTCAAGGAAAAAACCTCAAACACATCACTTTAAGTAAATAAAACAGAATACCTACAGGATGCATAGAAAATTATATTTAAATTTGCTGAATATTTCTTTGTTCTATAGTAGTCTGGTTTGCACAGCATCATGTCTTTTAACTATCTATGTACACGTCAAAATATAAATGATAATATAATTTCTGTTATACAAAACACAATAGTCTACACTATTTTGAGTAACTCTACAGCAATTTTGAACATAAAACATTAAAACCACATCAGTCTATTATGACAGTTTTCAAAGGCAGATTTCTGAGGCTGATGTCTTTTATGATATGTTGGCACTAACCTAGAAATTACTCTAACTACAACCCTGTTGCAAAACATTTCCAGAGGCAACATCAATGCCATTTTGGATGGGAAATGACTTTTCTTACAATGTCTTTCACAGAGCCAATGACAAATTAATTTTTAAATCTAAGAATCTGTTCCTGCCCTAAAGTACCTTTTTAACACTGTTGTTTTGCCTACAGTAAGGGGACTATTGTTGAAATGAATTTGCATGTTAAATAGCTAAATCTCCATTTTACTGAAACATGACCTTACAAGGTCCTAGGGAACTTCCTGGCATTGGAAAAAGCAGTGGCATTCGGCAGGTAGCACACTCCTGTGGTTACCTGCTCTCTGGACTCCAGAATCTGTGAAGAGATGCTATTTTTAATCAGTTTTCATGTCTTTATCCAAAAAGGAGCATTTTCCCCTCCCCTCCCTTTTTTTTGAGTTAGTTACGATAGTTTTTAGCAAAGAGATTAGGCTAAATAAAAAGCAATTTATTGCCAAGTAAACTGAGTATTTGGCACCAGGTACCCTAAACCACAAATTTTGTGTTGATCTGTTAAATAACCGCTTGTCCTATTTCTCCATATGTGAGCCTAGAAAGACCTATCTGAGATTATCCTTTTCAGGTGTAACCTTCACTGACCCAAAATAATGACAGAGAAACATTGTCTTTCTCATTACTGGGGGCTTTATTCTTTTTTGTTTCCAAATAACATCTTCTTGAGTTCATACCTAACTGCTTTCCAGCTGTCTATAAATGCAAATTAATCATGGGAACTTCCTAAGCCAGGAAAAAAAAGGCTTCACACTGTAGAAGTAGCACAAAAATTCAACACTGTACTGTCATTTAAATTCTTCGCGCTATTCTTAGTCCTGAAGTGATATTCTGAACAGCTCTACAGTCTCTAAATTAAATGCTTCATTATTTCTTTGATGGTTGCCAACTGTCTACTACTGTCTTTAGTACTCAAGAGGTAACTACAAAAACAAAAAAGAAAGAAAGAAAGAAAGAAAGAAAGAAAGAAAGAAAGAAAGAAAGAAAGAAAGAAAGAAAGAAAGAAAGAAAGAAAGAAAGAAAGAAAGAAAGAAAGAAAGAAA
>Ga0065711_1001479_pt1 | contig 42953 bp, 30 predicted proteins | sample Hoacrofraction12_FD_59098 | JGI IMG/M metagenome (GOLD analysis project Ga0065711, IMG submission 59098) | Hoatzin crop microbial communities from Cojedes, Venezuela - Epithelial fraction 12 v2 (version 2) | ecosystem: Host-associated > Birds > Digestive system > Esophagus > Crop | place... | reverse complement strand
GATTCCTCCCAGTAGCTCCTTGAAGAGGCCAAAGTTAGCCCTCCTGAGGTCCAAGGTTTTGATCCTACTTATCGCCCTGCTTCCTCCACGCAGGATCCTGAACTCCACCACTTCATGGTCACTGCAGCCGAGTCTACCTCCGACCTTCACATCCTCAACCAGTCCCTCCTTGTTTGTTAGTACAAGGTCCAGCAGAGTGCCTTTCCTTGTTGGTTCCTCCACCACTTGCATCAGAAAGTTATCATTGACACTCTGTAGGAACCTCCTGGATTGCGCCTGCCTAGCTGTGTGGTCTTCCCAGCTGATGTCAGGGTGGTTGAAGTCCCCCTTTGAGGCATTGGTTTCCTCCTCTGTTGTTTTCCCTTCTAAACTACCTTCACAATACACAGTACCAATAACATATGATGAGTTTATTAGTGATATCTTGGTGATTAAGAGGAAAAGAATCGTATTCTTGACACTGCACTTCTCAAATACAGTGTCATCAAAACCAAGCATCATACCTGAATCCAGAAACTGGCTTTAGGATATTGCGATTCATTTAGCTGGAATACAACTCATTACAAAAGTCAATATAGTTTCTTCTCTAGGGCTTTCTTATCCTTCCTCCCATCCAAAGTAAACTTTTATGTGGGAAAAGCCGCCTAGGGATTTTCCACCCCACCCCTCCATGTTTGAAAACAGATATTAATGCAACATAATGCTTCTAATTTTGTTTTTATTCTAACTGAAGACCACGGAACAAAAGCAGGCTTATTTAATTGCATTAGTATTAAAGGTGGGTAGACAATGGTACCATTCTTGTGCCATCAACGGTCTTGAGTCTAACCAAGAATGCTTATGTTTGAGGTTACACTACAAAAATGTTAAAGCTGATTGCTGTTCAGCGAAACCATTGCAGGTCTATCAATAAGGAAAGCTACTATGTAAACAGCGACTTTTTTTTCTACTCAGCCCCATTATCTAAAATGGTTAAAAGTGTCTGTGCTTTTAGAGGACTCCAATATTGATGCTTTGGGAATAAAGACTTTTCCAGCAATATATGAAAGGTGATCATAGGTGTTAACATGCACTACTGAAAAAACACTTGGAAAGACCTAATTCTGAGCCAGAGAAGAATAATTGCAATGGAAAACCAAAGGTAAGCATCCTAGACAAGTTGTTTTCTTGCCCATCCAGTGCATTTTAAGGACATATAAAGGGTACGCCAGTGAAGAAATACTTCAGAAACAAAAAAAAAAACTCAAAAAATAACCCCAGGAAGACAAAATTAGCTTTGCAGTGGTATATGTCAGTTTTGTGCCCCTCATCTAAGCAGTTAAAATGAACTTGCACTCAGATGTTATTAGATATTGGTGCCATGGCATTTATATTTCCAAGTATGCAAGGGACACGTGCACACTAGCAGAAGTGCCAGGTCTAGAGGGCACCATTATATTCCTATTTATTTCCCCAGTTACAGCAGGCTACAAATGCATGCTATTGATTGTTATTTGTCTCACATCGCAGACATTCAGCCCTAGAATTTTTATGTTTCATCTGTAATTTTTCTTTTTTAACATTCTCTGTCACAGAGAGTGCTGCCAGTCTGATTATTCCTAGCTCAGATCCCTTCACTTGAATCAGTTTCCACCCGAACCTATTTGGTTCAAAATGTTAGTGACCAAAATTTCACCCAGAACTTGAGAAATGAAAAATTGAAAGACCAACTATAGCAAAGAATTTAGAAGTCCCAGAAGCCTGTCTCCAGGCAATAGCCCTTTGCTCTTTGTACCTCCCAGTCCACAAGCGATTCAGTGAGCAAAGTCAAGAGAGAGACCCCACTCATCTCTCCTTTGTGTTTGCAACACCAATTGCAGCTCTGAATTGATAAACCATTATTGATGTTAGAGATCAATGAGATTAAGCATGTGCTTAACTTTAATCACATAAATAAGTCCATTTCTGAATCTAGGCAGCATTATTCATCACTGGGCAGAACTGAGCTCTTTCTGGATAATTAACACTTCATTTGCTTTGCCATGGTCACATATGGTATGAAGAATTATACATATTAAGAGCTAAGTTCAGAATCTAGAGTCAAGTACACTCTTATCTGGCAAAGTTTATCATATCAGTGAACAGTCTGAGATTATTGGCATTGTTCAGTCTTTCCTTTGCTATAGCGACAGGATGCAAGCCTACAAAGAGTCAAGTATGAGAATGAAATCTGGTCAGAGGACCTGCATGAATATTTGTGTAATTAACCAAGCTGTATGAATTCCACTGTTGGATGCTGTTTTCCTTCCCATTAACATTCTTTTTATACTTTCTGTATAAAAGTCTTCAATTGCACACTGAATAGATTTTTCTTCCTCTCACAAAAAATATTATAGTTAAAGCTGTTGTGTTCCCAGAATTTAAATCAGGTAGAAATACTCTTGTGCAAAAGATCTGATCATTTTATGAGAGTTTTTTTTTCAAATCACAAAGTTAAGCGTATTTAACACACTAAGAGAATTTAATCTAAATTTCTAATTATTCAAACACAGACTAAATGCTGCTTTACTATTTGGTGTATCTTCATTAATATCAGTATTGAGGAATTCATTTACGAAGTTTTGAAGGCACTTTTTTAGTGATACAAGAAATCTCTCAAGTTTTTAAGAACATCGCCATGATTAAATAAACATTTCATTTTATGCTTTAAAATTAACTCAGCTGAGTCAACAAGACAGAGCAGTGGAGAAGTCTTCATGGATAAAATTATCCACGAAGCAGCAAACACAACTGAAGAAAATACAAACTTGCAAATACTTTTTTTTTTTTTTACTCTAATTGCTTAGAAATCAACTGCTACAGGACATAAATATCTGAATTGGTTTTCAACGCTAGACAACACAATTTGGAAATGAAAAATGATATTTTTTTTAATTGACAAACTTCCTCAAAAGTCTGCACACATTTTGATCCCACTGAAGCAAACTTTAATGTTCTGTATCGTGGAACACAACACCCTGTTCATCTCCTGACCCATTGGTGTATTACTCATGGAAACAGGACCGTGTGATCATTTCAAGAGTTATGTTTTACTTGTGGATTGAAATAAGAGAAATAAGCTGCATTCACAAGAACAGCCACGTTGGCACAAGCACCTTGAGCACATGCTGTTAGTACCATATCGCTTTGATCATTAAAGGAAATGATCAGCAAGCAGACCACATCCTGGAAATATTTCCACACTTTAAAATACGGTCTTCTTCCTGAAACAGAGCTTGGAGTTCTCAACTCTCTGGCCAAAAAAATACCTTCTTTCTTAGAAATAATTTAATGAAAAGTTGACTTTGCACTGCTGATGTTGCCAGGAAGCTCTTAAAAAACGCAAGTATCAGAGAACAAAAACCTAGCCTTCAATAGTGCATAAGCTGTTCAGGAGCAAAGCCTTAGCCTGGAGTCAGTCCTGGATTTCATGGCCCATATTTGCACTGATTTGCGGTTGAGAAATAGGAGACTTCACTGAGCACATTGCAAAAGAAGCTGATCTCCAGCCTAGAGAAGTTCACGGCGCCCGTGAAATGGGAATGTGAAAATACACACTAAGTGCAGTAGGAGAAATAAAATAGCAAAATACACTGCAAGTACATTGACCAAATGTAGGTGCCTAGGACTTTGTCAACTGTCTGTACATGCCAACATGTTCTTGCTACAACACATCCGTAGAAGATCCATCACTCAACAGAATGTGCCTCGTGTCCCATGAAGGACAACAGGCAGCAGATAAATCTGGTCTAGTCCATATGGTGTGGAAAAAGCCTTTTTCCCCAGACTAAAGATTAACGGCAATTGTCAGAAATCTTAACAGGGGCCAATATAACGATAATTTTAAACTTACAGAAATTCTTAAACACTTTATCGTGCCTTGTCATGAAGTAATCATCACATGCAAAAGCTGGATTTACTGTTAGACTGTCTACAGAAAAAAAAAAAACAAAAAACAAACCAACACACAAAACACTACACAGAGGAATACACTTAAAGCTGAATTGGCTTGCATTTCCCAGTGGTCTTGACAGCCTGACAAAGCAGCAGCAATGCCAGTGCCCAATGTTAAATACAATCTGCAGAGACCAAAGCACACAGCCCAGAGGCAGAGGACAACATTTGCATTCCCTCTGAGCCAAAGCATTCCATGGGCAGGCTTCAGCCTCCCCGAAAAACACACCAGTGCTCAGTGGCTGCCTCTAACCTCTGGTTTTCTTCCAGTCAGAACCTCTCCCTTCCAGCTCTTATTACAGCCAGGGTTTCCCAGCAGCTTTCCCTCTCCTTAGTGCCAGTCTCTGAAACATTTTTCTTTTCCCTTTTTTCTCTCTTTTACTCTTTGCCCTCATTTTATTCTTTTTCCTGACTTCCTACAAAATGTTCAACCTGTTGCTTAAAAGAGTGTCAATAATCAATCTTTAAAGAATTGTCCTTTTAGGAGATGGGGAGGACTTGTTTGGAAGGAGGGAGGAGCATTGCCTGAGACATCAGCTGGGCCATCAGGTAGCGTGGATGGGCTCCTCAGGAGTGCTAGGGCCGGACACCAGGAGAAGACAGCAGAGGACCTCACCATGACTTCCTGTGGCCCTTGTTCACTTCCAGGATGGGCCACAGAACCTATAAGTAGGCCAGTAAGCTCCCAGAAAAGCCCCAGACCACAGCAGCACTAACCAAAATGGGACAGGACCAGGGCAGGCAACAAGCCCAAATTCGCTCTGTGCCTTGGAAGGGCAGAATGACCCATGGCATTGCTGGGCTGAACATGGCTACGATTGCTCCCCATATGCACACATGGTGTTTCTAAATACAAATAAATACATATATATAAAAGAGAGAAAATTACAGTAAGAAAACACAGTCTGCTAGAGGGATTATATGAACAGAGGAAGCATGCCAAAAGTGGCTGCTGTTTAATTTCAGCATACATACAGCCTCAGGTACAAACAAAAGTCTCAAGAATCCCATTTAAAGCTCTAATCAAGCTCTTCATTCATTTTCTAATTTGTAGAGCCTGATCCTGCAACACCCAAATGAACAAGAATCAGGAAGAGAAGAGATGCAGGTCCAGGCCGTGGTCCACTTGCAATATGGTGTCGGCATACCACAGACATCTGAGGCAAGACCTCACCCAACCTACAGCACCACAAAGCACGGAGAGCATCTTACCAGCGAGGCTGGCGACATACAGCCACCCCCACATCACACCAGGCAGTGGGGCTGTGCTGGCCTCTGGTTTCACACAAAAGCAACTTTACTTCTCTTAGCTGCCTTTTTGTCACCCTGCCTTTAACCTTAGGGATTGACTTTAGTGCTCAAATACTTCACTTTTTTTCATTTTATTTTATTTTTTAATACACTGCCTGAAGCTCAGTGCACATTACACCAGTCAGTCTTGAGCTCATCTTCATTACTGTCCAAAGGAGTAAAGCAGTCTGGATATACATGTGTGAAACTAGCTGGAAATACGGTAGCTCAGATATCAACATCAAATGTCCACTGGACCACCACGGTGGTAAAACAGCTACTGAAAACAGGGTGAGTTTGTTGACAACCAGTGCAGGACCATCTACTCAAGGCATTTTCATAACATGTGCCACTGCTAACCACCTGCCCCATTGGCTTTGGAAACAGGGCTCTTGCTTTTTTTGCCCCACTGTTTTCCATCAATCTGCTTTTAAAGGGCACTAATGGGACAAAATCCAACATGCTATCAAAGTAGCCTTCCTAACAAGCGTCTTATACAAAGAAATGTCTAGTCTTTTGAAGACACAATATGCTTCAAATAATTCCTTCTCCATTTGTTGTTTAAAGAATGACTTCTTTTAATCACTACTGAAAAAATAAACAGGAGATCATTATTTTTCATTTTGTATTTTTAAATGGATTCAGATGAAGAATCGAGAGGAAATCTTGTCACTTCTTTGTTCTTATGAAAGATCTCAGACTGAAAATACCCAGTGCTCTCTTGTAATTGTCAAACCTACAGCAATTAAGAAGGTGGTCTTAGCTGATAAATAGAGTAATGATTAAAAAGGTGGTCTTAAGAGATAAACAGGGCAGTGATGCTTCACCTCACTGTTCAGATGGGGGCTTCAATAAAGCAATGCTGACTTTTGCAAAGGAATGATTTTGCTGGCTTTGGGCTTTAGGATATCAGCCATCCAGAGGAATCTTTTGACAACAGGATGAGATCTACTACAGATAGCACTCAATCCTTTAAGACTAGAGGATTAAGCCAGTTGACCAGGAAGAGAAACAAGATTTAACACCTGGGAAATTCAAAGCACTTCCAACCTTCTCATTCCAGAGTTACCCTCATACAGATTTAGTTTCTACATCTGACAGAAAAATACACAAATTTATATTGATCTAAAGCAGAAAACCTGGTGAGGAGATGATACTGAAATATCACAAAATGGACTAACAAACATTTAAAGTAAAGGTGCAGAAGATGGGGGTCTTCATAATTCCAGAATGGAGAAATGCATGCCCAAAACTAAGGTTAGCATTCATGAAACAAAATGAGAAAACATTAAATAGGTGTGCTGGATGTGGTGGCCATGTGCAAGACTTGGGAACCTTTGATTATTCTGCTGTGAAATAGCAGACTATATCTGTTTACTTTGTTGTTAACCTAGTTATGCCCTATGAAGTCTCCCTTTCTGATGGCCCACGCTCTTTGCTGGCCCTGTCCAGACTCACATGTCAGTCACAAGGACCAATTACAGCAGCTACAGAGGCATAGAGTCCATAAGACCTAGAATACGTCCAATGTAACAGTAAAATAAAAAAAAATAAAAAAGACGACTAAAAGAAGAAAAAATAAGCCATTTTTTATCTAGGAAAGGCAATAATATTTGACCCCCAGCATGGCTTTGCTGTGTTCATGCCATGAATGCGTGGTTAGCCCTTGCTCTGGGGGATTCTCCTCGCCGTATGAAATGGCCCAGCTTCACGTTTGTTGTTCTGGGCAGTGCTCAGATGGGTGGAGTGAGCCACAGCAAAGAACCAGCTCTGTAATACAGCAGTTACTATTATTGATTTAACTGGTTTGTTTATGCCTATGTTTAATTGGCTATGTTAATAGCATTTTAATCCACATTTCACTTGTATGTGGCTGATAGTGCAACACTTGCATGGCTGCGGTGACATTTTCTCACTATTGTTATCTGTCATCAAGTACCAGGCCAGCACTGTGATGCTAGCTGACAGTCCCAAATGTTTTGTTTAATTAGGTATAATTTACACTATATTGTATAATTCCACAGCAATGGCTGATAAATCTTTTATTAAATAGGCAAAACCCTGAAAAACCTTTAATCAAATAACAAAGATTTCAGTCATCTTTTAACACCAGTATTTAGCACTTCTAAATATTCAAAAGTAAGATAAATGAGAACTGAGTGAAAAAATAAAACTGCTGGTGAATCTGGAAAATCCTTTTTAAATTTTATGCCAAGCAGTGTATCACTAGAATATCAAGCAGTGCTATTACCCAAGGTATTCATGCTTAGAAATCTTCTGCCCCTCACAGTTAAGACCATCTTGTGTCCAAACACTGTTGGTCCATCACAAACGAGCATTGGCCCGCGAGATGTTTCCAGAGACTTGTGGTCAGCAAGAGACAAGTTCATTGTATGTGCCTTTGGGCCACCCATCTCCCAACCAATCTGAAGCCCATTCAACACATAATTCAAACAGAAAATTTTAAGACATTAAACAGAATCGACCTCTCCTAAGGGTCTGCTCCTGCCCAGGCAATTAACCCAACCCGCAGAGCTTGCAGAGCCCGGTTGGTTTTGCTCAGTTCCAGATCTAGCCCAAGGGAGAGAGGTTTTACACCAAGCAAATGCCCCACATTGGCCCCAGGCAGACCCCTTGGAACACAAACAGCTCTGCCTGACCTCACAGCCCCACCACGAACAGGAGCACTTTTTATTGTCCAAATGCTGGACAAGGCAACTTCTTGGTCCAAACCTGTTGCCTTCCAACCTTATGTTTCAGTCTGTCTGACCACCTTCAGCCTCATTTTTCTCCTGTTAGACAATCCTGCCTTCCACTTCCAGTCCTTTAATTTCTTCATCCCTCTTTCACAGTCTCTCTTCCTCCTGTTTCACCTTGCTCTCAGGTTAATAATTTAAAAGAGAAGTCAAAAAGCAAGAAAATCCTAAGTTAATTTGGCATCTGTGCTATTTGACTACATCAGATGCCTTGTTTAATTGCCCGAATACTATTACTTTGGAAAATTTAAATCTCTTTCTAATACAAGTTTTGTAGAGACTAACTCTTCTTATTTTTTTTTCCCCTTCTTTTTTTCTTTTGAGACACAGAATTTCATAGTAGAAAACTACAGAGCAGAAACCATCCAACCACGGATTTTGTGCCAGGAAAATGGCACAGGAGTGTGCTACAGCTGCTTCCACAGAATGCACTCTATGTAATAATCAGGATCAGAAATATTTCACAAATAGGAGAGTCTCAGGCCTCTTTAAGAAACCCAACTGGCAGCCAAAGGTCAGATTCGGCACGGGAAGGCAGACAGGGTTTTCGAAGTTGTGATAAAGTGGGGAGAGGCACAAAAACACTCACTGGCTTTTTGCGAATCACAGGGGAAAAACTAGAAAAGACGCAAGATCATGGAGAATATTAAAAAGAGAGGCTTTTCCAATCGCCTCTGGAAGGCAAGAAAGCAGCTGAAGATTTTCGAGAACAAACATAACACACACATAGATGCACATACATACCGTTGTCTCTAGATCCCGGAGAGAAGGCAAGCTGCTGCATTGTGCAGAGATTCAAAATGTAGAAAATCAATTGTAAATCACGAGTTCTGGATTTTTTGAGATGAAGTGTAATCTGATTTACAATGTTACAAAAAGAAATTAAAGTTAATTCCAACATGATTGTGGGTATACCGCAATTTAATATAACCATGCTGTGGCCTTTAAATCTCCGCATTGCAATATGCCAACAGTCATTACTTCTTTAAGTTTCATATTTTATTTTAAACTATAAATTGGAAATATCACATAGCTTGTTATTTACATCTCAGAATTAGGATCTTTGCTTAGAAACGCAGTTCTCTGTGGTGTAATAAGATTATTGTGCAACTACCACACAGTTAGGGTAGTTAAAGGCACTCCACTTCACCTCATCATTTTTTCTGCTTAAATATTATGCCACATTCTGATTAATACCAGACCAATAAAATCATCTTAGCAATCTGGTTAGAGTCTTTTGTCTACCCAGATGGCCTGCAATGTTAATGTGTGACAATTTCAACAATGAACTAGGACTGTTTTATGGAACCAACATTTGTTCCACTGCTTTTTCTTCTTAGGCTCAGAATTTTGACACAGATGGTACAAATTACTCAAAAAACAGAAATGTTCATTTAGAAGGCTTAAATATGTGGTTTTACTCAGGCCATCCGAATCTTTTACATGTACAATTCAGTAAATTTACTAACAACCCTGCTGTAATTAAGGTCTATAAAAACCTTCCCTCCTTTCCTGCTTGCTTTTCTCCTTACATATCTACGGCATTTCATTAAGCCTCCAATTTATTAATATTTATTCCAGTTCTGAAATGTTTTTAATTTTGGAGGATTTACACTGTTCAATCTTGCATCAGATTCTTCATACCTTTCTAATTATGGGAAAGGGGGGGAAAAAAACCATTTAATCTGTAACCACATATTAATCCCCCTAGAACCTACACATTTCTAGATCTTAAATGAGTAGAAAAAGAAAAGATAGAACGATGTCAGCAGCTTCTGGCCAAACTGCACAGCATTTTCAGTTAAGCAGAAGATTTTATCATCCTGACTTCCCGTACAGATACTCAGGGAGGAGTATGATGTCTCTGAGAAATTACAATGGGAAGAAGAAAACAACAGGATTCCTATAAAGGGTTTAAAAAGAGAGAGAGAAATCCCAGACTAGAGATAGATGCACTTTCGTTTGACAAGTTTATAAAGGCGAGAGGTTATTGTGCAACACTGCCAGAGGACCAAAGAGTTGACACAGAGCACCTGCTCTGGACCTTTTGCCGCTACCCCAGGGGAAAGAGAGCCGGCATAGGCTTTCCTCCCTTGGTCCAGGCAGGTTCATGTTCTGCAACGCCAGAGTGGCCAACAGTGCCGACACATCTCCTCCAAGTGATGGACAAACTTTCGTGCCCATACATCCAGGCACCCCTAGACCCACAAACCTGCGTGGGGGCTAACCAAAATGATGTGACCACACATGGAGGTACAGAGGAGCATCAGAAAGACAGAGACCTCGCTCTGCTCCGATTCCAGGCATGTGGCAGCCCCTGCTCAGTTTCCTTCAGCCCAGCAGTGGCTGTGGTTTGCAACAACCCACATGCTTCCAGAAAGTCTTTGGGGTTCACAGGAGCGGCTACACTGAAACCATCCATCGGGGTCCACGGCACCCGCCTGAGTCACCCCAGCAGGGTTTGCTTTCAGGACAGCTTTCCAAAGGGCATCGTGACACCAGGCATGGCCCCAGAAACCTCGTGCCATTTCACAGCACTGCAGTTACTCATGTTTATTTCGGTGCCTTCAGCCAGTTTACCTGAACACCGTCTTCCTCTGGCAATTACTGTACCAGCGTGTGGTTTCAGCATCATTCTGATGTTCTGGTTTCTGTCCGACTATGTCTCTGTGATGGTTTGATTTTATTATTTAAACAAACAATTTAGACATTAGAATCAAATTAAAAAGCAACATAAAAACCCACAACTATCCTTTTGCAGTTCTTGCAGAAAGTACAGTATATGCGTGATACTCCAATTTGTTATGATATTCTATTAGATCTGCCAACAGAAAGTGCATTTTGAGTTTCTAAATGTTGTTTCCATTAGAATCAATCACTCCATGCAATTAAGCCAATAGTCTCTCACCATTTCTGCTGTTATGAGCTAAACCATCCTAAATATATTGACAGCTGTCTCCTATAAGATGACACAAATTAGGTTGAGGGGGCATAAGCCTAAATGTCACCAGTAGGAGGACATCAGTTATTCTTTCAGAAATCTACCTAATTTTCATACCCCATAAGGCATTCAGAAGACCTTCTTTGCATTGGCATCATGCAGTAATCAATGTTTTGCATATTACAATCAATATCATGCTTAAATGTTTAAGTTTTGCATTCTTTTGCGATAAATATTGATATATTACAAACTACGTAAAACTGTTCATTGGACTTTTTGTTTGCAGCATGTACTGTATCATTCAGCAAATAAGTGAGCTAAATATTGTTTGTTACAAAACAGATGTCACATGAAATTATGCCATATGTGCTATTAAACATTTTTCTTTTTTTCCTTTTTTTTTTTTTTTTACAGTGAAAACCAAGATTTAGTTTCAGAAGTGAGTGCATTTGGCTTTTCAAGGATTTGAAGCATGAAAGCAACATCTCAAATATTTTTAAACCTGCTGTGCATCCTGTAATCCAGTTTCGTAGGTGGAATCTGAGTGTTTTAAATGTAGATATCTTAAAAATAAATATGCTAAATGTATGATTGCAATACTACTTCTCCACAGGTTCCACTGATTTATCATAGAGGCAAATGAGAAATTTCTAGTTTTCCACTGCTGCTTAGATTTTAGTACTTTTATCACATCAGTACCTTTAAATACAGGTATTTTAACTTGAAAATTAATATACACTTTTTCATCTACCTAAAAAAAAATTCAGTTAATGCCTGCATAACATTTTCTGCAGACATTTTATGTTGGAATTTGAGAATACTGGGTGCACGGGATTCACAGAGGTCAAGGATGGTCAATGCAGACCTGCTTCAGAGGGAAACACAAAACCACTAACTCTGCGTGAGGAAAAGGAAAATGTTCTGAGGTTCGACTTTGATTGTTTTTACAAAACCATATACGTGAAAGCAGAGCACTCTATATCTCTAGACTTAGAAAGTGTGAACTCCACAACAGAGTGAGCAGAATGCAGGAAACATGTTGCTAAGAGCCATACAGTAAAACAAAATCTGGTTGCCACAAGAAGAGTGACATTGGCATCAGAGGCAAAGACACTTACACCCACAAATGGAAACACGGTGCATCGGGAAAGCTAGAGGAAGAGGAGCAGATGCAGCAGCACAAGGAAGAAACTCAAAGTAAAGCTCTTCAGACTCCATATGTAGTTTTCTTTCTCTCAGTCATCAAAAGGAGGCAGACAGGGTAAACAAAAAGGGAGATAAAGAAAAGAAGGTGAAGAAAATATTTTCTTCTTCTTTTCCCCCCCTGAAGGCAAAATACTTGCTTACATTTCTAAACATTCTATCTTTGTGAGTCTTCTCTGTAACACAAACAACTAATTGCTTGCCAGCGAGCATTAAAACTGGGAGGAAAAGTCCTTGATCTCCCAGCTTGGTGAAGATTCCTGAGGCTTCTAGTCTGTAAAAAACCCTGCAAATAGACTTTAACACTTCAGTGGCTGGAGCCCCCCATCTAACACTAAGAACTTCCATTGCAAAGCCAGATGAAATGATCTCAGACCCCAAGGCACCACACCACAGCTGGTGAAGCTGCTTTTCCCGGGTCACAGCACCTTCTGTACTGTACCAAATTCCCTCCCCGATTTCCTTATTTTTTTTTTTTAAGAATAGTGTCACCTTCTTCACACCCTGTTTGTCTTTTGGCAGGCTTACTTTGACTATTTGTAGAAGAACCGCAGATGGGGCTACCACAAAGGATCACTGCCATGACTCATTCACACCACCAAACACATGGGAGTCAGATAAATACTGGTTTATTGGCTTACCAAACTGGGAGCTTTGCCCACGGACAGAAGCTTTTCCAGCACAGTGATGCAGCATGACTCCAACACCCTCAATGAACCAGTCCCACCAGGTCTGCCTTCAGTTAATACCAAGAGGACAAGCCCTTACTGGTTTGGTACCCACCCGCCAGGTCAGGGAGTGATCAGGGTGCCCAGAGCCCCGGCCGATGGGGACAGGGTCCTGGAGGCCCCTGCCACCACAGAGATGGACGCCTGGTGCCAGTATGTCCTCCTCAAATCTGGTGCAGTGACGCCAAACACCACCCTGGAACTGCTGGTTTTCCAAATTTCCTAGTCTAATGTGCCTCAGCTAAAATTAATGGGGTTTTCATTGATAGCTCAAGAGACAAAGTGGAAGCAGGTCAAGCATTTCCCTGGGTTAAAGCACAATCACTGAGGAAGCCGATGGTGAGCAGTCAGGAACAGCTATTCTGCAGTAAGTTCCCTTGTGAAAAATCCTTAGCTCACACAAGATATTCAGCATAAAATACATGCACACCTTTAAAAAAAACATTAAACTCATCTTTTCCTCTGAAAATATTCTCTTTTTTTTACCCCTACTTCTAGAGTAGGGCAAGATTATTTTTAACTTACGTAGCTAGATGCCAGTATTTGGGGTGATAGATTCTTTACAAATGCCAAAGATTTGAGAGCAGGAAAGATTACAGGCAACCCTACAACCTCCGATTAAATGCAAACACAGGTGCAAAAGCTTTCTCTTTTCCCTGCCTCCATATTGCACCTTCTGCAGCGAAATGCTTAGTACATGATAAAAATAGCTAGATCTTTCAAAGTCTTAGAAGAAAGGTACTTGAATGTTTTTCTTTAAACATTGTATTTTCTTAAAGGCAACATAATGAGGTCAACCAAAGCTGGATTCAAGCTGATAAACTGTGTTTGGGAGAAATCAGAGGTTGAGCGAGGGGGTTCTAGCAGAGGAAAACAAAGAGAATGATTGCAAAAGTCAGATCTCAAAATGTTAATCAGATTCAGAAACATAAAACATGACAATTTAATGGTGTTTGGTTAAAACTAGAAAATTTTAAAGTTCTAAGTATCTTACATTGAATTCTAATACTTTTTTAATTATTAGATATAAAATGCTTACAATTTTCAGTGAAAATTAGACTTGGTAATTTATATTTCTTGTTTATACAGTACAATTTGCTGATGAAAAAATGTGCTAAACTTATTGATTCATGACCATAATTGTTTAATTATTTATCATTGCAGAATTATATTAGCATTTATAATAATGCAGATGTGCACAAAGGCTAAGAAGTCATATACAGCTTTTGTTTTGTGTTTGCTATGCTGAAATTAGGTTGATCGAGGTTGTGTGTGCATACTGCATATTGTAAGTGTTGCAACTCTGCGTCTCTTGGCTTTACTGAAGTTATAGCAGGTCTAACCAATAGCCGCAATAATGAAAATGCTCCGATAGCTAATAAAGTATATAAATCCAAAGCTAACAGCATCACAAAAGAAGTCTCTTCTCAGATTGTTACCATGATGTGCATTAAATTCAGTGCAACACATGCACAGCTGTTTGTTTCATACCACCCACAGCAAAGGAATAGCTCATGTGTGTTTGGTACAAGGGAAGCCAACGAGAGCTGCACACCACAAAAATTACAGCCAGCTAAATCAGCCAAAATGTTCTGCATGAGGCCAGTTAAAGGAGAACTTGAGACCTCTTGATATGAGAGAAACACATTCCTTTAATTTTCATCTTTATTTTAAGGGATCATAAACACTGGAAGGAAATGACAGATGCCTCACTCCAGTCTCTCCTCCCCTCTGTGTGCAAAATCTATTCCCTCAAGGTATTACAATAAGACTGACATACATCCCTTTCTTGAAAGCCGCTAAAATAGCTTTGCCATGGGCTTCACAATAAATTTGTAACACTAAGTGTGTCTTTCTGGACTCATCCTTTTGACGTATTGCTAGTCAAGGTTCCCGTTGCCTGTCCCCTCTGTGCTCTTTTCACCTAACACTATTTACTGGTGCTACCTTTCATAATTAAGAGTCCGTATCAAAGCAGTTGTAACACCATTTAAGCAGCTTTTCTAAGGAATCAAATCTAAATGAAAAGGCAAAGTATAAAAATGCCCCATCTTTTGCTGTGCCTAACTGATTTGCTCTGCATTTTATCCTCAGGGAGGTACTGATTCCAAAAGACAGGGAAGAAAGACCATTCACAAAAGCAGCGTCACACAGCCAGCAAGGAGAGCTGCTTGTGTATTTTACATATACACGTGTCGAGTGTCTCTAAAAGCAGCTGCCCAAGCATGCTCCGGCCATTTCGGCAGGTTTATCACAATTCACAGAAGTGAGTATTTAACCTACTGACTCCTGCATCACATCACAGGCCAGGTACGTTTCTATTGTCAGATTAATATTGGTGACAGAATAACACTCATTAATGGTCATAATCATTATGCAGCAAGGTAGAAGAGCAATTCTTCCAACGTACTATACAAAGGAGGCAATTTCATTAATTAATAAAATTTATTAAAGAATACAAGACAATCAAGGAAAACACATTTTTGTTAAGCACCTTCTCAGATCCTGATCACTGGCTCAGTAACTTTAAAGCTATGAACCTGTTATGGTAACGCTACATGTGCCACACAGAGGGACGAGCGACAGGGGAGCACATCCTGGCTCAGAGAGGGACGAGCATCCATCCCCCCTCAGCTAGCAGGGCCTAGCATGGACAAGCAAGACAGCAGGACAACCATAACCCGCACTGAACATGTGCTAACAGCAGGACTGGACCACAGACAACACTAGACCTACCAGCATATGCTGGATAAATCCCTCCCTTTCCCAGTTTACTCTATCACTATCCAAGAGACCAATTCCTCTGAGACTACTTCTGCAAGGTCCTAATCACACCTTCAGGAAGTTAGGGTGAAGACTTTTCCAGAGCAGGATGATCTCAAACACTTTGCAGATATTAATACCGGAATCCTCATAAAAATCTCTGGGTGGGATGGTCATTTAACAAACCACTTACCAGAACTGCAGACCAACAGGCAGGTTTTGGTTTTCTCTAAAAACTAATGTAAAAAAAAAAAATAATCCATGGCAGAGACTAGAATCCAAGTCACAGGCTTCAGAGTTATCTCACACAGCTATGCCTCTATTTCTTTAAGCGATGATGTTCCTACATGACTGTCACGTCAGATTTTAATTCTGGTTACCACCACGCTGCCACTAGCTATCTAGGGGATTTATTAGTTTTGCCAAGCAAGGTAATATAGGAGCGTTCAGCTGTGCATTCAGTGCTCAAACAGTTTTACAGGAAAAAAAGTGGTGACGAAGATTGCTATGGGGTCTGCAAGACTAAGCTCCCTAAGTTCACATAGGCATTAGTTCAGTTGCACAGTATTTTTAACCACCAGTTCTACCACTATTGCGCGGTGCCATGCAGATAGATGCTTAAGAGATGAAGAAATGCCTGAATACAATAGACACAGTAACAGGGGACCTCAGACACACCATGGCAGCCACTGGGGAGAAGATATCTCTCACCTCACTCTGTTTTGTTCAAATGCAAATGTCTTCTGAGAAATTATGATGAATCAACATCTATTTTTATTATGAACGTTTCTCTTCACTGCAGTTGGTGTCATATCTATGTTAAACCAGAAGTGGCTGGGAAGATCAAAATGCCAACAGTCAGCCCCCATTTCAGTTTGAAGCATTTTTTTGGATGCCAAGACCTATCCATAAACCAGATAAACCTATCTAACAGGAAAGAAGTGGAGAACAACTTTTTAAAGGGATGTTTGCTGGCTTGCCAATTTTTGCTGCAAAACTTTAGACGTCTGGCAAAAAAGTAACAAATTTCATTGAATATTTCTCCCCTTCACTCTAGTCCTTCATGAACATAAAGCGCGTTTTGAAACCAACGTCAGGAAGACTGTCTCAGGAAGGAGTTTTGAGATTTGTTCTGGTTCCTGCTCAGGACTTGGTGTAGTCACCAGCAAGTCACTCCTAAGTATCAGAGTTTATTATTTCCCTCAGATGTTCAAATGGAAACTTAGTTCATTCAAAATCCTTCTCATAAAGGAAGTGAATCTGTCTTGTAAATCATGACGCAGAACTTTGTTATTTTACAGGTAAGTAAACCAAAATACCATCACCCACCTGTGAAAGTTATTATTAAATGATGTGACATTTATACAAGGCTGATGTAACTCAGTAGTCTAAATTCTCTGCCAGCGTGAATCTGGAGCAACTGCCCTTGCAGCAAAACAGTGTAACAGTGCAAATTTGGCCCATGTCCTGAAACCTCCTGCCCCTGGAGTCAGCCTGAGTGTCCTGCAGGAACTAACTCCAGAAAGCACTGCTTTCAAATGCTTAATAACGAAATGAGGTGCAATTGAAATGAATTTTCACAGAAATCAATGCAATGCTTCAATGTTTCCTTGGAAAGCCTGACTCCTCTCCTCCCAGGTCGCCCTTCCCTCTTTCCCATTGTATTTTCACTAATTTAGAACTTAAATCACCAAAACAATTGTGTGACTTTCAAAAATGTTTGAAATGTGTAAGTGTGAAAATACATTTTGTGTAGCTGTGTGCAACCATGAAACATTTTTTTAATGAAGAGCTTGAAGTTGCATCTGTTCTGTTACTTGCCTGGGTTGGCTGTCACCATTGCTTACCCCCACAACTTTATAACGGCTAATAAGAAAGCATGTCTAGAGTACAATGGATGGGGTTTTATCCTTCATTAGAATCATTGTTTTTCATTACACTTGATTTTCAATACTTTTCCTTTAAAATAACTCTTTGAACCAAAGCCTACATTCCTTCCTTGTTCCCACACTAATCTCTTACTTGCCAGTCCTCAGGATTCACACATATTGCTATATTTGGTGTTTTTCCTAAAGTTCTTCGTAATTACATCACAATTAATTCCTTAAATTTAAGTGTTTTGAGCTCTCCTGATTATAGAGACAACCTCAAGAACATTGCCAAATTAATCTAATGGCCTCCAAACCAAAAGGCAATGAACAAAAGACAAAAAAATCACTTTAAAAACCCTCCTCATACACCAGCATCGTGCTTCTGGGGAGCCTGATTCGTGGTTGTGAATGCTGGGCTTTAGTAATGTGAACTGCTCTTGTCACAAAGCTCCTGTAAACTTATACAGCCCCTTGAGCCCAGGGAGGTAAATGCCCTGACCCAAGGCTGTGCAGGAAAAGTGCTAAAACCTCAGATCTTCCAGTTCCCAGATGGACGCCTTGTTCACAGACATGCAGATGCTGGACTGGTTTCTAATCCCTTTAATATCCCATCCCATAGGGCTTTCTACTGATCCTGCAGCTAGAACCAACTGGTGGCTGGTCTGTCTTCCTACTCCTTCAGTCTCAAACGGGAGGTCAGTGCCACATTCACATGGCCCAGGAGCATCCACGCAGCCCTTAACCCACCGCACTCTCAGATAGTAACAATTCAGCACAGGAGGGCCACAATTCTCCTTCTGCCCTTCTCCACTGCGACAAGGACCCCTCTCTGGTGGCACCAGAACCGCATGCACTGATGTGCCTAGGCAGAGATACCAACATCAGCTCAGAGGGAAACACCACCTGCATAGCACAAAGCATGTCGGTGCGCACAAAGAAACAGCTTATCTACCTCAGAATGAACAGGAGGCATTACTCATCTTCAGAGCACAGAGGGAACTCTGTTTCTTCAGTCTGTTCGCAAGTGCCTCCTGGACTTAAACAGTTTAAAAAAGCCTGCGGTTTAATGGAGTCAAATTTCATTCACCAAGTAAAAATAAATCAAATGAATTAAAACCTCTCTTCCCCTCCCCCCAACGGCATTTAACTCTCTGAAGGCCTCTCCAGAACAGATCAAGCAGAAGCTGAGCCACCTACTCCAGACTGGTCATCGACAAAGCCCCACCTGAGGAGTCCTGTCCAATAAGCCACTGCCAGGTCACCTCCACGTCAGGCTCATTTCCACAACACTGAATCGGGCTCTCCAGCTTTTTCCCTGATCCTACAGGGCACGACTCCGTTGCAACACACAGAAGTTAGCCCAACATTCTTATCACCCAGACCCAAATGAGATTTCAGACTAAAGAGTTGGGGGAAAAGGAACATTTTAGGAGATCAAGCATAGTTTTGTCTGTGAATAATAAGGGTAAAACATGAGTTATCTTAATCTTTATCACATATTCATACATTTATAGCCAAAAAGCGAGGAACAATATCTGAAATGTTCAAAGAATACTATGCCAGCACTTATCTGGTGACACTTGAGATGAAGAAGATAATTGAAAGAATGATTGCATTGGGCTTGCTGTACTCCATTGATAAGCAAAGTTTTAGAGAGCCCATTCAGTCTGCTCAGCCATGATACAGGATGCCAGGAGAAAACACAGTACTGCGGCAGCAACAGTACCTTAGATCTATGAAATCTTAAAATGAAAGATAAAGAAGGCCCTGAAAGAAGCAATATCAGGCACAATTTGCTCGATTACAAACATTTGGACAAACATCTAGACATCAGAATACCTCTCAATCACTGCCCTCTGGTCGTCACCCTGCATCCCCATGCAAAAATCTGCCCATAAATGAGAAGCCTTTGCAGTCTCTCCCATTGATAAAGGCTAATAAGAAAAACAACAGCCAAAATTCTGCACGGCTGCGCTCTCGGGATCTGCCAGGGGGGCTGATACGAGGTCCAAACCCAGGAAAAACACGAGGCGAACACTTGTTTTGCTCTTCTATTTATTAAATATCTCTTGCTTGATTATAACTAAGCGCTAAGTTTTTGCAATACTAGCAAAATCTGTAATGGTTTCTGTAACTCTCATGATATTCTAAGCTAACTTCAGAGGCACAGCAATTTACCAGAACTGCAGCTTAAACAAGTTTGAATTTCATTTGCTATATATATGAAGAGAATGCTTTTACTGAAAAAAGAAATGCATGAGCGCACATTAAAGCAGAGCTTTGATTCTGAACTCTTTATCCTGAACTCTGAACAATGGATACTTATGAATCATTTGTGCTGCATACTGAAGCCTTTTGAACTGGTAACAAGAGAAATCAGCTCTGCTAATGCGTCTCTCATCCGAGATCTCTCACTCATCCAGATTTTAAACCTGAAACTTAGAAGAATAAAACCGTCTTTTTGGAAGGACCAAGAATATTTTGGAAAACAGACTGGTCAGACGGGAGGAGAGTTTCTGGATGGGGCAATAAGGAGATTGTGTGCAGGTTCTGATTTTCAAGACCAGATGTTTAAAATAAAGATCTGAAAAAAGGTGGGGAAGAAGCCCTACAAAATGGTTTGCACTGCTTGTATTTGGGGTCTGGTGGGGCAATATTTCCACTCTGTGGTGCGCAGCAAAACTAGACTGTGAAGGTCCTAATGATTAGGACCCCATTAATTGAGGTTTTGGATATGTACAAAACACTGGATTAAAGTTTAGGAACCTATCCTATATACTGGCATAAATTTGATCCTAGTAATAGAAAAAAAAATTCAGCAAAGTTAGGAATTCTCTCATAAGGAAAACCAGCCTTTATTAGTACTATAAAATCTTTCTATATAAGCCATCTTTAGTCCTTCCCTGCTTCTTATAGTTAAGAGAAAATGCTCCAAACACAAGTTTTCTAGTTACAAATTTTATAGAAGTCTGGTGTAAGAAGTTCCACATTTGAGGATATGTTTCACAAAAGAGATCAAGCTCAGATTAAAGGAATTAAAAGTGCAGTCTACAATGCTGTACGGACAGCTACGTTCCTCCAACACCAGGCTTTTGAGAATTCCTTTTAAACAGTAGAGAAAAGTGTGCAAAAAACCTACTGAAACTTTTATAAGAGATAAATTGCACAATGCCAACCTGATTAAATTTCAAATGCTATCAACTTTTGCTTAGAGTCTATGAGAGGGAGCAGACCTGAATTGAGTGCAGCCATAGAAAATGCTTTCCAGGCAGGTCCAGACATATGTCTAAATGAATGTCCACATTAAATGACAATGTCACTAACGACAGAAGCATTGAAAGATCAAATGAAGTGCACAATCAGAACTCTGTATTTCAGTGCAAAATTCACCCTTAATATTTAGCAGTGATGACCTCCAGATGATGAAAAGCCTGCAGTGGCCCAAGTATTAAGTGCACGTACCTCTAGAATGGAGGAGCTGGCATTAGCACATTGCTAAATCATAGCTTGTAGGTAAATGCTGCAGTAGTTAGATGCCTATGCAAGATGCACAGAGATAAAACCAGTCACATAAGAATAACTCAGCATTTTTTGTCCCCGCTCCCTGCCATGCGGCCACAGCTCACTAATAAAAGCAGATTTACTCTGGCAGCTCCCCAGATAAATGCCTTACACCCATGCCCAGCTACTGGGATTTTGCAGCTCAGAAAGGGCAGGTGGTGGGATGAGGCAGAAGAGACCCCCAAGGCAGCCCCAGTGGGGCTCGGCAGTGGCTGAGGGGGCCCGTGGTGCTGGGCACTGGGGAACAGTGGGCTCTTACTGCTCCATCACCCCACGTGTTCCCCTTCAGCAATGACCGCTGTCAAGCATCAGCCACTGCCCCCCATTAGAGTGCAGGCAAGCCTTTGCTGTGGCCCTCTTCCCACATGAATTATTTATGGGCAGGGTGCATTTCATCAATGACTTAATTCTCAACTTTTTGGATCCACCTGTAACCAAGTTCCATCAAACTTTATTCTTACCCTCCATATAAACGTGTACATACTTAATAAGATTAGACAGTGGTCGCACTTCATAAGAGCATGCCATAAATATTCATATGCGAGACCAAAACTTTCTCTCTCATGTTTAGTGACCCTCAAATCACACTTCTTTCAGATCACCCAACTGTTATGGTAACAGCAAAAGCAACAGGATGGAAATAGCAAAATTCCACACACATGTACACTTTGGGCTATATTCACAAAAAGAGACAACCTCCCCTCTGAAATGCAGCCAGCTGTGGGGTAAAATGAATTCTGGTTTGGGAAGAAACATCACTTCCCATACAATTTTGGAGAACTGACAAGTTTTGCACAAGCCAGCTCTGCTCATGTGAAGCAAACACTAGAGTAACAGGAACTTCTCCTTTGCAGAAAGAGCAACCCTGGGAGCCACCCTACCTGCTAGCCAGCACAGCACTCCAATTGCTAACTTTGTAAAAATGGCCAAAAGAAACTGAAAAATGTGAATCTGTGTCTTCCTGGAAGGCGAGAGTAATATTTGGATAACCAAGGAGTTGCCCTGTAGTTGGGACAGTAGCAACAGTAAAGGAAGCAGAGAATGAACCACCAATGCAGCGGTGCAGGTTCTCATTTGCAACGCTAGAGCTGCTTTATATGCTGAGCTCCCATCCTTCAACAGCAGGTCAATGTTTTAATGTGGATTGGGCACATAAATGCAGATCAATTTATGCATTAAAAAAAACCATCTACATGTGCATTTATTTCAATTTAATTTTAGTGAATCAGGTCCTGATTCGATGCTAACTGAAAACCCTTGAAATAACTGCAAGCTTGCTCATAGCCAACTCTGTGTCACCGCTATGAAATTAGTAGTGAAATTAAACAGCTCAACAGTGCTAAGACATTCCCCAACTACTCCAGCAAGCAGTCGCTCACCTCTAAGGTTAACAGGATAAAGGCTGGATAAAGAAACTACTCATTATACCAGCTCTACAAAGAAGCAATTATGAGACTTTATAAAGTGCTTTCAAATATATTTTGCAAACTAGGACTCAGACAAATATTAGTGGCAGCAAATTACAGTACTTAGCAGAATTATCACCAGAAAAGAGACTCTTTTAATCTATAAAAAATATCAACAAAAGATGTAAATATGGACTCCTCGATGGGTGGTATATCTTGAAGAAAATATACATCTAATCTCACAGTGTGTTACCTCCAGTACCTGGAGAGAAGGTTAACAATTCAGAGCTGTTTCCTACAGCTATAGAATATATTTTGATGTAGATTTGTAGATATCACAGACTTCAAATCTATTGTATAATCACAGGGCAAGTGCAAGGAACCTGGGGACATACTTCTCTACAGTAAAGTGCTGGAACACTGGCTTTCATTTTAATCAATGTTATTCCCTGTTTTTAACAAATTATATTTAATTCTGTGGCCTTTTGGTTCTGTTTTTCTGAGCATAAACAGCAACAGTGTTTTCATCACCATGCGTACAATTTGCAGGCTGTATATTGGCATTACACACATGTTGATCTCCACGTGCGACAGGCAAGTAGGAGAAAACAGTCACCCTCACAGCACCTCTGGACGAGCACCAGATTACGATCTCGTTTGCATCACCGCTAATCCAGAGCACCCGCACTCAGGCACCAGCAGATGCTGCTCTGGCTTAAACTGCACCTGGCAGCAGGGAAACTGTTGGTGATCCAGGGATTCACAACCCGATATACCCAAGCTTTCCATTCCCAGAGTTCCCATGCAAATCAATACAAGCGGTGGGAACCACCACCTTGGGATGTCAAGCAATTACTGGAAGTTTATATTGGGGTAACACAGGGAAGATTTTGCCCGTCCTGTCACACACACTTCATGTAGAAATACCCTGAATAGAAAGCTGCAATGCAAGAAGTCAAAGATCCCTCCAGCTTTGGTCTCCCCTTGCTCAAAGCACAAAGCTCTCCAGTGGAGGCCAGCACTTGTTGAATGCGACCAACGACCGTCACAAGCAGAAAACACTTCTGTGGCTCCCTGACCTTTCCTTCTCTGAAGTTTTCAGTCTCTTCATCATCAAAGGAACAATATGCATGTTTTTAAATTCCTTCCATTAAAATCTTATACAAAAATTTTTTCGCCCAGCACTACAGCAGATCAGGAAAGTGACCCTGATCACGTACTTCAGTGTGTGAAGGAGTGGTGGCAATCATTGCAGCTTCCCTCTTTCCATGAGGAACCTCAACCCTACCACAACCACACTCCCAACCAGATTTACCTGCGAGCACGTTGCAGCTCCAGCGCTGAGCATCTGAAACACTCTGCACAGACTAAACGCAACAGGGAAGTGAGCTTCCATGAGCTCTTTAACCCTTCCTTGCTTCACTCATTTTAATTTCAGTTTAGCAAGCTCCAAAACATTCAGAGGTCGGGTTTTAGCTTAATTAAGAGACCACAAAAATCCAGTCATCCAAACCTTCTGAGAACTCAGAGTGTGGGAAAGTAGAGTAAGAAAATCACGTGCCAGCAATTTCACTGAAGATTTTGAGTATTTGCTGCTCTGAACAAGGCTTGAAAATACCATAACTGTTGCCATTCCTCACACTGAACTTGAGCACTGCAGAGACCCGACTGAAAACTCAATGTGAAACACCTGAGCTCTGGTGTATTATCACTTGCAGCTGCTGATTCTCCAGTATCCCTCGGTTATTTTTCAAACTCCTCTTCAGGAAAACTGCTGGGGATACTACTTCTACCTACATTTTTCTGTCATATACTATCTCTTAATATGTATAGAGATATTAAAGCATATACTATCTGTCATATACTATCTCTTAATATGTATAGAGATATGAAGCAGTTCTTCATTTTTAAAATCCATCTTCCTAAATTTAGAAAAAAAAAAAATCCTCCCCTTTGTTCCCCAGGTGGGTATAATTCTCCCCTTACTTCTCCACATTTGATATCTGACTCCTGGATGAAACGGCACGGAGCTGCAGCATCAGCAGTTCCTGAAGGGACCATCCCTTTGCCTGACTACTTGGATAATGGTTGCTCCACGAGATCAGTTAAAAGAAAAAAATGAAAACAGGAATTGATACCCGAGCCTAGACCCTCACCCAAGCCGAGGGCACTAACAATTGCAGAGATAATTTAGCGGTGCTCTTCTGCCCTCATTTTGTCCATGTTTATTTATGCATCTTTCTGTTATAAGCATCGCACATTAAAGTCAATAGCCTCCCACTGCTTATCAGCAAACAAGTGGAGCCAGACCTGGACTTCTATAAATAAGATTTACTCTATTGGCTAAATAATGACATCTAAACTGGTCTGATTTAACTGACTATGGCAGTTCTTAGAGCAAAATTTAATTACACTTTGTACTTATTACAGTTCCTTTGTGTGCCTCTTGCTTCCCAGCAATTTTGAAATATAGACTTAAGTCTGCTATACAATACATCTCCATACCTATAGTGACATGTGCTAACAGATGGCACCGCGAGCATAGAGCAGCAGATCAGCATGAGCTGTCAGTTTTGGTGGCCACGTTTTCCCTGAAGTTATCGCAGCCCAACACAAAATGGCATGAAATAATCACCGGCTATTTCCTGCGGGCTGGGAAGAGCATGACTCAGCACCGGTGCTTTTTAAAACATCCAAACACTTAACTTTCTAGAAATGCTTTTATATTTATGGAGTGCATTCATTATGGAAGTCTGCTAAGTAACCGATGCGCAGAGATGATACTGCTGAACCATAAATGCAGCAAGAGCGCCGACATGCCAGGGCCTTGGGTGGGCTGGGCAGCGCGCCGCGCCACCAGTGAGGAGGCAAAGGACGCGTGTTTGTGTGCATCGGATAATATTGCTCTATAAAATTATATTAGATGTGCATTAGGGGCTGTAACAGAAGACAGACAGAAGAGTAGAGGATATACAGAAGCAGGAAAGAGAAGCACATGGGGGCAATGGGAAATGTTAGCACAGCTCTGCCTTCCCACCACAGCCCCGCACTGTGAGGAGCCACCAGCGCTCTCCCCGCCGGCTCGCACCACCGGGCATGGGGCACAGAACACAGGACAAGCCACAAAGCCTGGTGTCACGTCTTACGTTCAGGTTTCACGTGCACTTCATCACATTCAGAGGAAATTCGGGACTAGCCTGAGCTGGGGTTCCACTTCACCTGGGACTGATATACCAGTGTTAAGAAAACACACCACAGTGAAGATACAGGCACATACTCCCAATGCAATTTAAAGATGGGATACCCTGAACCTCATCTTTCTTCCAAACTCTCAAACTTCAGAGCCCCTTAAGACCTATCCTACACTTGCTATCATCTCATTATTAAATTTCCTGAATTCATATCCCAAACAAGTTGTGGCACAGCTTTACAACACCTGCAAACAGCCTCAGGGCCAGGAGCGATGGAGCTGCTGCCACCTCACCAGAGCCAGGTGCCTCAACACCTGCTCAATTTCAAGTCTGGGGCAGTTGAAGAGCATCAAGGGAAATGTAGTCCTCTCTTCCTCTTCTCCTCCTTCTTCTTCCCTCTCCCTGTCCCCAGCACATGCATCCCTCTGGGTTGCTAGGACTGGCCAGGGATGTCAGGTGGAGGGAGCCCAGGCTCGGCTGGTGGATCCCCGAGAAGCAGCTCCTTTCTTCACAACCTCCAAGGACACAACTGTCTCCTGCCACCCTGGGACCTTCATCTGGGGAAAACTTCCGCAGAGGCTGAATTTAGCTACACTTAACTGCCACAGCAGATTTTTCTGGTGCTTTTTTGTTTCAGCATTTATGACTGCCCAAGCACTGAATATTTAAAATTTTTTAAAGGATTCATTGTTCTTCCATTGATGCCTGAAATCAAGGTCTCAAAGCAATATCCTCCAAATCCATTATGGAGGAGAATCTGTATATTTTAAACGATTGATTATTCTTAATTTGTGTGTTTGCATGTAGAGAACCACGTACATGCTGCTTTAAATACGACTAAGTGGACCACAGTCGTTTCAGAGGATAGGGTGTTACTAGGCAGATAAGAATTTCAGATGCAAACCTGAAAGTGTAATGGGTGTCTTAACAGGTAGCAGGAAACCGTGTGGAATGTATTTTCTGAAGATCTACATTTTCACCATTTCTCTGCAGTGGAAATGCATAGCACATGATTTTCACCATCAAAAGCCTGCAGTGTTGTAACCTATTGCAGAATTATTGCCTTAGGGTTCAGTAAATTACTGTAAAATAATTTTAAATGTTTGCTGTTTTCTTTCAAAATGGAAAACGCAGAATGAAAACCTCAGACAACATCACACAGAAACAACTCCTTTAGTTATGTTATTGCATGAGTGTGGAAATGCTTTTCAAAACCTCAGCACTGCTGGGTGGGTGCCGAGGGTGCTGCTGGGGTGCCGGTCCTGCGGTCAGACCGATGGCGGCAGAACTGGCCGGTCCCTGCCGGGCTCCCAGCTCTGACACAAGGCGCTGGCGACCTCGTGGAGGCAGGGTCTGTGCCTTAAGCACTCTTAAAAGAATATAAGCTTGAATCAGGTGCTTCATCCACAGCAAAATGTTTCTTTCAAGTTATAAGGCCAAGAAGAAGAAAAATTTTAGAGGAAGATGGGTCCAGTTTTACCTACAGTAGTGCAAATACAACCCTGCCAAAACCCTGCAGAACAGACACCTCTCAGCATTTCCCTCTCAGAACTACGGCAAAACACATGAAAGGTCATATACAAGATAGGATTTGACACAATAAGATTTCACTGTCATGTTAATGCACCTCAGATCAAGCCTGCAAAAGTGAAATAATAAATTTAGGAAAACAAGCAAAATGACCCTACTGGTTGGTTGGTTTTCTAGATATCATCTACATATTTTAGAAACGTACAACCTTCTAATAGAAATGAATAAACTACTCAACCATAAAGTTGCTATAGAAGATATGCTTGTTCTGATTGGAAAGGGCATCTGCTATCTGCAATATTGATAATACTTTTCAAATTTCATCTGCTTTTGTTTGCATTCTGTGTCGTCTGTTTAAACACACTGGGAATAATAATGAATCCCAGCATTATCTCCACTTTTTCAAGGCCGAACATATAACTTTATCACAAAAATAATTAAAATTCTTTGGCACTCTTGTATCTTTTCCATTAAACGTTATCAAGCAGTGACAATAAACTAACATCAGTCCAAGGCTGCCCATATGCTGCTTTTAAAAAGAATGCATTTGTCCCAGGGTGAGATACATGAATTTTGTGTTTACAGGGTCAAACAATTCCAAAGTTTTTTACAGTGTAAGGACAAAAAAAAATCTGTGCATGCACACACACATGCAAATGCACACACACAGACCCACACAGAGAGATGAGGATATTTGGCTCAGAGAAAACGCCTACAAGCTGGTTAGTTAAAACTTCCTTTCACAGACAAACCTTAGCAGCTTCATAATTTGGAGAACTGCAGATGTAAATATTTTGCATACTTGTATAACACAGTCAATCCAATAAATGATGCTCTGAAACATTCTTGCATGTCACATGCAGTTAATCTCAGATGTAGCGAATGAATTTTTTCTGAACTGAATGTCATCTATAGGGCTGTATATTATCTCCTACATGTAGGAATAATGTTGCAACGTTATTTTGAAATTAATAATTTTACTTCAGTATGTTTATCAACTTTTATAAACCACATTTCCTTTGTTATCCATGGTAAAGGAAAATAAAACATATCCTCTGTTAATCATTGGTCAATATTGATTAATATTCATTAGTTATTTAAGAAAGATGCCACTGACAGTTCATTTTTTCACGCACCTCTAATTATTTAGTAGCAAAAACCAGTGTCGTTTTTAAAATACATTGCTAGAATATCTATCTCTGAAGGCTTTATGATTTTTATAACAAGTGCTAACTTCTGCTTAAAATGTAGTAAAGCAATGATGTTGATCTCATTTCAATACCACATACACAGTATTGCATAGTAATGCACTGGCTTTTATAAGCCAGGAAACAGTACCAACTCACTAAACAGATCCATCAGGATAATTGAAGAACTCATTTCAGGAGAACTCCCATATGAAGGCAGAAATGTTAAAAGATGTTAAATTTTCTTTTTGTGTATTGTTGGCTTGCTTGATAAGCAGAAGCAAGTTTATACAGCTCTGCAGCTAGTGTAGAATGCTTAAGCAAGAAATCCATAACTTTTAATATGATGAGATTGTCCTGCTAGGAGAGATGGATTTTTTCCAATATCACTGCTAACAAACAAGTAGAGTTTTCTGTATCAGCACATTTCTGTTTCTACTCTGCAGCACACATGTTCTTCATTTAGAAACAATACATGGCTCAACATTTTTGGCATATTAAACACGAGACAAGTAAGTTAGACTAGTTGATGGACAGGCATCCTAACAGGTTTCTTTGGAGAGTAAGTACAAAATCTTATAGTGATAGACACACTGACAAGGTTGGGGAAAAAGTGGGGACGTGTGTTAACTTCCCTTCCAAGATATAGCGGCAATGTGACTTACCGGAGTGACTGCTCGGTGGCCAGATAATGTCACACAGTGTCTTATGACTCGATTTCAAACCCCTGTGCACAATCTCACTTGCTGCAGCAAACTTAAATATGTTTCAGGTAGGAGCTAAATAAAAGACATTACTTTTCATCTGCTTTTTCACTTAATGCTAATATAGTCACTTGTCAGTGGATATAAAAGTAAAGGAGACAAGGATTTATTTTTATACCTCACAGAACAGCAACTGGTGATTTCCCTTAGATCATTGCTTCTGCGTGTGCAGGCACTAAGCTTTTTTCTTTTAATATTTTAGACATACTTTATTTTTTATTCAAAACAGTTTTATCCCAACTCTGACACACCAATATTGTCAGGAAAGGAGGTGTGATGTTTAAACGTTACTGGGTATTTTTTCTCGTTATATCTTATGAATGTAGGTGGTGCTTCTCATTAATCCTAGAGGTAATCACCAGGCTCACGTTATTCATTCTGTCGAAGGTTTGGCTGAAGACATGACTTTGTGGTTCCCTTTGGAGGATTTATAGTGCATATGTCTCAATGAGCAGTCGATAGGGATGTGGAGCTGAGCTGCCACTCGGATGGGGGCTGGAAAATAGCAGCACTGCTCTGCCCGGCTGCCAGTGCCCTTCCGGGGGAAAAACCGCATCTGAAAAGAAATACAAGGTGTTCCACACAGAACGAGTGAAAACGTGCTCTCACTCTAGATACTTTGTGTGGTTTGTATTCAGAAAAAACAGCATGGAGACCTATGACATCTCTCTGAGAGACGGCGTGAAGGCGAGGCAGACTCCAGCCTTCCTCCTGCGCTGCAGCCCTGCGCCCCTGGGGCAGGCGAGGGGACCACTACGTTTTCTTCTGATGACGAAGTCCCTTTGAGGGACGTTCCGCAGAGTTGCTGTTTTGGCCACGACAAGCGGGCAGCAGCCACGGCAGCATCCCAGCTAGCTGTCAGCGTGACACGTGGCGTGGCTGGGTTTGCCCCAACACCAGAGCTCATTATGAGATGTGCAGGGTGTGAGACATGCCAGGACATCGCAGATGGGAGCCCTGGGCTGTGCAGGTGCTGGAGAGCATAGGTCCTACAGCCAGAGCCTATTGAGAGAGGCCTGCCTCGGCTGGTACTCTGCAGAAGACAAAAGCAGGCTGCAAGAAGTGGTATTGGTGACCACGGGTAGCAGCAGGGAGGGAGCACACTCCCCTGTCACTTTGCTTTCACCCGGTGTATAAAAGGATCTGTCAGGACAGACCTGAAGCCCTCACCATGGTTAGTTATCAGAATGTTGCAGCTTCACTTCTTTGCTTTCTTTTTCACCTTCATCCCTTTTCCCACCTAACCTCCCTTTGGTTTTCTCAAGTACACACGCCTACTCAGTTCAATTAGCCTTAGATACAGCACTGAGGCCTCGGATACCTGTAGTCATTATCCCAAGCACTTTTCATAAGAGTATGGATATTAGTCCCAAAGTCCTGGCAAAATTCCAGCTAAGCTAATGTATTTACAGTCTAACCTCCCCAAATGTATCTCTTAGTTTTAAATGGAGGAGTTATTCTTCATTTTTCTCTCCTTACTTTGCTGGCTAGAGTTTCTGGTAGAGTTAAACTTCTTCTCAATAGCAGAATAATGCAGGATTTTTAAGTCTTACCATCCTTGCAACATTTGGTATTTTTCTTTAAGCTGCTGCTTTTCGACTCCTGAGACTGCAAGAATCCCAGTTCCCAACCCCTCCCTTTTTTTAAAAAGCAAGCCTCTAATCCTTGTGTAAAAAAGCTTAAAGCACAAAGCTCCAAAACAACTAAAAGATGCAACTCGACATCTATTATTATCTTTAAAATATCCAACGAATTTAAGCTAATTCTCATGTTGTCTGAGTCCTGACCCAGACACTTTCCCGCAGCTGGCGATGCCCATGGTGCCTCAGAGCTGGATCTGAAAGCAGTTATGCCCATCTCTGCCTCGAGCCAATCTGCCTCATCTTGCACAAGCCCACTTCTGTTCCCAGTTATACCAGCAAGATGACTGGAGTTGCATGACTACAACTGTGGGCAGAATTTGACCCATGTGTTTTGGGTGAACGGTGGGCCTGGGGCCAAACCCTGCCCTCCTGCGCAATGACAGAAGGTTCCCAGTGGTGTACTGGTACCAAGACAGTCAATATGTACACCTCCGTGTAATAGGCACAGCCATTTTAAGACACTTTCTTAAGGTTTTGGCTTCCTCTGTGTTTTTCCTCCTGGCAGGATGAGGGATTTATTGCCCAACCGCCACTATACAGTTAAAAGAGAGGTGCAGCAAACCCCATCTAAAGGCAGATGCCCAGCTCCCACGGTATGCTGTCACATCCCCATGGTCCACGCAGCCCAGCACTCGCTCACATAGGGACGTTTGATATTTGCATAGCTTGGATAGATGGAAGGCAACATGCACGTTTCGGACCTCAGGAGGGAGACATTTAACTCTGCCACACTCAGTTTCTAGGTTTTCTTGCCAGGGAGATAATGGGGCATTCTGGGCATGATCCTTTCCTTCGTCCCCTTGGATCTGGAGATCAAACCAGGCAAGTTTAAATGGCATTTCATTTCATCTGCAGCTTTATTTACTGGGGTCCTCTCATGACAGTCTCACAAACATTATTCTTTAGCTCGCTCACCTATCTGTACCCCTATTCAACTACCCAATATTCGAAGACAATCAGCAAATTAATGACTTCACATTTTCAGCCCATTAAATTATTTATTGCTGGTGTCAATAGAAAGTTTTTAAAAGGTAAAATATCTTTGTATATTGACTGCCAATTCTACATGGATGTAATGGCACCAGGCAGTGTACCACATCATGAAATAAAAATTAAATTGTAGTTGGGCTTTTAAATCAACTCAATTAAAATAAAGAGATTCTTGGCTTGATATAGGGAAATGTTTGTATTTCCAATTCTATTTGTTAATACATTGACATATGTGCTATTTTTTAAATGTAGCACTAAGTGCACTTTCTGTCAATGCCATAGATTTTTTAATAGACTGAGAAAATGCATTTCATTTCTTCTTATTTTCCTTCAATACATCATTTGGTTCTGCTTTTTTGCCTGCATGAAATTCATTTTCTAATGGAAATATTTGTTTTGTAAATCAAATATGTATTATGCACAAAATGCAAAGCACAAATTAAATTATGTTAATGAAATGAAAGAGATATGAAATGCATATTTCATGGACAAAACATAACCTCAGCAAACAACCATTTCTTGATAAAATCTTTAAACACAATCTCATTCTGTGACAGACATATTGTTAAAGCAGATAGCACCTCATTTAAATGGTTTCCTTTAATATTAGTGCTTAGTACATAATTGTAAATAACTTTTGGGATGAAAAACCAATAATGAAATACTGTCTTTAATAGTTCACTATTGATGTCAGCATAAAATTTGTAGTAGTTGAATATTGGAAATTGGGAGTGTGCACACATATAGTCAAAAGCTGTAAATGATTGCATATTTAAATAGAGCTGACTAAGGCAAAGATGTTATAGATATTAGTAATAGGCAGAAAATTATGCTGACCTAACATTATTTGACAAAACCCACTGTTTTAAATTATATATTTGTTACACTTAATGAATAATAGATTCTGTAGGTGTTGTTTCTCAGATCATAATGCTGAGGACACTATATGTTGGAGACTTCGTAGTCATCCTTCTAACAATAAAGCAGGTAGAGCTCACAAAGGTCACCGAAACATGAAATTGTTTTTATGGGTGTCCATCCTAGCCTGGTCTTCTGCAGGACAAACATTCCCAAAGCTAGGAGCAAAAGATGGATTCCAAGTTAACCCTGAACAAATACAATGCAAGAAAAAATCACTTGAAATACAGCCGGGAATTTCATGTAGGTTTTGGGTTGCTTTGCTCTCCTTTTGCAGCAAAGTTGTTATATTGATTCCACCGATTTGTTGGGTTTCATCACTGTTTTTGCCATTGATCAGACTTGATGGGTCAGCCCCTGTCTGTGGCATACATCTCTGTCCTCGTCTCTGCCTTGAGCATACATGAAATCAAGAACAGAGCTCTTGATACACGAGCCAATTCTTTCAGACATTTTAGGGCAGCAAAGAATGTATTAAAAACACCAAAGGGACATCTGTCTCTTCCCTACTATACTATTTTTATCAAAAACGCTAAGAAAGAGAAAGAACATGATGCACCATTAAAAGAAAAAACCAGCACCAAAACTCAGATGATCATTAGAGAGCTGGGAGATGCCTGTAATCTAACAGGTGATCAGAAGACCAAAGCACTTATTTGAATGCTGCTATTCTTTGCGTGAAAGCAGGAGAGCTATACATAATTAATTGGGATCTGCTTCATTTTCTGAAGGCGAACATATTTGTTTTTATATTAAGTATTACAGAAGACATTTAAGATTCAGGCACTGATACTTGACAATTGTTTACCATCTCCTTATTTGCAGGAGGGGAGCAAGATCGATGGGAAAACCAGGACAGTGTTATCTGGAGGTCTTTGGCTTTTAAGTCACTGGTTTTAGGTCTTAGCCTGGCATCATGACTGCCCTTAGGCTGGCTAGCAACTCATTTCATCATTGTGGTGGATGATAAACTATCCGCACTGATTTGTTTAGAGATATCAGCTGTTGCCTTTGATAGCAGTGCAAAAATGGTAGAACTCCTCTGACCCTTTTTGAAGAAGCTCAGAGATGCCCAGGCTGTGCCCAGGAGTGATGCAGGACCCTCGTGCCAACAGTGCAGAGGATGCTGAGTGAGGCCATAGATGGGATCCAGCATCCAGAGGGACGCAGTGCCTGGGACACCGTGGAGCATTGCTCACGGAAGCCTGGGCATGGCCAGAGAGGGACTGGGTAAGGGTCAGCTCAGAAGAGACTGCAACAAAAGGGACAGAAAAATCAGTGAAAAGCACAAGCTTGAGTTGACTCCCGACTAATAAAATACAGTAATACGAGATTCAAATTGCCTCCCGAGAGGGGGCTGCTTTCCCCACTGCCCCTGTGTAGCCCGCAGTTGTCGGGACTGTGCCACACCACTGCACTGTCTGAGCTTTCCCACCCCCAAACAGCATCTCCAGGCGAGAAGGCACCCCCAAAATGACCAAGGGGCAGACTGTACCCAGGCTGTGCCTCTCACCACTGGCTGTGCTCCTCCATCATCCCCCTCCGCCAGCAGTTCACTTCAAACTCTGCTGCTGAGGACGTCTCTCCAAGAAGGCAGGCTTTGTGCCATCCTCCGCATTTTGCCAGCCATCGCGGTCGAGATAACTTTCCACTTTGGTCTGAGGGACAGACAGGCTTTTTGGTGCCTTTAGTAGTTTTCCTGACAGCCTTGATATCAAATACACAACTCTGAGATAACCTTGGCAATAAATACATATAGCAAGCACAGTAAGGCAACACAACAGCAAAGAGCTGAGTGACTAAAGAGGAGCTCTCCCACACAGCTCCCCACCCCTACAATAAACTCTTTATTCATCATACCTGCCCTATTTCCCGCCACCACAGGCACCTCAGCACGGTGATAGGTTACCAGGGACACAGGAACACAGCACCGCTTTTGTGAGGGAAACACGCAACCAACTCCTGTGCACCCTTAGTAGCGGGATGGCCACGAAACCTGTACGGGGGTCCCAGAAATGGGTGGGCTTGTACCAATTGCATGGTATGATCTTGTATAGAGACAGAGTACAAATGTTGCTGAGGTATAAAAAGAAGAGGACGGCAAAATGTCTGAACGCGATTAACAGTTTAGCCTTCTTTTGCTTCTGGCATAACATAAAGTTTCAACCAAAATAAACAGTCCAGCTGTGTGAATCTTAGCTCCTTTTGAACTAGGCCATGAAACTGTCTCTCTGCCGTAAAGTAAAAACCTTCCAAACACTTGCAGAATCTCCAGACTTGGCGGTTTCCCCAGGATAACCCAGTAAATTGCTAGGGGAAAAAAAGTATCCGATGTATCATAAAATACTGGAATTTTATCCCGAACAAAGGCCAAAAACTTCTCCAGAGGGAGAATCTGAAGCCAGATCTCCAGATATTCAGAGCTGGAGGAAGAGTTTCCTTCCAGTGCATCGAGGAATTCTCCCTGGCGGGTCACAAAGCCATTTGACTGGAGCACAATGACGCAGAGAAGGCTTGCTAGGGGAGAAAATGTCACAGAGAAGCGGCAGGCTTTGGGAGCGTGATTGTAACAGGTCTTGAGGGCCACAGAGTAAAGTGTCCAGCTAGTGAGGGCAACCCTGTCGCTGAAGTTTTGCTGGTGTGACATTAATAGCCAGCTCCATTCGGTCAAACCAAGCTGGGTACATCCCCTTGCCATAAAATCAGTTCCAGTCTTCCTATATGTTTTTTGATATAGGACAGATGCTATTCTGAGTCAACGGAATTACAGAAATATAGATCAGAATAAAATCTGGTCCCTAGCATTTCCGTTGTGTATATACCACCTATACAAGAATAATGAGTGATAAATCTAAATTGTGCTTCCTACACTTATTTCATAGGAAATACAATTTTTTATCCATTTTATCAATTTTCTAAAATGAATCTTTCCCTTTTTCATTATCAAATTTTGATCTCATATCATTTCCAGCACCACCCCAAGCCATTCTGGAGTTCTCGTTTACATCACTAGAGATTAATATTAGGTGTTTGTAAAAGAAGGATATTAGCTTCTCCCTTATATCTGTCAAAATTAATAACTTCTCTATCACAGATAACTCCAGGTCAATATTAGATTCACAGATGAGGCCAGGAATAAAATGTATGGAAATATAATATCTCATTTATAAGTATCCAAAAAGGAAAAAGAAAAAAAAAAGGAAAAAAAAAAAAAAGGAAGTGTTTTCATTATTGAAATTTAGACTGCAACTGTTCAAAAGGTCAAAAGATTTTGAGGGCTGTACATATCTGCCATATGGGCTTCGCCTTTCAAATAGAAAACAAATTGGAGGTCAGCCCAGGGGAGAAGAGAGAAGTGAATTTTCTACAAACAGGGCATAGGAAGGGATCAGGATCCTCTCCGCATTGCATGTAGGCTTCTATCTAAACCTACACTGTGGCCAGAAGAAGGGCTCCAGACATAAATGTTTGTGCAATGACTGATGTAAACACTTGGGTGATGACTGATAACGGTTATGTCTAGCAGATGTCCACCTCCGGCACGTCTGATCCAACATGGTACCTCCTGATGTTGCACTGATTTAAAGGAAATAGCATGTTCAAAGTGACCATATTGCAGCAAGAATATCCTGTGCTCTTGGTCCAGCAGAGACGATGTTGATTATATTTGTTAATGGCCCATACTGTTGTCTCCTAAAATCTACTGATTTAAGAGCATTAGCAGACACAAAGCTTGTCTGCGGCCTGAGAGAGGTAAGGCAGATCTTGGCCATCTCTCACGGAGAACTCCTGACTTGCAGGACTTTGACTCCTGGCATTTCTAAGTGTTGTGTCAGAGATATGTTCAAATGCCACACTGCTCTCTTTGCATTGGATTTCAACTGTTTGTTTAGTTCCCTAGATATGGACCAGGCAAGTTAACTTCCGGAATTCCAATGTGAAAATAATTCTCTTAGTTTTGACTGGCCTTACTGGCTTCCCACCTGTCTGCGCGGTACCATCCGCCCATCCCCATCTCACCGCTGTCACCGCACCACAGAGGCAGGGGCTCGGTGGCTTGCACGCAGAGTGTGGGCTGAAGAGATGAGTAAAAGAGAGTTGACAATGCAAGATCTATTTTTTACACAGGTTTCAAGGGAGAAGGTGAGATAAATACATGCTGTGGGAATACAACAGAGAAGAAGCTGTATGAGTTATGCTTTCAGAAGTAAATAACACAGGAGCCAGTGATTTAAAGGCTGTTAAATGAATTTTACCAACTATTTCATCCACTGTGATCAAAATTATATCACTGATGTTCTTACTAATATATCCCATTTGGGCCAATAATCTTTTATTTGTAATTACAGGTGAAGAGGTCATTTTAAAAAAGCCCGCAATTGGCTTTAAAGAATTATGCTGCTTTCACTTTGTGTTTATAAGCAATTGAGAATAGAGGATAAAATTAAGTAATGCTACTGTCTATGAGAAAAATTTTTAAATGTCCTCACTTCATAGCCTCATTCACCCAAAGGAGTTTTTCCTATTGCTCTTCTTCAACTGCTGGCTTTGTGCACTGGCTACCCCTGGGGCTGGGCAGGCAGCACGGCACCGGCCACCGACCTGCCGGTGGGGAGACATCATCTCTCCCCCTTTTCTTCCTCAGCTTCTCAAACTCTGAATGACCCACAGTAAAATCCTTTTAACAAGCCTTCGTTCCTCGCTGACCCAGTTAAAACTTTGCAAAAATAAACAAGAGCCATTCTTTGTTTTTCCTGTGGCTTTGGGATCTCTTTCAAGCATGGAAAGAAGCAGCCCCACCTGGGTGTAAGGCATGGGGAAGGGAGAACAAACCAGCCAGATGGGAAAAAGCAATGCCTTTAACAGAGGGACTCCAGAGAGGGACATTTATATCCCTCGATTTTCTTGTTGGGTGTCTTATGCTGCATTGAGATCACAGCAGTCCACACACCCTGTCTGTCCTTCTTGACCCGGGGAAAAGCTCTGGGCATGGGGAGGCACCGGAGGCGGTGCAAACATGGGGTGTAAATGCTGCTCACCTCCATGAACTCCCACTTGTCTCCTTGTCTTCACAATGCTGATGCTATTTTCGTAAAGGACTGCATTTCTGCGAATCTAAAATAAAAATCCTCAAGCCTCGCTATTTCCAAGTTGAGCTGTGAAACCCTCTTTGCCAGCCAAATGAATGCTGACGTGTCAAGTGGACACACGGCAGCCGAGGCCCAGGACCCCACGGCCAGGCACCTACCGGGCAACTGTTAGTGCCAGAGCCAGCGGCACCGCTTACTCCGAAGGCCCCTTCTGAAGAGGCTCATTCTTCCTTCTAAGCGTTGTGTATACAAAAAGATGCATCTTTGTAAAGTAAAGCATTCCCTGACCCATCTCACCACATTTCAGTTTGAAGTGCTGTTTGTCATCACTAAGCACTACTCTCCCAGCCAATGAGTGGTATTTCTCCCTGGAGTTGCTCTCTGCTTTAACAGGGTGTGAATACCTGAGACAGCTATGGTGCACTATTAACTGTTATTCATGCTTGGCTCCTAGCAGGGAAACAGAAAAGCTGCCACATGAACTCTTCTACTTCAAGATGATACCAACATGTATAATATTTCAAAAGATGGGGAAAATATCTTTGCGATCTAACCTAGCTGAACTCCAAACAAAGTCGTCTTCTCCACTGGGAAGAGTAAAGTATTGAAATGGGACTTGGAGATCAATTAATCAGCCTGTTCCCTCATGTACAAACACAATTCCTAAACCTCAGTTCTGAGAAGCTTACATACACCTCTGCAAAGACATTCCCCACTTTCAGTTGTTTATCTTAATGTTAGAAATTTGGAAGTGAAAAAACATGTTGCCCCTTCAGTGTCCATCAGCTTCAAAGACTGAGTTAGGATTGGGGGCCTCCAGGTCTAACTGCAGTGCTGGGAGAGGGGGTCAGAGGAAGAAAGAGAAGAAGGAGGAGGAAAAGGAGGAGGAGGACGAGGAGAGGAAGGAGGAGAAAGGCTATCTGTTTGATACTGCAGTAGGGTCAAGGCAGGTAAGGTCTCCCCATCCGAGCAAGGTAGTGATGGAGAAAGAGGAGCCTACAAAGAAGGTGGGAAGCACAATGCATTGCAGATGATTTTTAACAGGAGTTTTGGAAAAAGCAGTTGCAACCAACCCTGCTTCCTGGGCAGCTCAGAGAGGACTCAGGGCAGGGGAGCGGACACCCACACATCCTTCAAGGCTGTTTACAGGAAGGCTTAGAACCGGTGAGTATATCCTGGCCATAAGCACATGGGAGATTCACAACAGGAAAAAGCTTCTAGACATCAGAACAGGGAGATTTGCATGTATCCTTCCAAGATAATCAGTTTTAAGATGCCAACTGTGCAGTTTATTGTGAGTTTAGGCTAATGTTCTTGTAAAACCAGGACGAGAGATTCCTTCTCACTCTGTCTTCTTCTGGGGAAAACAAAAGAGAAAAGAAAAAAACAACCCAATAATCTTCAACAAGTGAAATGTATTTTTGGTGCATGTGATGGACGTTGTCACACAGGGCTGGGCGGGACCTTTGAAAAACCAAGAAGTCTGCAAATATTCATTCACATTTTAAAATGAATTTACTGCAGCCACGTTGATTTCCCCCTGGGATTTGCTTTCTGCACACTTTTGAGCAATCAAGTTTTACTGGGCAAATGTTTGCACAAGGCAAATTTCAAAATTGCAGGCAGAGACAGCATTTTTTGTGTTTTCATGCCAGACATGCTTGTAGGCTTCTCCAATGAGCAGGCAGAAACAATATCATGTGATTTATCTGACCCATCACAACCAACCCACATACCTTGACTAACGAAGATCAGACACCCACAGTTGTTTGTGATCAAGACACAGAGTTGTTTTTTTAATTACAAAGCTATCCATCAGTAATTTCAAATAACAAGTAAATTGGAGGGAATTGTGATCTGTCTCCAGATAGTCTGTGAGCAGAGAAAGCAGCTAAATTTGTTGAATAAATTATTCATTATGGATTATTCGCTCAGCTCTACTGCAATAGCAGTGACATTGTTTAATTTAATAGCACATTAAGGGATCTTTTTCCTTACACAAATGAGTGCATTGCTCCCAGCAAGCTGACTCTTGAAGATGCAACACCGGGAACCTGTAAGAACAGCTCTGTAAGACCCCTTTCCAAGGCTTCAATTATGTTCTGAGTAGAGAAGACCTTCATAATGCACCACTGACTATATTCGGCTACAGTCCTTCTGTGGGGATACAAACTTGCTTGGCAGAATATGGAGCTATGTAAGTCTTGTAAAAAAACCTAGAAACCAAGCACATGAGTTTATTTTCTTCACTGAGAAACTGACTGTGCTTTGAGATGGATCTGAAAACTCTAAAGCCAAGAGACACCAACTTTTATCCAGACCTCATTTGATCCTGGACAAGCAAGTGCATTTTATCTGTATTTCTTTATCTTCCGCTGAAAAAGTCTACTGGCTCTTCTTCCCACCCTCAACTACGCTGGAGCCTAAAACTCCAAGCCAAACTCAAGAATAGTGAAACTCTGCCAACCAAACCACCTCTTTCTGAACAGCCACTGCAGGAATACCAGTCCTGTTGATTTTATTGATCATGTTGATTCTCCCTGAAGACAATATAAAGGATGGAAAATGTTTTCATAGCTCATTTACGAGTAACTACTTGCAGAGGAAACCTCTCTGGTAACTTTTGTTCCCCCAAGAAATGAATATCTTCAAAGTCCAAAGGATCTACCACACAAAGAGCTGCAAAACATTGCAACAAACTCAGTCCTGGCCATATTCTTTGACAGCTTTTTTCAGATGTGACTCATCCAGGCTCTCGCTCTCCACGATGCCCAGGGCTGGCAGAGCACGGGAAGTGCCAGGCTGACCTGCAGCCTCCAGCGCTGCCCGCAGACACGCAGAGCTGCACCCCAGCTGCCTCCATCCCCTCCAACACGGGCACGACTGCGGCCTTTCAGCGGAGACCCAGCACAGCCCTCCAGCATAGCACCAAGATCATTTTCTTGGGTCTAAGGGGGCCCATGGGGGCAGGAACTGGTGAGCCGTGGGCAGGCAGCAGAGCCTGCGGCTGGAGCCCTTAGGAAACCTCGTGCCAAAAAGGGTGATGCTTGTGGGACCCTGACTGTGAGTGCCACACACAAACGCAGGAAGGGGCGCTCTTTGGCAGGGGTAAATGAGTTTTCTGCAACTGATGAGTGGAAAAGAAAATAAATAAAGTATATCTTTCATTTGGGTTAAGAAGAGCTAAAAAAAAAAAAAGAAACCCCTGAGTACATCAACAGGATTGCGCTGCCCATTCATGGATGCGAAATACACCCTGAAATCTCCTGACTCTGGCCCAAATACAAACACACAAACACAGGCATGTGCAGAGATTCCCCGCCCTGCTCTGATTTATCTCCTCTGCTCTTTTTGACGCTGCGCTTTTTTAAAACAGGGCTCCCCCTGAGTAATGACCTGCGGGTAGCCGGTACAGTGCCGCCTCCCAGGCAATCTGTTACAGCAGACAAGAAACAGATTTCTCAGCCTGAACAGACTCCTCTCCAGTACGGTGCATTTCCCGCCGGCTACTTCCAGCACCCATGCTTTCGCAGCCCAGGCAGTGCCTGGGTGTCACCGTGCTTCACCGCGCCGGAAAAGAGAGCAACAGTCCTGGCGTGTCCTGATGCAGCATGGACAGGCACTCAAACACACGGTGAAGAAGGATCGTGACTGCTCATGCTGTATCAGAACCTCAGTGAATATTCCCCTTCTCTCACAATTTTTTATTCAGCTGACATTGTAACTCAGCATAGAAAACAAGGTGGGAAAACTTCAGTAGCCAGTTCAGGGCTCAAATGTCTGTTGTTTACGTATATACATACACTATATATATACAAATACTGTATAGATTCCTGGGCATTCACTTTCTGCACCATATTACAACTGTAAAACAAAAAGATGAGTGTGGTCAGAGAGCAAAACTAAAGAAAAGCAACAGGGCACTACAAATACCAAAACATTAAAGAAGAGAGAGAGCAATGCAACGCAAATCCCTTGAATCCAGTCAGAGCAACTTCACTGAGCCGGCAGCAGGTACAAGCAGAATCCATCCAGGCAGATGCAGGCCTTTCTCTCCTTTGGTACAACTATTTCTATCCCTTTCTTCATGTATTGTATTTAGTATCCAATATATATTACATATTTATATGTTAAGCTACAATATTGCATTCATTTTAGCCTATTCACAGGCAAGTTGCCCTGTTATGCCTCCAACTATCTATACCATATCATTCTGCCTATAACCTTAAAATTGAAATGCCATATCATATTTTCTACCGTCACCAGCAAGTGTTATCTTACCTTACATTCCATTATATCATTGTACTTCCCTCCCTGCTTGATAAGCTGTCAATATTGTTTTGGCATGAGAAATTTCCATCTCATGCATCAGATGATCTCTGTGACCTTTAAGCGAGTTGCCAGTAAGATAATTTACTCACATTGTTGTGACAAAATGATATCTCTTCTGCCTGGGTCACATGACATGATCATTACATGATTTTCCCAAAATGATTAAATTTTGCACATTTCAGGGGTTGAAGACCCCTGTGGAAAATTGAAATTACTAGATTGCTTATCATTTCACCTAACTACAAAGAGTTAAAAATGCTACTTGCCATTGCATCGCCCAAGGAGCACATCCCGAATTCCCACACTACACATAACTCTCTTTTTTACTTTCTTCGGTTTTTACTGTTTTTTTCCCCTTTAACGGCTCAGCCTTTTGCAAGGAATGTTTTAATACAATCATCTTTGCAGTGTCTTGTATTAGCAGGAGGATGTGATCACAAATATCACATCCTTTTGGCATCTTTTTGGCTCTCTGCGCATAACAAAAATGTCAAACAGATTTTAATGAAAGGCTGCATGCTTGTGGGTATTGACAGTTTGACATAGAATCCTAATTTTCAGATGTCTTGTTCTTACTGTTTTTAACACACAAATACTTGTAGTATAAGAGCAAGGCACCAAAACCACGGAAAGCCAGTATTTATATACCGTCCTCCTATTCTCAGTGGGCTCCGCTCAACAACATGCCCAATTTCTGTGGTTTTTGGCCTGAGAGTTTTTGCGGCTCGGCTGCAATCATGTTTAATCCCAATTTAGAAACCAAATTATTTCTCTTCCTCACCCGCAGAGCCTGGGCTCCCACCGCCGCTGCACCCTC
>Ga0065711_1028206_pt1 | contig 42954 bp, 30 predicted proteins | sample Hoacrofraction12_FD_59098 | JGI IMG/M metagenome (GOLD analysis project Ga0065711, IMG submission 59098) | Hoatzin crop microbial communities from Cojedes, Venezuela - Epithelial fraction 12 v2 (version 2) | ecosystem: Host-associated > Birds > Digestive system > Esophagus > Crop | place... | reverse complement strand
TCCAGCCCACACTTCCTGAGCTTCCCTAGGAGGATGTTATGGGAGACAGTGTCAAAAGCCTTGCTGAAGTCAAGGTAGACAACATCCACGGCTCTCCCTTCATCTACCCAGCCAGTCTTGTCATCGTAGAAAGCTATCAGATTGGTCAAGCATGATTTCCCCTTGGTGAATCCATGCTGACTACTTTGATAACCTTCTTTTCATCCACTTGCTTAGAGATGACCTCCAGAATGAGCTGTTCCATCACCTTTTCAGGGATAGAGGTAAGGCTGACTGGCCCTGCAGTTCCCTGGGTCCTCCTTCTTGCCCTTTTTGAAGACTGGGTGACATTGGCTTTTCTCCAGTCCTCAGGCCCTTCTCCTGTTCTCCAGGATCTTTTAAAGATGATGAAGAGTGGCTCAGCAACGACATCTGCCAGTTACTTCAGCACTCGTGGGGGCATCCCTCTGGGGCCCACATATTTGTGAGCATCCAGTCTGCTTAAATGATCTCTCACCTGATCCTCTTCAGCCAAGGGAAGGTCTTCCTTTCTCAAGGCTTTCTCTGTTACCTCCAGAAACTGGGATGCCTCAGGACCAGGCTTAGCAGTGAAGATCGAAGCAAAGAAGGCATTCAGTAACTCCGCCCTCTCTGTATGCCCCGTCACCAGGGCACCCACCTTGTTCAGCAGCGGCCCCCAGTCTTATTTTTCTCCTAGTCTTCCATTTGCTACTGATGTAGTTGAAGAAGCCCTTGTTGTCTTTGACATCCCCCCTCCTCCTCACACAGCAAGTCATAGCTCCCCAGGATGCAGCTTATGCCTGTTGCCCACCATCCTTCCACTGGACACTTCTGAAGAAAGAACGGCTCCATCTTCCTAAGCCATCTAAGGTAACTACAGACAGTAATAGGAATCATAGAACCACAGGTTGCAAAAGACCTCTAAGATCATCGAGTCCAACCATCTGCTCAACACCACCATGCCTAGTAAACCATATCTTGAAGTGCCATATCTACACGTTTTGTAAACACCTCCAGTGATGGGGACTCAGCCACCTCCCTGGGCAGCCTGTTCCAATGTCTGACCACTCTTTCAGTAAAGAAATTTTTCCTAATATCTAATCTAAACCTCCCCAGACATAACTTGAGGCCATTGCCTTTCGTCCTATCGCTGGTTACTTGGGAGAAGAGACCAACACCTGCCTCATCACAACCTCTTTTCAGGTAGTTGTAGAGAGCGGTAAGTGCCGCCTGCAGCCTCCTCTTCTCCAGACCAAACAGGCCCAGTTCCTTCAGTCGCTCCTCATAAGACTTGTTCTCTAGACGCCTCCAGAGCCTCACTGCCCTTCTCTGGACACACTCCACCAACTCAATGTCTTTCTTGTAATGAGGGGCCCAAAACTGAACACGGTACTCGAGGTGTGGCCTCACCAGTGCCGAGCACTAGGGCATGATCACCTCCATACTCCTGCTGGCCACACTGTTCCTGATATAAGCCAGGATGCCGTTGGCTTTCCTGGCCACCTGGGCACGCTGCTGGCTCATGTTCAGCCGGCTGTCGACCAACACCCCTAGGTCCTTTTCCGCCGGGCAGCTTTCCAGCCACTCCTCCCCAAGCCTGTAGCGTTGCATGGGGTTGCTGTCACCCAAGTGCAGGACCCGGCATTTGGCCTTCTTGAAACTCACACTTGGCCTTGGCCCATTGGTCCAGCCTGTCCAGATCCCTCTGCAGAGCCTTCCTACCCTTGAGCAGATCGACACTCCCACCCAGCTTGGTGTCATCACCATGGGCAGCTAGTTTCTCCAGGAGGATGCTGTGGGGAACAGTGTCAAAGGCCTTACTAAGGTCCAGGTAGATGATGTCCACAGCCTTTCCCTCATCCACTAGGCAGGTCACCTGGTCATAGAAGGAGATCAGGTTGGTCAAGAAGGACCTGACTTTCATGAACCCATGCTGGCTCGGCCTGATCCCCTGGTTGTCCTTCACATGCGCGGTGAGCGCACTCAGGATGAACTGCTCCATAATCTTGCCTGGCACCAAGGTCAGGCTGACAGGCCTGTAGTTCCCATGTTTGTCCTCAGCCTTTTTTCATTAAGTGTGAACAAAGACAGTTCTCTCACCTTATACATCACATGTTCCAGCCCAAAACAGCTTTGTGGGTGTGCAACCCCAGGCCGGGGTGGGCAGTTGTCACAAACAGCTGTCTTGAGAAACTGACAAAGACATGGGAATCAAGCAAACTCCTAAATTGGGCACTGTGCCATAGGAAATTCCTCAGCTTGATAGGGGGTGTGGAAGAGGAGCAAAACCCCGTGGAGGCAGGGTGTCGGCTTTCAAAACCCACCTATGTCACATAGGCAAGGAAGTTAAGCACTTGCCTTCAGGGCAGGGACTGTGAGAGCACCAATACTCCTCCCACGCCCACTGATCCCAAGGGTGGTGATACCTTTTATCTTATCTCTTCTCTTGTTTTCCTCTCATTCTCTGTCTCTGACTTTCTGTTGTTGTGACTTTGCTAACCTGCTATATTCTGTGGTTTTGTGAAATCAGACATTGTGTTGTTGAAACCTTTGCCAAGTCGATATCCCTTTCCAACCCCACTGCACTAAAAGTAATGTTATGAAGTTGCAAAGTTATCACTTTTTGTAATTCCACTGGCTTCCAAGTAAAGCTTTGTTTTCAATCAAGCCTCTCAGTCACTGTTATGACTCTTCAGTACCGCATAGCGAATTAAAAAACTCACCTTCCCCTTTTCCCACTGAGTGGGACAGGACAATGCGCTCTGCTGGACTTGCTCCAGAATGTGTCCATGTCTTTCCTATACTAGGAAGCCCAGAACTGGACACAGCACTCCAGAAGCAGTCCTATCAAATACAGGGGAAGGACCAGTGTCCTAGGCCTACTAATGTAGCTGGTGTTCCTTTCCACAGGGGCACTTTTTTGTCTTACGCTCAACTTCTTGTCCACCAGGACACTGAGATTCTTACCCGCAAAGTTGCCTTCCAGCCTCTCAGCCCCCAGCACTGATGGGTGCAAGAGTTTATTGCTACCAAGGGGCAGGACGTGACATTTTCCTCTGCTAAACTTCACGAGATTTCCTCTCTGTGGTTTCCTACAGCCCCTCCACGTCCCTCTGAACGGCAGTACAACTATCGGGGGTACTCTTCCCAGTCTTTCAACTTCTGCATACTTGTTGAGCACATGCTCTGTCCCATCCTTAATGAAGACGTTAAACACTACTGACCCTAGGATTGAACTCTGCAGTATATCACCAGTTACCGGCCTCCAGGTAGGGGTTTATTGCTGCTATCAGAACCCTTTTTACTCAGCAGTCCATTCAGTTTCTGATCCACTCACTGTCCATTTACCTAGTCCCTGCTACTTCAGTTTGTCTGTGAGGATCTTATGGGACACAGTGTCAAAAGCTTTACTGAAGTAGTGATAAACAAGCACTGTTCATCTTGCCCACCAAGCTCGTCACCTCCCCGCAGAAGCCTATGAGCTTAGTCAAACATCATTTCCCCGCTGTAAAGCTATGCTGAGTATGTCCAACAAGCTGCTTGCTCTTTTTATTCTTGTAAATGGTTTACAGTATTATTTGCTCCATTCACCACCTCAGCAACTGAGGAGAGGCTGCCTGGCCTGCAGTACCCCTGATTTTCCATCTTGCCTTTCCTGAAGACAGGAGTGACATTTGCTTCTTCCCAGCTTCACAATTCTCCTCCCGTCCCCCTCCAAGTTCGTCTCACCAGGCTCTTTCAACAATGACTGAGACTGGTGACAACAGTCAGCTTCCTCAGCAACCACAGGTACATTCCAGCAGGTCCCATGGACTTGTGTATGTCCACTTTGTTTAAATGGTCCCTAACCTGATCCTCCTCAGTCTTCCTTGGTCTGGACTTTCCGACTGGTTTCAGGGACCCCGGATTCCCAAAGGCTGCTCTTACCAGTAAAGACTGCAAGGAAGAACCATTGATTACTCTGGCCTTTTTAATGTCCTTTATCAGAAATCTCATGTCCGCTCTTCAGTGGGCTCCCATTGTCCCTACTCCTCCTTTGGCTGCAGATAGTCCTGCAGAAGCCCTTTGCTTTGCCCTTCACGTCTCTCACCATATTCAACTCAAGGAGCACCTGGGTGCTGGCAGGGAGCGTGGGGGAAAGTGGACAACAACCAAGGCTGGGCCTTGCTGGTACCCAGCACCTCAAGCAGGCAAGCTGCTATGGCACTTTGGCCCTCACTGCCAGGCACAGCACCACACCACGGGCAGCCTTTGTGCAGCGGGAGTTGGGTAATGTGGGGAAGTTGTGCTTTGCAGAGGGGACAGCAGTGTGAGGTCATCCAGAAGGGCATCTTCATCTTTGTCTCAGAAACTGTGGCCAGCAGGATTGGGGAAGAGATTGCCCCTTTGTATTCAGCACTGCTGAGGTCGCACCTCGAACACTGTGTTCAGTTTTGGGCCCCTCATAAAAAGCAAGACACTGAGGTGCTGGAGCATGTCCAAAGAAGAGCAACGAAGCTGGTGAAGGGTCTGGAGAACAAATCCATATGAGGAAGAGCTGAGGGAACTGGGGCTGTTCAGCCTTGAGAAAAGGGGGCTCAGGGGAGACCTTCTTGCTCTCTACGACTACCCGAAAAGAGGTTCTAGCCAGGTGAGTACTGGTCTCTTCTCCCAATTAAGAAGCAATAGGATGAGAGGAAATGTCCTCAAGTTGTGCCAGGGGAGGTTTAGATTGGATATTAGGAAGAATTTCTTCACCAAAAGGGTTTTCAAGCATTGGCACAGACTGCACAGGGAGGTGTTTGTGTCTCCATTCCTGGAGGTATTTACAAAACGTGTAGATGTGGTGCTTAGGGACATGGGTTTTTTGTGAACTTGGCAGTGTTAGGTTTTTAGAGTTGGACCTGATGATCTTAAGGGTCATTTCCAACCTAAATGATTCTATGATTCCATCATCTGTTTCTGATAAGGCAGTGTGTAGCAGGTACTCACAGTAGTATCACCCATGTTGGTCTGTCTAGTAATTCTGACACTTTATAGTCTTAACTGGTTCATTATCCATTCCAAGGCATAGTTCCATGAAGTCCACCTGCTCTCTCATAGAAAAGGCAGTTTTTCCCTTCCTTGTCTTCCTGGCCCTAGTTTGGCTATACGGTGGTTACAGGGATTGTGTCACAGATTTTGTTAAAGTCAAAGTGTACAACATCTGCTGCTTCCTTCTTGTCCACACATACAGTCATCTCATCACAGAAGGTTATCAGGTCAGTCAGGCACAACTCACCCTTGGTAAATCCATTTGGGCTATTCCCAGTCATCTTCCTGTCCTTCCAGTTCCTGGAAGTAGCTTCCAGAAAGATTTGCTCCATAACCTTCCCAGAGATTGAGACTGACCAGCCTCTATTTGCGCAGATCCTCCTTCTTGAAGTTAAGCATGATGTTTGCCTTTTTCCAAATGTCAGTAACCTTTTTCAACTACCGTGACCTTTCAAAACCAATGAAAGCAGCCTCATCACGACATCAGTCAGCTCCTTTTGTACCCCAAGACAAGGTATCTAGTCCCACGGACTTGTATACATGTAACTGAATTATGCACTTCTTAATGGCATAATTTTCTGCTGTGGGTGACACTTCACTCCCACAGACTCTTCTTGTAGGCTCTGGAAACCTAGAAGCCAAAGGGCAGAATTGACCAGTAAAAGCCAAGACGAAAAAAAGGCACTGAATACCTCACCCTTTTCCATATCCTCTCACTGAGCTGTGAATCCTTATTTTCCTTTAGCTTTACTTTTGCTCCAGAAGCCATTCCTGCAGACCTTCACATTCCTCACTAGCTGGAAATCTATCAGCGTTTTGTATTTTCGAACACTGTGTGCACTCAGGCAGTGTCTCTACATTCCTCCCAGGTAGTGTGTTCTTGCTTCCACCTTTAGTGGACTTCATTTTTGTGTTTAGGCTCAGGAATGCACAGTTTATCCATGCTGTCTTCTTCTGCTTTACTTCAGGTGCTCTTTACATTCTGTTTCCTACTTGGAAGAGCTTTCTACTTCAGACCTGACTGAATTTCCTAGAAGTGCCTGACATCTGGCACATGTCCACCCCAGTAATGCACACATGGATTTATCCACCACCCAAAGCATCAAGTTTCCTGCATTGCTGTAGAGCAATGCATCATGCAGATGACACCAAGTCAGGTGGTGTGTTGATATGCTTCAGAGTAGAAAGGCTCTACAGAAGGATCATTTCAGGCTGGATCGATGGGCCAAGGCCAACTGTATGAGGTTCAATAAGGCCAAATGCCGGCTTCTGCACTTGGGTGACAACATCCCCATGCAACGCTACAAGCTTAGGGAAGAGTGGCTGGAAAGCTGCCCGGCAGAAAAGGACTTGGGGGTCTTGGCTGAGAGCGGGCTGAACAAGAGCCAGCAGTGTGCCCAGTTGGCCAAGAAGGTGTGGTTATGGCATTGATGGACTTGTCAACGACATGCTCAGACTCAGGTGTCAAAAGCAGAAGAGTTAAAGACAGCAATTGACTTGTGCTCATCTTATCAGACACAAGGGGGATAGCTCTGACACCTGACAGGAGGCCAGAGGTTGCTTAAACATTTTGGACCCATCGACACATAATAATTGACTTAGATTTTCAAACATATAAAACTGGCACTTGAAGACTCTGTTGGTGAGGAGGAGCCAAGTGAGAACCTTACCTGATGGATGAGTCAACAGGTGTGAACCTCTCTTCCCCCCCAAGAAGGGATGCCTTTTTGGTAAGAGTCACGCCTCTGACTTCGGCAGAGGTATCCCCGGGAACACAGTGTTAACTAAAGTGCTACACCATTACCTTGAGCTCAGCTTTTGTACACAGTGCACGTATCAACGGTAATCCGGAATCTGTGATACTTGTTGCTTGAATAAATTACCTATTGTTTCAACTTTGCGAAACTGTTTCAGTGCAGGCCCTTGGAGGGGCTCTGACAGGCAAGCTGAATCTGGTAAGTGGGTACACACTTCACCCTTTAGACATAAACCATTTACCAAGTCTGGCACTAGGAGCAGATCCAGCCACACCTAGACTCCAGTCTGAGAGAGAGTTTAGAATGCAAAGGGGTCTGCTCTGAACCTCGTGACTCAACGGGAGGGTTCTCCTTTTGCTGCTTACCAGACTCCTCCTCCTCCTCCTCCTCTTTTAATGCGACAGGCAGCCAGCGGCATCCTGGCTTGTATCAGGAATAGTGTGGCCAGCAGGAGTAGGGAGTGATCGTCCCCCTGTACTCGACACTGGTGAGGCTGCACCTGGAATACTGTGTTCAGTTTTGGGCTCCTCATGACAAGAAGGACACTGAGGTACTGGAGCGTAAGAGCAACAAAGCTGGTCAACGGTCTGGAGAACAAGTCTTATGAGGAGCGGCTGAGGGAACTGGGATTGTTTAGTTTGGAGAAGGGGAGGCTGAGGGGAGACCTTATTGCTCTCTACAACTACCTGAAAGGCAATTGTAGCGAGGGGGATGATGGACTTTTCTTCCAATTAACTAGAGATAGGACAAGAGGCAATGGCCTCAAGTTGTGTCAGGGGAGGTTTAGACTGGGTATTAGGAAAAATTTATTTACTGAAAGAGTGGTCAGGCCTTGCAATAGGCTGCCCAAGGAGGTGTTGGAGTCACCATCCCTGGAGGTGATAAAAAAACATGTAGATACGGCATTTCAGGACATGATATAGTAGGCATGGTGGTGCTGGGTTGACGGTTGGACTTGATGACCGTAGAGGTCTTTTCCAACCTTAACGATTCTACGATTATATTCTATGCATGGATAACAAATCAAACACTTGTCAAAGCATCTGCACTGCTCCACTGAAGGGGGGCTGAACGACTACCCTTTCTTCCCTCACTGAAACGGTAAGTGGCATTTGGACCATAACATAGTCAAATCTGGACCACCCCTACCTCTGACTTTTATTGAAAGGCACCAAGGACCCTTCCTAAGCTGATTCCACTAGAGTTGAAGAGCTTCCCATTACTCTTTCAGAAGTCTTTAAAAGTTAAAGATTCTATAACATTAATATGAAAGTCTCTTACCTATTATGAAAGAAAATATGCAAGACTGTTGTAAGAAACATACACTAGGAGAAAGACAAAGTGCATTAGTCCTCACTCTTACTTAAGACAATTCTACATTTAAATGTTAACTGAAACCAAGGCTACAGAAGATGAAAGCTTTAACTAAAAAAGAAACCACTACTGTTAGAAGAAAATGATAAGGCTTTCTGAAAAAGCCTTGTATTTCAGGATACAAAAATTTAATGCAAAAAGAACATACTAAAAGAAAGATCTATCAAGCTCCTCAAGGCTTTTGTTCAGGCTGGGGTAACTGATGATTTTACAGTTGGTGAGCCTTTCTCACTCCTACCACTGTTACATTCATAAAATTGGATGATTTCTGTTCCAAGGCCAAAGACTGTAAAAACATCCTTCAGACTGAAGCTCTATCTTTACAACATGATTTGGTTTTCAAAAGTTTGACAATAACACTGGAATTCATACTTAACTCTACTCCTGTTCATATCTTGTTAAAATATAAAGTTGACAGAAAATAATTTAGAGTAAAGCATTATTTTTTCCTGTATCTCTTGTACTAAACTCATTATTCTCCAATAAATATTGTGTTTTAAGGGTATTGAAACAAAAATGTTGTATTGACTTCTCTGTTTCTCCAGTGATAATTTTCAGGACAGTGAACGTATCTTTCCAAGCCACATAACAATGGTTGTAACCAACTGCTGCTCATTCTCAACAACTGGAAGACATTATGGCTTCAAGCACCACAAATAGTTTTTCTTCCGTATCTCATTAATGGGTATCCTCCAAGCATGATGTAGCTGTAGCAATACCTGCCTCAATACCAAAGTCTTCATTGTGAAATAAAGGCAAAAACTACTCCTAACTACACAGTAAACCAACTATGTAAAGTTGTATTAAGACCAAACTTCAGCCAAGAAAATTAAACAATTCAAGGTAAGCTACACGTTGCTAAGAAATCGCTAGACAATCAGTTATTTTTGTGTAAAGAAACTTCTAAAAATATCACAGCTTCCTAAGTAGGGTAAGAAATACTCTACAATGGATAATTAACCCATTTTGACAGTATCATCAAGCCTGACAAACCAGCAAAAAAATTCTTGTAAGTATACACAATTTTATTTTTTCAAAAGGTAGTATCATAACAGAAGGACTAGAAAGGATCATACTGTTCTTTTTTCCCCATCTTTCATGAATTGTTAAATAAATATTTTACATGGTTTTGGCAAAATGAAATCTGAAGAACTCAAAAAACAGTGTACTATTCCAACAGCTTTGAAAACTCCTGCAAACAATTAACCCAGTTCCTTTATCCACGTAGCTGGAATTTTTAACTGCTCTCATTTCCCACAATGTTTACTTTTGATTGTTGTGCTTGAGACATTATTAATTGCATTATGCCAATTAAGTTGTTTTTAATCTTCCATTCTAACAATGAAAACATATAGAATCAAAAATTGTCGTTCCAATAATAAAACAACAATATATGCTATTTTCTAACTCAAATAGTAAAATGCTTAATACAGCCCACAACCAACATTTCTTAGGTTTTCAATATACACAAAACTGTGCATGTGTGAGTGTAGGATATAAAAAAACGTAGACACAGTATTTAACCTGAAAAAGTGAGCATCTAATTACATCTTACTCCTAGGAAACTATATATACGGTGAAATTGTGTCAGTATATATACGGTGAAATTGTTTAGAGTGTACCTGAAGACAGGAAAAAAGCATCCCCAAGAGTTAGTCATAAGAAGAGTTATCAAATAATACCAAGCATTTTCTTCTTCTTTTATCATCAGATCGTAATTAGTAAAGATCCACACAAGAAAGAGAAGTTAAGATCTTTCAACTGAAAGTTCCATTTGTCTCATTCAGAAGGACAGCAGCTCTTACAAGTCCTGCTGAGAAATCAGGCAATTGGTTTGTTTTTTGTTGTTTTTTTTTCATTTTTCTAGGGGGGAAGCGGTGGGTTTATTTTGTGGAGTTTTTTGTTTGGTTGGTTTTTTGTTTGGGTTTTTTGGTTTTTTTTGTTACAGTCTGGATGACAGATAACAGTTGTGCCACGAAGTGGTGGCAGCAGCCATGCTCAAACACTGTGCTGACCAAGAAACTAATTCCCCAAATAAATGAACTAGTACAAAATATTTGTGGGTTTACAGGCAGCTAAATGCGGAAATGTAATTCTTAGGAAGGCAAGGAATTCGCCCTTATTGAGATTTCAACCCCCCAGATTTTTTTTTTTTCTAAGAGAAACTTAAGCGATCACATTAAAATCTCCAGTGAGACAGACAACTGTGTCAAGGTCCCAGAATTTCAGTTTCTGTTCCCTGATCTTGAAACGAATCACTCTTGTGCCTTCTGAAGTCACCAGGACACATGAAGTCCTTCAAAACAGACCCTGTTCACACCAGCAGTCCCCATAAGGCGCTTTTTTTTTTTTCTGGATATGTGCTAGGGGAACAGTCATCTGGGTTTGTTCATGACTGATGGAAGAAAAACGCATATTTAGAAAAAGGTGTGCTGTCTTCAGTACCTGGGAAAAACCCAGAAAAAAATTCTACTATCTTCCTTTCTTTCAAATATGTATTTTCTTCAATCTACAGCAACTCTTAGCGTCTTTGTCCAACCAATAAAGAAGTTCTAGAAGTTGTAAGTAGCCATCTCAAGCAATCTTTTAATGTGAAAATACTCATGATGTCAGACTCTGGTGTAACATCCACTTTCTGGCTCCAAACCACTTTGGCTAGTGTAAGTATTTTTCGTTTTTGTCTTTTCAGCTGAACTCCCCTCTGCAGCTTGCTATACTCCTCAAGCCTAAACATTCAGTAAGAGAGAAGGCAGGCATTTTTACTTACATAAAACACGGAAGTAGAAGCTTATGGACTCTTTCTGTATGTTATATGGAAAATTATCAGTTCCTATATTCTGCACACAGACAATCAGTTTTGAACGGATTTGCATCTCCTCTGAGAAGTGTCTGGTATCCATACACTGAAACTGCTAGAGTAGTCCAGATAATACAAGCCTCCTTTAAGTTGCAACTTCAAAGACCACATAACAATTTACTTTGTTAACCATTTATATTCTGTTCATTCTTTCCTAAAAATTCTAAAATATCCACTTAGGTTATGCAAAAGAGTTCTTTATGAAATCTTCTGATCAAGAACTTCAGACAAAAAGTTGCTGGAAGTGATTCACCAATATAAAATCTCCCGCTATCTTAAATAACATCAATGATTTCTGTGAAGGCTGTGATGTTACTCTTCCATGCTGAATGAGGAATATTTCTATGCCAACTCTAAAAAGCTCTCTTAGTCTAGAAATCAACAGTGGTGAAAAAATATGTAAACAACTAGTGCCTTTTAGGCTACGATCCAGAAGAGGCAGGAATTTCTTTCGTCTAAGAAACAAAAACACTGTAAAGCTAGTAAGTGTCTATCTGTTCATTTTTAAAGACTAAAAAAACCAAACAAAACTAACCTTTTGTTATAAAAATATTATTAATATAAGGGTGCATTTCTTAACAACAGAGACCACTTAGAGCACAATTTCAGATAACTGTGTTTACTAGCTATCTGCCTGAGACATGGGAAAGCTTTTCCTCTTTCTCAGCTGCTCACTTTGAAGACTCCTCCCTTTCTAAAAACTATTTCAAAGCAAAATTTTTTTGCCTTCTACTCTCCAGATTACAAATCTATCGTCCCTTGACAATTGTTCTTAAAGTTAACGCTTACAAGTCCTGCGCTCATTAACACCAAGTGAAGAAACGTCCTGAATGTATTTGGCCAATAGAGTCCTGAGTGCAGACAGCCTTTGAGATGCCTGCATGAGTCAATCCTGGAAGGAAAAGCACAAGGTAGACAAAGCGAACACTTCTGGGAGATGTGTGCAGAATGGAACTTGCAGCGAAACCCTGACAGAAGCCCCGTAAAACATGGGTGTTTGAGGTCAGTACTGCACCATACCTGATCACTTGATATATACTCTCACAAATTGAGATGTTTCCAGAATCCTCATCATGCTGCAACAGACATATGTCATAAAAACCCCCCCAAAACACACCAACCAATCACATGACCAAGTTTAAGGCTGAGAGCAAGTCAGAAAAGCTGAATGCCTCGATAGCATTGCAATGTTGCCTGGCCAGTGCTTTACCCTTTTCTTTTTGCTGCTCATTTTCTTCTTTCCTTCATCAATTTGTGAGGACATTTGTTTTTTTACTGTGCTAAAAACCCTAGGATTCCATCTGATGTATCTGGCACAAAGCACTTCTAAATGGGTCAATGAAACCTTTTCAGTTACCACCTTTTTTGAAGACTAAGATCTGTGCAAGGACCAAGAAAGAAAAAAAAAAAAGTGAGGCTGATTCAATCACTAGAGTCACCAAGGAAAAACAAACAAAAACACAGTAATTTTATGTGAAAACCATTTTCTTGGCCTATACAGGACTTGAGATCTAGCCTTTTGACCGGAATTTGTACCTCATTTCAACACACAATTTTAAACAGTATTGGTTAAAACTGAGATATGCCTAGTACAAAACATTAGGAAGTTATAAAATTTCTGAAGCATTTGATGATGTCATAACATATAAGATACAAAAAATGTATCAATTGACAGTAAGGCTGAAGATAAAAAAAGGTCTGACCCAAGTGTTTCCAGTCCCTTGCAGTTAAAATTTCAAGCTACTACAGAACTTTGAAGTTGAAAGTAAAATACAAGTAGCACCACACTTAAAGCTAAGAGAACTGAAAATGAGGATACTGTATTGTTAGGCCCACAAAATGCCCTCCGTACTCCTGAGTGGCATAGGAACTTTTAATTTCTGTGCTTTAACTGTTACAGTAAAAACTTCAAGCACCACGTATTTCTAAACAAATTCGTGTTTCGTCTAGCAAGCTTAAGATTCAAATTGTCTAACACCTTGACAGATGCAGCTAATAAACAGGGAAATATGCAAATATTCACAAATTTCCAACTGCATCATAGTAGTGACAAGCTGACTCTCGAAATACTTCAACTATGTTTCACTAATGCAGAAAACAGACAAAGCTTTTTGTTACTAAAATTAATTGCCTCTAATATTTAAGTATCTAAACATGGTATTACCTTCATGGCATGGATTTCTTCTATCAATCTCTCAACTCGTTTTTGGTTCTTTAATTTCATGTCTTCTGAACCCCTGCAAATGAAGTCTGGTTTTACTAAAAAAATCAGATTTTTGTTCATTTCCTTGTGTGAAAATACTAAGTAACAAAATTAAATTATCACAGGAGTAAGCATTCCTTTATTGTTAATGGAATATTTCAGCAAAGAGTTGAGCATAATCTAATGCTTCCACTGTTCTGAACAGAAGAATAAAATCCGAGAATTCAGCAGAATAATAAGAAAGACAAATGTTACTTCATTACAAAACAGTAATTACAATTCCTATCAACAACACATAGGAGACATTGATATTTCAAATATAATTACATTTTAAGATCTGTAATATTTAAATGTGAAAAATTAATGGGCTTGCTTCTTATTTTGCAGTTTGTTACAACTGTGGGAGAAGAGTACACTCAATTTACACTTTGAACACAGTAGCAGACGTATCTTGTACTGTCCCCATTAAGACACATCATAAGTTACTTTGGGCCAGTTATCTTTAAAAATATTATCTACAAAGTGTTGTTTTAACTACTTACTTCAATATTAACTAATACTAGTTATTAAAACTCAAGTATGACTTGTGTATCTATGCAAACTGAACATTACTTTTTTTGCTATAGAACCTTGCAGACAACTGCAGTGAGAAAATGTTGCACAAATTACGTTCAACAGCAAAATAAACTAAAAGCTCAAGTCTCACACCTTCAAAAGTACTGTAAAAGGTCCTGTAAGTGCTAAGTATTAGCTTCCAATACACCACATCCCTTAAAAAATGTTATCCCAATTCTGCTTTATGAAACTGCTTTTTAGTTAGCATTCTTAGTCTATCTAAAGTGAGGTAAAAATAAGACAAATAGAATTTATGCATCATAATGCCTTAAGTTTTATATGTAATACATGTTTCTCCCACTTGTCTTTTCTTGGGAACGCAGTTAAGATACAGTCTCATTTATAAACAAGCAAACAAGAATACTGATATTTAAAACTGACTTTTTCAACTTTAATTTCCCTATGTGTCTGGTTAGTCTGCGAATAGTCAGGACTCTGGCCTTCTTCACATCTTTTCTCATCTTCACAACCTGTCAGAGAGATGGAAGACATTATAAAGCTTGTTTTCCTTGATTAGTTTCCATATACAATACATTCATTACATTGACTTAAATTTTAGAAATTAATTCAACAAAAAGAACCATTTTTGAAAACAGAGTGCATTCCCCTGCTAACGAAATCACAGTTCAAATTAATTCAGATTTAATTTACAATAAAACTGCTTCCATAAACATCAGAGGAAGAACAACCAACAGTCTAAAAATGTGTCTGAGGTCTAAACAGAAGACAAGACATTCCTAACTGGCCATATTTTAATATTATTCTTAGAGCTAGACTGAACTAGAGATTTGAAAAGACTCACCTTTTGCCTTGACTTTGTTTATTTTTGTCTCAGCGAAACAGTACCAGTACTTTTCCACTAGTGCATAATACGTAAAAGCATTTTCATTATGAACCATTTTATAAGATTGAGGAAAGACTCCCAAACTAAGCATTATTTATTAATGCACAGAAATCAAGATATGAAAGTATTTTTATGTATTTGAATTGATTTTTGTTGAAAACAAATTCAAAGTGATTTCCAACTCATTGCAGTCTCCTTCAACTTTCTATTGTACCTAGCACCCTGTTCCCAAAATGTATTTCACAGTAGACAATATTAAAGAAAATATGACAATGATGTTTTGGTCTTATTTCTCGCCCCAAAATAAAAGAAACAGAATTCTAATGCTTATTTAGACAGATGGTACAAACGGACAAATCTTTGGAATATTTTGCCGTTAAATTCCATCATGAGAAACCCTAGGCCTAGACATTGTCTTGTCAATGGTGAATATTCTGGAGATACAGGGAGTCAATACTGCTTTAAAATCTTGTTTTTTGACATCTCAGAAAACCCCCTTATTTATCCAGATATATATTACCATCCCTAGTATTTAACAGTTAAACTTAGAAAATACGAAATATTAGAACAAACAAAAAAATCTTTCTTCCTAAAAAACCGCCACATTTCTCTTAACTTTATCCAGTGGGATGTTTCAAAATAAGTTGGCACCTCTTTCTCGAGAAGTTCTTTATCTCAGATCTCTATTTTCTCTTGCAATTTCACAGAGATCACATCAAAATGATTGCTACTGACCGGATTCTTGCAGCTGAAAGATCATTTGTGTGAACTAATATCCAATGTCTTTAATTTTTTGAAAATGTAATCGTGTCGTGTATGTGAAGAGACATTGCTTTAATGTGCAAGAGGTTTGCAACACTAGGACAATGCAGACCCTCCAGAACTCGGTGCAGGCATTGTGGTGTTGGGGTAGTGGCTGGACTTGATGATCTCAGAGGTCTTTTCCAACCTTAATGATTCTATGATTTCACTCCTGTGTTGGGAAGCCTGGCTAGTATATTTTCCCTGTGCATAGACCATAAAGGTGAGACTGTATTATTTATTTAAAAAAAACTAAACAACACATGTCAACTGATTATGTTTCTAGCTAGGATACCAACACAAGCAAGAAGTTAAGCCTTGACCTGTGCTCAGCAGTAGCTCTGCTGACAGCGAGATCAATCAGAGCAAAACAATTTCTACAGAGGGGCACATGCTGACCACTGGCGCCATGTCTGCCAGGTAGGAGGAGGAGGAGGGTGTGGAGCAGCACCTGCTCGAATTATACTGTGGAAGCTTTACCGGCACTTGCACAGACAGGAGGGAAAATGCAAAGAAGGTTTTTGAGACAAGAATGGCTGACTCAAAATTGGTCTCCTGTTCTAAAATTTGTACAGTGAAGGTCAGTACTTACCTTGGTTACCCTAGTGAAAATAACTGTGCACACAGGTCTACCTACAAGCATTTCTACTTCAGTTAAGCACTGAAACCATGTGTTGAGAGGCACCTGTGCTGTGTCTCTGCTAGACAGCAGCACTGCTCAAATCTTCACGCACTAAGGAAGAAATCCTTAGCATTACTATTAGCCATCTGAGCACGAAAACACTTCTTTTTCTAAGATATTGACTGGAATTATCACAGCTCCCTATGCTACATCTTCTTCTAAATGGAAGCAAGAAAATAAAGCATCTTCTGGTTGGATACCTCTTAAGATACTTCATACATTCAAGAGTTTGGCACTTCAGATGCAAACTGGGCACGGGTATGCCTTCTTAGAAAGTTTGGAGAGGGAGAGTTGCTTGTTTTGGTGTTTGTTTGCTTGTTTTTAAAGTAACCATCAAAAACATCCACAAGCTACAAACACCCTCTGAATGTAAATAACTTGTACTTCACATGTTAGTTACTGCGTATCCAAACATGAAGTATATTTAACTTTCTCTCAAAAAAAATATTTTGCAATGTATTTTTTAATAGAAATACTAATGCAGACACAGCATGTTTCCGGGGTCTGCAAGAGCCAAAACCCAGCCTCCCCTGCTGCCAACTAATGAAGGCTGTAGAGACATATGGCAGCAAGAATGAGGGAAGGTATTCGCTCTTTGGCAGACTAGGAATATCAATTTATGTAATCCACAGTCACTTCTTTCACACGGGACAATATGCGTCAACTGTGTTCTTGGAAACAGTCATAAAGTTCTCAAGAAAGCAGTCAGCTCAGCTCCCTGGGACAGAAATCCAGAAAGTTTTGCATTAACTTTACAGTGTGCCTGAAACAACGGGGCTTACACCACCATGGCAGCTCCTAGGACTCACTGAACTATTCGACTCCCATGTTACAAAGCAAGATAGGCAACTTCATCTTCAGTAAAAAAAACCCAAACACCAAAACAAACAAAAAACCCCCCATCAAAAACAGTAGTAGATTTTGAAAAACAATAGCAAACATTTATTTGTAAGTAAGATAGCATTTTTTAGAAATAGGTTAAGAAAAGACAAGAAGAAAAGTCTCTGCACTTAAATTTAGAAAGGCTGCAGTGTGTAAGTCAAGATCAGACACCAATGCTTAAAGACTGTGCAATGAGGATTTTTAATCTACTTGGAGGTGGCAGTAAATGCAAAAGAATAATTATAACCACAGGCAAATCTCAAAACAAACAATTTCTTCTATCAACAGGAACACACTCTAAGTTTCCTGGGAATTCAGGAAGCCTGCAATTCTAAATGAAAACAACCACTTCAAGGATTCTTTGCAACAAAGAAGATGAGATGTTTTCCTTTGTTTAAGACATTTCTTCATTCTGTAGGAAAATACTATCCAAGAGGCAATTAAGCCAATACTAGTCAGTAATACCAACAAATATCTGTGTTTATTAATTTATTAATTACATTCTTAAATAGAAAGTAAGAATAGATAATACATAAGTAAGAATAGCTAATATAAAAGAACAAATGTAGGTAATACATAAATTATTAAACTTGAAAGAAATTCTAAGGGAAATGAACTCACTTTTAAAAACAAGCCATAGTTAGAAATAAAATTCGTATCCATTCTGTACTTTGCCTTTCACAGTATACTTCAAGTATTCATATTATTTCAGACCCTAAACAAAGATGAGATGCAAAAAACTTGCATAGCTGCAGGTATTCCACAAAGAGAGGATTCCATCACCCCAACAGCTTGCGACCTACAGTAAGCACTGCCACAAAACACAACGTGCATCAGCCTACTGCACACAAGCTGTTTCAAGTCACAGGCAGACAGTAGCTGCTGCAGTTTCGAGAAAAAGGGTAAACAAAGAGCACAGCATGGGATCAGCATATTACTAGCCAGACACAAACTAGAAACCCTCTCTTGCAATCTACCTTTGCCCAAGGAGTGCACATTACAGAGGGTGATTATAACAGGAACTGCTGACTTCAGCACCACCTACACTAAAGGGATACTAGCTCCCAGTACACACTCACTGCTAGCAGCGGCAGTACCCAGCGGTAAGAGCCCAGATTTGGATGGATGGGTACACTTGGCATGGTACAAAGGAACAATAGGGTATGCGTCAAATCAAGAGTGTGATTTCCAGCAAAAAATGTATCTAACAAGTGTGTGTTTAAAGGCATCACATGAACTACATTTCCCCCAGAACGTATAGCTGAGGAAGGGAGAAACCAACAGCTTCAGCTGCTTTGCCTTCTTACTTCCAGGTTGCTCCTGCCTTTGAAGGATGAAAAACCATTCCCAGAGATGTGTCATCTTGTGGGGCAGTCCAATATCAAGCCTTTTCCCAATACTCGGCATGTCCATGCCCCTCCCACACCCAAGCAAGGGGAATAAAGGTAGAGAAATTGATAACTGATTATTTATTGTACCTGTGATCTCTAGGTTTCCTTTTAGGTTTTTTCCAAGAAAACAGTTTGGTTTGAATACTGACATTTCAGTCATAGTTACAAATTAAATAATTTCAACTAAAAAAAATCATAGAAGGGCTGAATCAGTGCCTAAATCAATGTTGGACTTCCTGGAAAGGGCTTCTGATCACATCCATTATACCTTTTAAACTAATAGGACATTGTTATTGTATATAATGCAAGACAGAACACGTGTAATAGAAGGGAAAGTTGTTTCAAGAGTCTCCCACAGAATTAAGCTGTTGCAAAAAAAACCTTTTATGAAAATTTTCAAGTTTCTGAGAGAGAAATCTACGGTATTTTTAGATGAAAGAACCAAAAAAAATCTGAACTTTCTCTCAGATACTTTAGGTTTTTAGAACCTAAATCACTATGGAACAGTCCTCATACTGGTGATGGCAACAAAAACACACCAAGAAATGTGGACAAAACAATATAGGCACAATACTACATTCAAATTCACATGACTGATCAAAAGTATTTGTCTTCACATTTTTAAGACAACAGCAGCAAAGTTCTCAAAGGAACACTACATTAGAATAAAATGTTATACTTGGCCACTTCTGAAACTTGTTTTGAGGTCTGTACAGGCAACAAGCCTCCAAACTAAGCTAGTGTTCAGCCAATTACAAAAAAAATAAAGGAAAGAGTGACTAAAGATTTGTAGATGCATCAAGAAAGGTACGTGCCTACTCTGAACTATAGCATCAACTATACTTGACCAACAAAACCCCAAACTCAAACCGTTCTACAAAAAACACTAATTCAACGGATTAAGAGAAAAAATAAGCAGTAACGTGTTTCTGCCCACGATTTGATTAATACATTCTATTCAAAAACACTAGAATACTAGAAGAACTGTGTAGGTTTACAAATATGAAAAGTGTTTTTCATCTTACCATGTACAAAAGCTAGTACTATACATGAAAATACATGAAAGACTCAGAATGTCTTAAATTCTTCTTAACTCAAAGTTAATAAAAGTTTACTTACGCAGTTGGCCCCAGCCATCCAATATGCATGAAAGCAAATAAACTGATGGCCATGTATTTTTCCTCTGAGCAGCCTGAACCACATACAAGTGTTCTCCTTGGGCTACAGCCCATGAGGTGCTGAACATTTTGGACCTGACCCAATAATGCACTTTAATTATTAAATCCTTAAACAACCAGCACTAGACAGACTGGAGTTTTTTCATCCACTTCTGCTTTATGCCAGCACCCAGTCTAGTCCTAGTCCTTGTACAAGTAACCAGAAAAGACAAATCATTCTCTTCTCCTCAAGGAAGGACACTGCACCTAACCTCATCCAGTGAAAAAACTCACTGTAAGAATTTGTAGTGTTCTGAAATATCCATAATGCTTTACAAGCACACATCCATTAAATAGAAGCCTCACTCTTCTCCCTCCATATGGTGAAGTCTCTCCTATATGGAGACTGTCTTTAAGGTCAAGACACCATTGCAAAAAAATTTCATTTACAGTTTATAGTTATCATTCCTAAGCAAATCCGTAATTTCACACAGACGGGCCCAAATCCACTCTGCAATTTCCGCCTTTTCTATCACTTGATGCCTGACAAAAATAGGGTAGTTCTGGGTTTGCTTTTGTGCTTCAGTTTCATCCTGTCCTCAAGGCTAACAGGCTTATGCATCAACAAATGTCAAAGAAAGAAATCTAGTTTAAAAAAAAAAGTGAAAAGTATTTAAGCAGAGTATTCAAGGTCTCTCCAATACCTACAAGAAAAACATGGAACTAAGTAATGTTTCAGTTCTCACTGATTGTCTTTCCTCATTTCAGGGCACACTAAAAGCATTGGTTTCATTTTATAGTTACTTGGCAGTCTTCAAACCAAGAAATTACCATGGCAACGGAGTATTAATTTTTGGTGCTATTTGGCAACCGAGAGTTTTAAAATTCAAAACACCTGCAGCTGGATCACGTTAGCCAGAACTAACAATAGTACATAATCTTTTGAGTGAATAATCTTCGTGAAAAAATGTTTCTGGAACTTCATTACAAATACTTCTCTCTATTACCTGGAATGTCGGCTTGAAAGATCTAACGATTTTTAGATTCTTAGGAAAAGTTAGGAATTGCCAAGTTGTTTTTTTTTTCTCTTTTAGAAAAAGAATCACTATATTATAGTATACATTTTATACACGTCAAAACATGTGGAAATAGCCAGTCTTAGACTTACAGTTTCATACATTTGTATTATAAAAACGTATGTAACTAGGGAGGTAAAGGTTGCAACAACAATGTAAATGCACCCATATGGCTTATCAGGGTTCAACTGTTCAGTTCCAGCACAGTTTTACACAAATATATATCCACAAAAAAGAAAAACCACGCACATCCTAACCTTACAAAAAACAAAACTAGGCGACTTTTCAGCCAGATCAGTTTCCTGAACTGTTTCTCTTCATGGTCACACCAATGCTAGCTAGTTTCAGGGCAAAAGAGCAAAGTGAGAATGCTCAAGAGGAGACAGCTAGACAGGCTACAACAAGGCAGACTACAATCAATGAGCTGTCCCCTTAAGGATCAAATCCCAGCACAGAGGGTGCTAAGGAACACACAGTTTCTTCAGCTAGTGTCTGTGTCGTACCATTATCTTGCCTTTGCCATCTGCAGCTATACGCAAACAGGTTCAAACGAAGTGGACTGAATTGTATCACAATACATCTAACAAAATGTAGACAAGCTCATGAAACACAAGGCAACTTTTTCTGGATTAAAATATAGAACCCTGCTGCCCAAAGCAGGCAGAAACACCAGAAGCACCATCCCTAGCCAGAGGCTCTCGCAAAGCAAAACACTCACAGCCTCTCAGGCCTCTGGGCACTCACCCTGCCGACTTCCCGAGGCGGACTGCTAAAGTCGAATGGCAAAAAGCACGCTGCCCACTTGGGCATATTTCTGTGTTTCTCACAGCAAAAGTTACGCACACCCTCCTTGTGAGTTACTGTCAAACCCTTCCTCCACAGACTGTCCATGCTGCTTCCTCTATGCTTTCTCAACTGAAGCTGTGAAAGATGTTTCTTTTTTCAGTCTAGCACCGTATTTCCTCCTGCATGGAGAACACTTGCCATTTCTAACATCACTTCTCCAAGTGGAAACCACAATGAGTACTCAGATTTCTAGCAAAGATCATTTTCATTTAACGGTTTTGAAAAGCAATTCCAAATATCTCAGATAGTTGGGAGGGAATAAGGCTAGTCTAGAATTACTTGCTCGTTGCTGAAGACAAAAATCTAACGGATTTACTGCTTCAAAGTTGGTGTCTCACTGTATGGAGTCAGGCTCTATGTAGTATTTCAGAAAGCATTTGAGCTCTAAAGTCCAAACCAAGACCATGAGCTGGCTAGACACATTTCTAACCCCTAAATAAACAGCAGTAATTGTAAACGTCCAGATCAGAAATAGCTGTGATAAATTAGCCCAAAGATGCTGTATCACATAAATTAGCACATAAGGCACCACAGAAATAAAAATTACACAAGTCCTCAAAAATGGAGGACTACCTGAAGGCAATTTCTAACCTTCGATTTAACTGATCAGCTAGACACAAGTTTGAAAATCCCAGCTAGCACTCTGCTAAAAATATTTCCACGGAATGTTGCAAGGTGATGTGATCAAGCCAGTCAACACAGCCAAGCTCAAATCAACGGATTTCTATGTCTAGGATTTCTTCATTAGAACAGAGCTCTAGCTAGAAGCCATATGTGAATTTCAGGCGCATCTTATGCTTTGCTTTCACAGGAAGACAATAATGGCAGAAGCTACAATAGTAATAAAATAATTATCAGGATGGACATGGGTGAATAATGAGTGGTTAGAGTTTTTTCCCTTCTTCTCTTCAGATGGTAAACTTTGTAAAAGCAGAAGAAAAAGAGAGCACTGCTCACATGGCAACACCACGAATCTCCACATCACTTGCAGAATTTGAAGCATAACACCATACCTTGACTACACCAACTCACTAACAATCTGTGTAATTTTTTGCATCAATTATAAAAATCACTAATATTATCCAAACCTGTGGAGGTGAACTGCTATCAGGAAAAGAAAACTGTTGCAAAACTGGGTATGACACCTGTTGCAAAACTGGGTATGACACCTTTCAGATAACAAAGTCAGAAATGCAGCAACAGTGCTTCCACTATTAATGCGAGGGGGATGGCGCAATTGCTTTGGCTTGGGACTGTTATTCTTTTTTTTTTTCTTCCCTCTAAAGATGCACTGTGATGTTGCTACTCTCTTCGTGCACTGCAAGTAAGATAGGCACATTTCTGTATAAACTGCACAGTAGTTTAAAAAAAAGACACAGTCAAAAGGTGTTTACAGACTTACACACCTGTTCTGAGGGTATTTTGAAAATATAACATGACTCAGATTAATGTATAGTTTTTACAGATTAACCTCCTTTTATTTCAAAATGAACCTGAGTAACACTGCTGAGCACTTGCCACCCTTTCACCCATCACAATTCACGAACCACAGTATTAGCCTAACCACCACCAAGGAGGTAGAAGTCTTGTCTTCTAACTGCCTGGTACCAGACCAGCAAGTGCTTTAAATGCAGGTCAATTTCAGTCCACTTGTCAAAGCCCCAAAACATCAAGGCATGGGTTTGTCTGACAGAACTAAGAGATGCAAGACTCCTTGCTACATAAGCCAGCAAGACGTTTATCAAATACTAACTCCTCTGCAACAGAATGTAAAACTAAAGCATCTGAATAGATATCACTCCATCTTGCAAGAAAAGCAGCAGCAGAGCAAGCAGCTAGCAGCTCAGCTAGAAGGACAAACCAGTGCATTGGATCATTTTCCCTTATTCTACCTCAGTCAGAGAGTATCAATCACTTGAAAAAGTGCACTGTAGAAATGTTTACAAGATGGGAATGGTGAGAGAGTGAATAAACGTCGGAAAATTGCAAACGTAGTGCTATTTCCCTTATATTCTTCTGTAACGTCCATCATTTACCTGCTGCTGTACTTCCACATGACTGTTAAATATTCATAGAATCACAGAATGCTTTGTGTTGGAAGGGACACTTAAAGGTCATCTCGTTCAACCCCACCTGCAATGAGCAAAGACATCAACTAGATCAAGTTGCTCAGAGCCCCATCCAACCTGACCATGAATGTTTCCAGGGATGGGGCACCCACCACCTCTCTGGGCAACGTGTGCCAGTGTTCCACCATCCTCATTGTAAAAGATTTCCTCCTTATGTCCAGCCTAATCTACCCTCTTTTAGTTTAAAATCATTACTCCTTGTCCTATTGCTACAAGCCCTGCTAAAAAGTCCATCCCTATCTTTCTTATACACCCCCTTTAAGTACTGGAAGGCTGCAATAAGGTGTCCCTGGGCCCTTCTCCAGGCTGAAAAGCCCAAACTCTCTCAGCCTTTCCTCATAGGAAAGGTGTTCCAGCCCTCGGATCCTTTTTGTGGTCCTCCCCTGGACCCAATCCAACAGGTCCATGTCTTTCCTGTGCTGAGGGCTCCAAAGCTGGACACAGGACTCCAGGTGAGGTCTCACCAGAGCAGAGGTAGAATCCTCTCCCTCGACCTGCTGGCCATGCTTCTTTTGATGTAGCCCAGGATATGGTCGGCTTCCTGGGTTGTGAGCGCACACTGGTGGCTCACGTCCAGCTTTTCATCCACCAGTACCCCCAAGCCTTTCTCAGCAGGGCTGCTCTCAATCCCTTCATCCCCAGCCTATATTGATACTGAAGGTTGCCCCGACCCAGGTGCTGGACCTTGCACTCAGACTTGTTGAACCTCATGAGGTTCAAAGTAAGAGGCTAGTAAATTGCGCTTAATTAAATGTGCATTTCAAGAATCCTCACACCATTCTTCTGGCCAATCATTTGTTCTTTGCATGCTACAGTTCACTCTCAAGTAACTACGTGACTTCGGCATTCATTGATCATCCATCCCTCATCAACAGGCCTCCAGTATCCTATGGTCAAACAGTCTGCAGGTCGACTGTCATACTGTCTCACTCATATTAGCTGCCAGTGTGCTTTGTCACTAAGTAAACCACCAAGATTCATTTTTAAATCACAACAAAGCTGCTCAGCTCCAGCTATAAGAAGATTTGTCTGCTGTGTTAGGGTACCTACTGGGGGTAGGATGGGAATGGGGAAATAGGGACAGTGGCAGTTGTGTGCCAACTAGCCCTACAAGAATGCATGCTGCCCGTTCTTTTTGCATTGGTAGTACTGATCTCATATTATTCAGGCATCCATTTGTTTTGGAAGTGCTTTGGACAACATCCACTGAAAGCAATTAGTTGCATCCAGAAAGGTGGCACAGCTTACGATGGGCTTTAAAAGCAAGCAGAGAATCAGCACCTGAGTTGACTTCAAGCTTCAGACAGAAATTCTGAAGACTGCCAGCCAAACTGGCTCTTCCATGTATAATTTTGCTTTTTAATAGCTTATACTTGAAGTTCCTTAAACCTTACATCAATTTGTATAACTACTATTATGTAACACTGATGTTAAGATAAATCACTTTATTTACAAGCTCATAAAAATGCAGTAAAGCATCTCCTATCCGACATTTATTATTGTGTCCATGTCACCTTAGAAGTCCCCTTTCTCAACTTCATTTCAAAAATAGAGATTTTCAGAATATGTCTGCTGATCAGCATTTTCAATTGAGTTTAATTAATTATCATTTTTGCAAAGAGATGCCGGTATTGGCCTCCTAAGTTACCAGAAACTTCAGTCCTGAGAGCCAATACACTACAACTTTTCTCAGCCATCCTGAGAAAGCGGAACATTAAAACTTTGTATATTCTGGAATTACATTTGTGAACCTGGTTTCTGAGGAAATTAAGTCTATTATCACATTGTTTGCCTGTCAGCATCTCCCTCCCCAGTAAGTTTTGGGCTTATTAAATAGAAACCAAGTTTGACAAATCAGCACAGGCCAGGGCTCCCACACATTTTGTGAAAACTGGTAGCCAAGTAGGAGATAAGAACCAAAATTACCATGTCTAGTATGGAAGAAATACATAAACATAATTTAAATCTTTTACATTTTGATTGCCAATCAGTACAGGCACACTCATTCGCCAGCACATCTGGCTCTGAACTAGCCACAGAACACCAGTCACATCTCCTGATCGGCCAAACAGGTGGGAAACACAGGCCATAAGTACAGTTACTGATTAGCTCTCTAAGAGAGCAACTCCAAGGATAATACACCACAAAACTGTAGAGGCAGAGGAATAACCACAATACTGGTAAGGAATATGGGACTCTAAGCTGTCACATGGCAGGCATCATTGGTTCTGCAACTTGAACACACAACAGATTTTATTCTTACGACATTCATAGGACTGATGTTTTTCATCTGGTGATCGAAGCTTCAAGGGAAATTAGAACACTGATAGGTTGCAGAACTAGACAGAAGATGCAGAGGTTCTTCTGTGCCAGATACTTCATGTAAAAAGAGACATCTTTATAGTTACTTCAGTTACCTTCAGCTTACACATCAAGAAGCCAGGGAAAGAATGGGAAGCCTGCGCAACATTGTAGCAGCACATTTGCCAAATATTCATATCTTAATATTACCCGAAAACACATTGATTATTTTGTAAATCTGTCACTCAACACAACCACTCATGTTGTATTAGGACTCATCCACTTCAAAATTTCTACTTCAATGTCACTATATAGTTGGCATTATGCAGGTATAAAGGAATCATAAAGTAAAAATGGTTTCAAGTTCATTAAACAAATAAAACAAAACTCAGCATCAGCTGAGGAGTGATCAAGTTGGAGAAATACCCGTTAAATCATTTCTCCATTTCTCTGTAAATCTGAAGGATAAAAAATGGATTAAATATCACAATTTTTAGACGATGAAATACATGTTTAACCTGTTTTTGTGAAAACTGAAAACAAAAGTAACTGATCATACTATGAAAAGAAAAACAAACTTTTTGTTTTAAAATCTAAACTACCTTTCTTCAGACTCCTCCTCAGTAAAGTTTGTCCGTCTCCATACACAGAAGAGGAATAAATTCTAGCAAACCAAAAGGCAGGAAGGTTCTTTAGGCACGTGAAAACTGCCGTCAAAAAAGGGGAAGGTCTCAACTATCAACTCCTGCTGCTGAAGTGAAACTCAATATTAAGTTTAATTAACTTTTGGATGAAAGCAAACCACATCTTAAGTTAAATATTGCAACAGTTAAACCTATTTTCATCATATTAGTAAGTATCACCAGTAGTGATGCTTTCTCGAGGAATAAGCAGCTCTCCCTGTATTACATTCTCTGTGAGCTGAAGCAACTTCCATTGTGCAAGTGTACTTCAAACTAACGATAAAATTTTCTCCTGCCGCTAACTCCCAAGCGCATATACTTTCTTGCCTGATGCTCAAATCTAAAGTTTAGACACAGGAAAAAAAAACTATATAACTATATATATACAATGCCCACTGTAGGAGAAGACCAGGTCTGAGACTGCCTAAGGAACCTGAATGTTCACAAGTCCATGGGGCCTGATGAGATGCACCCACGGGTCCTGAGGGAACTGGCGGACAAAGTTGCCAAACCACTCTCCATTATATTTGAGAGGCTGTGGCCGTCTGGGGAGGTTCCCACCAACTGGACAAGGGGCAACATCACCCCCATGTTTAAAAAGGGAAAAAAGGAAGACCCGGGGAACTACAGGCCAGTCAGCCTCACCTCTGTGCCTGGCAAGCCGATGGAGCAGATCCTCCTCAAAACCATGCTAAGGCACATGGACAACAAGGAGGTGACTGGGGACAGCCAACATGGCTTCACCAAGGGCAAATTGTGCCTGACCAGCTTGGTAGCCTTCTATGATGGGATTACAGAGCTGGTGGACATAGGATGGGCAACTAACATCGTCTGCCTGGCCTGTTGCAAGGCATTCGACACTGTCTCGCGTGATGTCCTTGTCTCTAAATTGGAAGGACATGGATCTGACAGGTGGACCACTCGCTGAACAAGGAACTGGCTCACTGGACACACTCAAAGAGTTGCAGTCAATGGCTCGATGTCCAGGTGGAGACCAGTGATGAGTGGTGTGCCTCAGGGGTCAGCATTGGGGCCGGTGCTGTTCAATATCTTTGTCAGCCGCATGGACAGTGGGACTGAGTGCACCCTCAGCAAGCTGTGTGATGTGGTTGACACGCTGGAGGGAAGGGATGCCATTCAGAGGGACCTTGACAGGCTGGAGAGGTGGGCCTGCGTGAACCGCATGAAGTTCAGCAAGGCCAAGTGCAAGGTCCTGCACGTGGGTTGGGGCAATCCCAAACACAAGTACAGGCTGGATGGAGAGTGGCTCGAGAGCAGCCCTGAGGAGAAGAACTTGGGGGTACTGGTGGATGAGAAACTCAACATGAGCCACCAGCGTGCACTTGCAGCCCAGAAATCCAGCCGTATCCTGGGCTGCATCAAGACAAGCATGGCCAGCAGGTCGAGGGAGGGGATTCTGCCCCTTTACGCTGCTCTCATGAGACCCCACCTGGAGTCCTGCATCCAGCTCTGGAGCCCCCAACAGAAGAAGGACATGGATATGTTTGAGCATGCCAGAGGAGGGCCATGAAGATGATCAGAGGGCTGGAGTACCTATCCTGCAAGGACAGGCTAAGAGGATGTTCAGCCTGGAGAAGAGAAGGCTCCGGGGTGACCTTATAGCAGCCTTCCAGTACCTGAAGGAGGCCTGCAGGAAGGATGGAGAGGGACTTTTCACAAGGGTGTGAAGTGATAGGACAAGGCGGAATGGCTGTAAACTAAAAGAGGGCAGATTTAGATTAGATATTAGGAAGAAATTCTTCACCATGAGGGTGGTGAGACACTGGCACAGGTTGCCCAGAGAAACTGTGGATGCCCCCTCCCTGGCAGTGTTCAAAGCCAGGTTGGATGGAGCTCTGAGCAACCTGGTCTAGTGGAAGATGTCCCTGCTCATGGCAGGGGGGTTGGAACCAGATTATCTCTAAGGTACCTTCCAACCCTTACCATTCTATGATTCTAACTAGCATCACAATATCATAACCACAACCATCACACAAGAGCTAAGTACAGCAGTACATCATGGAATGAGGGAGTATAAGGGAAGTAAGGAATGATGTCTACTCCAATAAAATGATAAAAAAAAAGTTACAGTGACTGAAGTTCTAAGGGAAGAAAAAAGAAAAAATCATAAGCAGTTTTTTTCTATGCCTGGAAAAAAAAAGCTGTTGCAATAAGCATGTAATAAAGATTTAACATTTATGTTTTCAAAGGAAGAAGGTGAAGAACAGAAAAGGTGTTTATGTAGTTTTACACTTTCAAAATACTTGGTAGCTTTGCATACATTCTTAAAAAAACTCTATCTTCTCCTGATTTAAAAAATGCTAATAAAAGCAGATTTCAGACTCCTTCTACTAATGGACTATAAAGTCTAACATACAGCTTTTCATGTGCCCTATGCTGTCTTTAGTACAAGGCCACCTAGCATGCACATACAATATGCATCCAATGTAAATATAAAATGTGTAAATCCAATGACTACAACTCCTGTTCAGACCTAGGGTACTCCAGTAACTGACAAGTGCCATGGCCTCAGGGACAACACTGATAACCACTGATCTAAGGGAAATCCAGATTTGCATCACAGATTTTTCTGGCTTATTCACACACAGTGAATATTGAACCTTTGTCAAAAACTACTAATATCATCAGAAAGTGAGGTGAGCTTCTGTTGGCTTCAAACATGTTTCAATATTATTGGCCTCCCAGACTCTGAAACAGTATACTACTTCCCACAAAAAACCTGCTCTTCCGTTGCGGTGATTTCTGCTATCATGTCTCCATGACCTATCTTTTTTTGTGAGAACTCTAACACAGCAGTTACAGATTAGGCCAAAAATATCTTAAAAACTTAGATATATTAACACCACTACCATGTAACTTACTTTTCAGTCTTTTTGGAAGGACAGGAAGAATTCTTTCTAGTGAAAATGGAGAATTACCTTGCTACACCACTTATTGTTCTTTTTCCCCTGAGAAACTTTTATAAAAAATTTATTTCATTATGAGAAATTTTGATGAACACAAACATATGAGAAAGTCAGTGTTTGAAAAAAAAAAAACAGAAAGATCTAATAATCTGCATTCCTCCCAGAAGCTTCTTCATGATATAAAACAGAACCTGGGGAAAAGGACCAGTATGAAAAGCAGAAGGAATAAAGAACTTAAAATATCCCTTCCAGATATCTGATATATGCTACTCTTTTGTTTAAAAAGCTTCAGGCAATTAGTTCTCCACCAGGCAGTTGCCAAGACACCAGATCTACAAGAGGTTATGTACCTATCCCAGTATTAGTTGCTAACAACTCAAGGTAGTGCTTCAAGGTTCCTGCAACATCTTCATTGCAGCAGAACAAGTGCTCTCACATTACTCATCTATTTTAGGTATGGTATGTTTATCGTCCAGCCATTTAGAACTTCACTCCCCACACCAAGTGATCGTTCTGTTGGGGTATTCCCTTCTTCTGAAGCTTGCTACTTTCTTCTTCAAGTACCCAGCTGTTCCATACCAAACCAGCTTCCCCTAGTTACAAGCTCTCCTCATTCCTCATCCTGTTTCCTCTTGTCCAACACACCTCATTACCCACTTATCATTTTTGACTGCTGCCATATTTAAAGAATTACCATCTCTCTCTCTCTTCCCCTCCTTTCATCATTCTCATTATTTCTGAACTGTTCCATGAGAAGTAATCACCTTAACTGCCCCTTTGCTTTATATCATCTGGAATTGCTATTTTGTCATGCAAATAAGTTTAAGTTATGCTGTTCTGCTCCTATGCTACTCATTTTCTTTGCAACAGTCCTCCAGCGATTTCTGCCTCTGGATGAAATCCCTTATTCATTCCTTTGAACCAGCTGCTATTCAAAACAACTGTTGCCAGCCTCTCATGCAACCAGTCTATTCACTCACCCCTCCTACAGTAGCATATCTGTACATGACCTCAGACTTTTTCTAACGGGTTCTCATAAAACAGCAAAGAGGAATCACAGAATCATTTAGGTAAGAAAAGACATTTAAGATCATCAAGCCCAACTGTAAATCTAACACTGCCAACTCCACCACTAAACCATGCCCCTAAGCACCACATCTACATGTCTTTTAAATACCTCCAGGGATGGCAATGTAAACACTTCCCTGGGCAGCCAGTGCCAGTGCTTGAGAACCTTTTCGATAAACAAATTTTTCCTAGTACCCAACCTCCCCAGGCACAACTTGAGGCCATTTCCTCTCGCTCCATCACTTGCTGCTTGGGTGAAGAGACTGAAAGCCACCTCGCTACAACCTCCTTTCAGGTAGTTGTAGAGAGTGAGAAAGTCTTCTTTGAACGTGCTTGAGCACTTCAGTGTCTTTCTCCTAGTGAGGGGCCCAAAACTGAACACAGTATTCAAGATGCAGCGTCACCAGTGCTGAGTACAGGGGCACGATCACCTCCCTGCTCCTGCTGGCCACACTATTCCTGATATAAGCCAGGAAGCCGTTGGCCTTCTTGGCTACCTGGGCACGCTGCTGGCTCATGTTCAGCCGGCTGTCGACCAACACCCCTAGGTCCTTTTCTGCCGGGCAGCTTTCCAGCCACTCCTCCCCAAGACTGTAGCGTTGCACGGGGTTGTTGTGACCCAAGTGCAGGACCCGGCACTCGGCCTTGTTGAATCTCACACAAATGGCCTTGGGCCATTGATCCAGCCTGTCCAGATCCCTATGCAGAGCCTTCCTACCCGGAAGCAGATCAGCACGTCTGCCCAACTTGGTGTCATCTGCAAACTTACTGAGGGAGCACTCAATCCCCTTATTCAGATCATTGATACAGATATTAAATAGAACTGGCCCCAGTAATGAGCTCTGGGGAACACCACTTGTGACTGGCCACCAGCTGGATTTAACTCCATTTACCACAACTTTTCCTGTTTGGCCACACAGTCAGTTTTATACCCAGTGAAGTGTACGTCCATCCAAGCCATGAGTAGCCATTTTCTCCAGGAGGATGCTGTGGGAAATGGTGTCAAAGACCTTACTAAAACCCAGGTAAACAACACCCACAGCCTTTCCCTCATACATTAAGTGGGTCAACTTGTCATAGAAGGAGATCAGCTTAGTCAAGCAGGACCTACCTCTCATAAACCCATGCTCACTTGGCCCTGATCACCCGGTGTGTGCCATGTGATGGCACTCATGATGATCTGCTCTATAACCCTCCTCAGCCCTGAGGTCAGACTGACAGGCCTGCAGTTCCCGGATCCTCCTTTGGCCCCTTCTTGTAGACGGCCATCACATTTACCAACCTCCAGTCAACTGGGACCTCCCCACTTAGCCAGGACTGCTGACAGATTGTTGAAAGTCACTTGGTGAGCACTTCCAACAGCTCCCTCATTACTGTTAGGTGGATCCCAAAAGTACAGCTGATTCCGAAAATAACGAAGATAGCCTGTTACGATAAAAATTCTGAGATGCCATCCACCTGACACATAATAATGGCTACAGATTTAATGGAAAATGTTCCCCTAACCACATACCCATAGTCAGCATTTACTGGTGGCTCCATGCCAGCAATATACTGCATGTTTTTCTTACATAAAATCCCATTTCTGTTTGCCCTGGTCCAGCATTAGCTTTAAATAAACTGTTTTTTTAAAAGAGGCGAGCTTTCTTGTAAACATTTTCTTTCAAGATAAAATTAATGTTATTTCACTGTTTTCAGTTTTAAAAGTACTAAGAATTCTACTCTGAGGAATAAGTTTTGATTATCAACGGTCAGTTTTATTTTGGTGGCTAGCTGTCATTCTCTATTGAAATTATCAAGGTCAGAATCTAGGGAAACGAGCTAAGAACTCCTGAACTGCAGAAGAAAAAAAGAAAACAAAAATAATGAAGGAATAAACACAATTTTATAGCCATTGTAAAGCACGTTTAGAGATTTTTAGTTGAAACTGGCTTATTCTCATTATTATAGTTATTTGGAAAATGCGTAAGCCAAATCATAAGATGGCACTCTTCTCAAATAGCTTCCAAAGGGCTATTCACAGCTTACATTTGCACCTTACCTTTACACACAGTATGTTTTAGAAGAAAGACAAGCATGAATTCCAACACCTGACTCATCAAAAACAAGAGGCAAAAAGTCCCTCACATTTTACTCCTTACTCTGAGCTCCTGCTCCTACTAGAAAATTGCTCATTTCTGCTCCTAGTCAGGATAATGAATTTTTGAGATCCAGCTCTTTCACACTGCATCGATTTTAAAGACCTTGCAAACTAACTTCTCTCCCTACCAAGCTACTATACAATAATACCTTAAATTTATAGCTATCCAATTCAACTGCTGAAAGTCACTTTATATCCAATGTTTGCTTGACCACAGGTAAAAAGAATTTAAATAAGTCTACAAACATATGATAAACCAGCTTCCAACACAATTTAACAAATCCAAGCAGATCTCTAGCTAGTAAACTTAAATTTCTGAATTAGAGCCCCTAGCTTATTTTTGGTGTCATGGAGATCTCACTATTGAGCTTACTGATTATTTAAATGGAAGTTCTCTAACAGCCTTCAGATAAATACTCTGCTGGACCCAATTTTGACCTGTTTACTTAACACAAAAATTACAGAACAGAAAAGCAAGACTCTAAGTTAGGTGAATACAGAACAGAAAATAGCCCAGAATAAAAATGAACAGAATATTTGCACTCAAAAAAATAACTGATTTATATTCTAAGTGGTTAGTTTTGAATACATATATATACACACACATACACTTCATCGGGTATCACATGCCATATAAACAAACACGTACCATTGTGACCCATCTTTGCAGCGGAAGTAATGTAATGGTATTTTTCTTTTCATATAAAATCAGTAGAAGAATTTCAAAACTCTTTCTCCTATACGATTTAAAGGACAATCAAAAAACTCACTGAATTTAGTAGCTGGCCACTTTTGTGCTGAAAACTCTAACTAAAAAAAGCTTCCCTTAATTGCTCTTCATTACTGACCTCCACAGCGTAAGACAAACTGAAAGAAACTTTATCATTGCCATACCAACTGGCAGTTTGCAATGAATTCAAAATTGATTACTATTCTCCTTGTAGGAACCTCACCTCCTCCAAGCCCCTGAATTCTGTTAGAAAAAAAATCCAGCACCACTTCTTCCCTTCTAGACCGATTTCAGCCTTGGTTTCCTTCTTTATTTGGCAGCAAGCTTCAGGCCCAGCAATGCAAAGGTTGCAGAAAGATGTCTACAATGACAGCAGTAAGCAATAAGCACATCTACTATAACAGCACCATTTCTTAAAATTGTATTTTATGCATGCATATACACCTATAAATTACATCTGCTGAAAGACTATACTGTGTACTGCAAGTATCTCACAGTTCCTTTAAAATAAAAGTTACAAAGTTTCCCATGACTGTGTTCGCATGTTTTTTTCATTATTATACACTACGACACCAAAAAACCACAGATGTTTTGTTTTATGAGAGCATCTTACTAGTCTACGTGGCCTACCACACACACTTTATATAAACCACTTGAGCTAAGGAAAAATCTTCATTTCTGTCCTGAAGAACATTAGTTCGATAACGGCTGTATACAATATTGCCAGAAGCAAAAAACTGCATAGTTTGCCATGTTTAATTGCTTCAGTAATCTGCCGAAACAAAGTCTGTGTGAACAGCAGATCAGAATTTGCTGTTAATATAACTGATGATGTGGCAAGTCCAGAAACTTTAGCAACAGCTGCTGGAACAGTTCCTAGGGAAAAAAAAAAAAAAAGCCACAATTCCTCAGAATTGTATCTCACAGAGTATAAGTTTGGAAATTTCATAAGCTTTCAAAAGACCTTTTCCTTAGGACATTTACATGGTCTGTAAAAGAATGTCAGTAATTTAACACTTGAACTGTTTTAAGGAGAATTCAAGCCCAATCTAGCACAATTTTCTTCTCCTTCAAGACACTGTTGTGCTTAGAACTACTTATTAGTAACACAAGTAATGCAAGAATTTTTACATGCATTTCCATAGAGTTAAAATGACTGCTGCCAAGTATTCTAGAGTTTAAAGAGAAAGTCCTGTTTGCTTTCTAACTTTGCACAGACTTGCAACTTACAGCAAAAAGCAGTGATTCGCCAGTACACTGAGAAATAAACTCATGGAATAGATTAGCTATTTGGTTTTGAATTGTGTAGAAATTTTTTTTTTCCTCAGTTCTCTTAAATTTTTTATAGACCTTTCCAAGACTTTAGACCGACTTCAGTGACATATAAGAGACTGTATGACCAGCTTCAAGGAAGCGTTTAAGACCACATGAAAGCCAAGCATACGCAGACCCTTGCAGTGCCAGAATTCAGCCACGGTTTCAATTTTGACTACGCAGCATCCTAGGCAGCTGTACTTTTTCAAAAGTATCTACATGCTAACCACTTTATCATAAGAATAATTTTGATACAGTCACAGATGAACCTAAAGCTGACTTAAGTTGCCCCAGTCAGTATCTCTCTGATATAACTTAACCATACTGGCAGATAGTTCAGAACAGTACCAGAACTTGTGTCCACCATCTGAGGGACAGTCTAGATGTTGAGGCACTTATCAGAACCAAAAAGCCTAAAATTACAGACCTTCTTCAATGTGAGGAAGTCTAGGACAAATGCTTCTACTTCAAGAGAGTGGCTTGGCCAGCATGCAGGATAGGTGCTGGAACAAACAAGGCTCATAAGCCAGAGACACAATAACAGAAAGGAACCCATCTGTAGACCAGCAAGAAGAATTTCCTCAGGGGTAAAGAGTTCTGAGTTCCAGTATTTCCTCTGAGGGAGCTCATCCTGCATTTTATATTAATTGTCTGATAAGCAGCCTTTGGAGCACTGTCAAGGACTTTTCCTATGGAAATGCTCCCATTGGTGAAATATCAGGCTCCCCTCACCCCATAAAATCTCCCTTCTTTGCTGGACAGTAGCCCAGCGTCAGTATTTGTTGCCATTTGTGATTAGTGCACTCTGCTGGTCTTCGAGATAACAGCATTCAACTCATCTCAGACTAAGGGAGCCTAGACACCAGCTTTCTCAACTACTGGAAAGTTTTTTAACAACTAAACCATCAAACAAAAAATGCAGCATTTTCCCCATCAGACAGAGGCATGCCTGGAGAGAAGGCACGATATTTTGAATTATGAGCAGTAAGACATCTCACAGCTCAGTCCAATATCGGATAACTGGTCAGATACCTCACCTCCCCTTTAGGCAGCTATAAAGTCAGCACACAGGAATATTTAATTGCCTTAAAGGTACTCCTGGACTCCCACATAGCCCAGCAGATAGCACACAAAAAAAAATCTTTGGGGGTAGCTACTTTATTTCAAAGAGAAGCCCGGATGACCGCACTGGGCTGCACGCCCAGTATTTCAGACTCCTTTAAACACCATAATGTCTACAGTACTCAGTCATTGTTATTTCAAAAGTTTCCATCTAGGATTCTTTTTTATCACTAGTAATGCAGGCCCAGGAATGCACTTAAAAATATCACAACATTCCTTAGGTAACCCTAGCTGTTTGCATACAATGCAATAACAATCGAATGCTCACATCAGCTTGTTCACGACAGTGAAAAGCAATTTTAGAGAAAAACGAAGAAAGAAGGCCTAAGTGTTCATTTCTTTCATTACTGTGGGAAATACAACTCCTGAAAACTACATTTTTTTCTACTTATTACTGCAACTTAAGACTCATTTTGCAACAGGTAAGAGACCAGGGTTTTTTTCCCCCCTTGATATACCCTTGGTCACATTTTCCAAAAATCAACACAAACTCATTTACGTGTAACAACAAAATCATAAGATTCTTCTTTCTAGCTGGTTTATAATTAGTCTCCAATTAACTCATTATGTAACATTATCAAGATCAGATAAATATATGGGCTCCTTTGGCTTCTTCTTTGAACTCTCTAGTTCTCCTGCCCTTATTGCCTTGACCACTAGTTAATTTCTGCAACATAAACAGGTGCCAGGCAACATAATGCACCTCATGTAATTATCTTGACTGTTTGGGGTTTTTCTGGTTGAACACCCTCCCCATATCTATCCTTACTCACAGAAATGCCACTGCCTAATGATAAACACTTAACTGAGATGAAGAACAGCACAGTTCTACCAAGTTTGCTGTGGTGGAAGCGGGACAGTCCGCCTGCATTCCTCCTCCACTCCCCTCCCATTCATCCCTGGTCCCATGCTCTTGCTGCAATCACTCCCTGTAAGACCCTACTACCTTAAATCAGTAGCAGCAAACTACCCCAGCAAAAAAATTTGTTCTCCTCCCAGAACAGAGAGGCAGCACCATGCCGCTGGAATGGGTGAGGAGCAAGGAGAGTGAGAAGCCCCAGCTTCAGAGGCAGTGAGTCCAGCTGGCCATGAAGCCACAGTTGGAGAATCACACTGCTTCGGGGGGCACGTCACATGTCTGAGACGCCACACAATAAACAGCAAAGCAATTCTTCACAAAAAGCCTTATACGAAAGGCTCTTCAATGTGAAAAACTGTCCAGGTTTCTACAGGCTAAAATGTCAGGGGGGAAAAAGTCTATTAATGAATAAAAACTTGAATTATATGTCTATATTGTCATCTTTAGTCAATGAAAACACAGAAAGGCGTATCACACCTGAGTGCTGTGGCAGTCACAATGCTCAAGAAGGCTGAAAACAAGGAAGATCTTAGGTAACCACAAATAAACACCATGAAGAAGTCTTAAACTCTGTAATTCTAATTCTAATGTTTCTGTGCAAAAATGGTGATCATTCAATGATAAAAAAAACCCTGAAGACTAATTTCGTTTCAGATCAGCTTAAAGCTGACATTTATATAAGCATGCTGGACCTACTGTACCAATAACAGAAATACATAATGAACTAAGAACTAGCATGGGCAAGTAGTCAGGTTTTCCACATTTAATGCCCCTTACAAAAATCATGATGCACTTCCTGGCTACACAAGTCAATTCAGATTCAGGAGGAATGCATGACCCTCTCAAATTCCCCTCTCCCCATGCTTTAATAATTCCACCTGATACCCCAGTCAGACCATGTTTTTTTCACTGCTATACAGAAACTTCGGTCACCAAAAATAATTCTTTTTTAAAAGTATGTACTTGGTGTTTCAACAATTTGTGAGTGAACACACGTATACGTGCAATTTCAGTAACCGATTTTCATCTGTGTGTGTTATCTTAGGCATATCTGACCACCCAGTAACAAACACGACACTTACACATGCTACACCAGGACAACCCAACCTTTATATAAGCATCTCCAAATATAATTCTAGTTGCACTGTGATAAAAAGTGGAAGTTTCGCAGAATTACAGCTATAGATTAGACTGCAGTTTCAGACTTTCAGAGACTGTGTGACAGTCTTTCTTCACAAGTTAAGATTATTTCCCACAGATTTTTCTCTGATTTTTTTCACTATCAGCCATGCTATCCATCTTGACTTTGCTGCACACCAGTCTAAATCCTCAGCCAGATACCCAGATTGCTTTCTAAACATGTCATTCACCTAATTTACAGTCCAGACAACTTGGAGGTCACGATGTCAGTCCTAAACTTAAAGAATATAAGGGCCTGAGTAATGCCACGTTGAGTATCACAACACAAACTGCTGGGACTCCAAACCCTACTGAATGGAATCCACCACCTTGAGCTTCAATATTAAACTCGCTATGTAAACATTTTTTAAATCTGCACTTTGCTTAGCCAACTGAAAAATACATGTGTGCACATATTACTTTGAAGATATACTTTTATCTTGACTCTACCTTTCAGGAACAAAAAAAAAAAAAACACTTCAATTGTGGATGATAAGTATTATGTAGACATCAGCTTTCATAATCTAAAAACCACATCTTTGTAAATAAAGCTCAATGTTTTCTAATTCAGTAAGAGGTTCATAACATTTTTTCTAGAGAGAAATTATTTTAGATGTATGCAATTGATTATTAAATACAAATTCAAGAGAAAAATTCACCTGATATCAAAGTTACCAAGACACCTGATACTCAAAAAAGTGGCAAATTCAGTTTGTATGTCCCACAGACAGAAAAAACTCTCATCTCTGAGAAGATATAAATTTGCTTTATATAATAAGACGCCTTACTAATATCCAACTTCAGACATTCCAGCACTTGTGTAGATTCACATTAGAACATTTACATTTAAAACAATTCATACACACATCATTTGCATCAGCTTCATGGGCTTTCTGCAGCTTAATTTATTGAGGTAGTTGTAAGCAGAACTTAATTACAAACAGAAAAAAGGGGGGCAGAGAGATAACTGTATTTGTTGCAATCGTACCATACTGGTAGGAGAGTATGACTGTGAAATCAGAACAATGTAATTTAAAGAAGCACAGGTTCTGAGAAAACACAGATCTGGGTTTGTTCCCATTCAAAACCTTCAGATTCATACTACTGTATACTGCTGATAAACAACGATCTTTCTTCACATTGAACATGAGCCATCTCCCTTTAAACCTGCCCTTGTCCATGGCAGTTGATGATTATGTGCTGCCATCTAGCAAAAGTTTCCAGAAAAGCTTAACTTTGGAAGCTAGTCTCTGACACAACATCTGAAAATTCTTAGAAAGCTTTTTAAAATACGAATTATATACAAGACAGCAATAGTTTTAAGATTCCTTCAGCCTGCATGCCTATAAAATTAAAGATGACATGAGAATACCATTAGGTTTAATACAGACAAACCCTGCAAAAACGTGATTATAAGCAGTTGTCGTATAATAATTGCAAAACTGAATTTTTTCATTCTACAAGTTATGCTTTCCCTTATACTAAAGCACGTGACAAGAAAGTGGTAAGAAATACTGCACCTTCCTCTTCTTTCTCAAAAACTCGTCTTCACTGTTTCACTTTGTTCTAACTTTCTGCAGTCTTCACATCTTCCTCGCACCTCACCCTCCCTGACTCAAACTCTTCCTTAGGCACAGAAATCAAAATTCATTAATCTCATACAGGAATGGGATGTTTGAATGACAAAAAACATTTGTGTTTAATTCTTTTCAATCTTAACTTTTCAGTCATGCAGTCATACTGATATGGTACGTTATTTGCCAGCAGCAACTTAGTGGCTTCTTAAAATTACTGGACCTTGCTAACTGCGGGTTCTGCCAAGATTTTGCTTTTTGCTGTTGTAATCTAGGTATATATGTAATTAGTGAAAAATAACATTTACACACTTTTGGCAAAATACCCATTTGTTAACACGGAAATAACATGAGTTTCTCAAGCTGTTATACTGATATAAACAATTTCACATAAAAAAATAAAATAAATGATGAATACAATGTCTAAACTAATCATTCTGTAAATAGTTGAATAATTATGACTAGTTTCTTATATTTTTCTGTCTTAATTCACCTCATCACAACAACTGCAATTCCCTCTTATTTTCATCCAGGATCCTTACTACCGTACAGTAACTTCAGACCCTGTTTATGCAGTCAGCTAAACAGTACATTTTCATTCTTTGTTCCCTATTAGATCAGAACAGTTGGGAGTATGTTGCTTCATGGAGGCATTATTCTTTAACCAAATCATAACCCAAAAAACCCCAAAACTACACACTTTAGAGTTCTTTACTCCGTTCCAAACTATCTGAAATTAGCCAATGAATTCAAAAGCTACCAAAAGGAACACAGGCATCACAATCCTTTATTCGGCTCATTCCCTTGGAGGATTATGTTTTAATAATAATAATAATAATAATAATAATCAACATTCAAGTTTCTTTGGCAGGAAGAAGTCCAATCATCACCCAATTAAATGTCCTTTAATTTCCAAACCCATATACACTTAATATTGGAACAAAGGTTTGATTTTTACACTGCACTAATAAAACTTTCCATTAAGAACATGAGGGTTGTTTTTTTTCATTTTCACCAGGGGAGTAATAGCACAACAATTCCTGCCATTGAATCACACGTAAGTGAAGCTACCTACTCAAGTGGCAAGTAACTATCCTTCCCATTCAGAAATAAGCTGAACAAGTATCTCTTACCTGCACAAAGCAAATGCTGTGCAACTCTTACCGATGACAATACAGTTAATAGGAATGCTGTAGACACTCCAGAACAGAGAAGTTTTTGGACATCGGTAACTGTTTTGTTAGTTACTAGTATCAGACATGTAAGGGGACGTAATGAAACTAAAGGTCAATTATCATTAAGGAAAGTATCAGTTCATGTTACTGAGAGACACTGTTCTTAGACGGTTTCTTCTTCCTGTAAACAAAATATTAATTTGTACAAAAAATTCTGAAACCTGTCATCCTAGAATTTCGTAAGACTCCATCATTTAGCAGGCCACTATAGTTTATGATAACTACTAATAGCAGAAGTCTACCTTAGCCAGAATTAAAACCTGGAATACATAAATACAACACAGGCCTTACAGAAAACTACTGTAAATCCAGCTAAGACAAACAGGGTTATCAGGTATATAAAGGTCACAAGAGTCTTTCTGCAATAACTACCATAATGTCTATTTGATATAGCGTGATGAGGGAAGAATTCTGTATGACCCCTAGCACTGGGTGATTGCAGAACGCCAAAGATGCAGCAGAGTACAAAGGTGCTTTGTAATTACAGTAAATCTTTCCCTTACCAAACTGGAAGATTAGACAAGAAAAACTCAATAATTTGTTTAAAACATTAGACTTTCTAAAATCATTATGCATGCTCAGATTCTGCCATTTCACCTTCATGAGAGAAAGATAAATATTTCTCACCAGTAAAATGCATTCTTCCACTGCAAAAGCATCTCGGTACCTCTAATAAATACACACAGGTTATCCAAGTACTGGCAAAGAAAATATTTATTTCAGATTTTATGGCTAACCACCATAGTAATTAATACAGCTCTGATGCTTATGGAAAGGCATATGTCTATAAACGGAGAAAATTGTTTAACCTACTCACAGTAGGTCTCCATACTAATCTTAGCCATCCCTCCCGATGAGATGGCATTCAGGATTTCAGTCTCTGTTTTACCTTACATCTCAGATGGACCTGTTGTTAGAGAGTGTCTACTTTTTGTCCAAGTTCTGATGAAACCTCCCACCTCCAGAAAAATCTGAGAAGTTGCTTTCAGTTTCCTCCTAGGATAGGCAATGTTCGAACCATAAGAAGAAACGGCATCCCCAGTATCCTTACTGAAATTTTTCAATCATTTGTACAGAAACTCATCGTATTCTATCCTTTTCTGAAGAACTGCTTGGTCGTCCCTCAGTCAAATCATGCTTCTCTTTTCATCCTCTGTTATAAGAGTATCTCTTTGGTGAAAGACTATGAATTGCCACCTGAACTTGATCAATCAAAAAAAATCCCTGCTTCAACAATGAGTGACATACTCCCTTCTTTCTTTAGTGATTCACTAGCATAATTTGACGTGAAATCACTCACATTTGACCTTACATTTGTTAACAGCAAGGACAAAAAGCTTGTAATAAATTATCAAGTAAATACCTACATCTTACATAATATCAAACTACATTTTTTCTGACTAATAGGTTACCTCTCACTAAATTCCTGACTCACAAATCAACGTCTTTCAGAGTTACTATGTGCCTAGAACCCAAAACTTACTTTAACACAAGTGTAATCTGACAATGCTTGTGTAATCACAGAGGCTGTCATTTCGGTTCTGCTGACGACAAACAGTAACTTTAACCATACTGTGAATTACTTGGGACTCCTGGAAGCGCACCACGCCAACTGCAGAAGCTGACACAACACTTGCTCAGCAGAACTGCCAGCTACTCTTAAAGGTACTGCAGCAACAATCTGAAGAGGCCTCCTGGTTGTGTCAAGACTTAGTATACACAATGATTTGCAAACATGTAGTCAAAACCACCACAAGTGCATCACACATAACTAATTTAACTCACACTATAGAGAAAAAAAAAAATCTTGAAGGAAATACAAAACACCAAACTCCTTATAGAACAGGCAAAAGTCAGCTCTAACCCATTAGCTGCTCCAACAAAACAGGGCAACATCGTATCTTTGCTATGCAGGAGACAGGCAGCTGAGACTTCGGTAGGTCCACTAGGATCACCCGCAGAACTTCAGTGCGAACACAAACAGAGTAAGACACGGCGTGACCGGATGACGACACGACACCCACTGACCGGATGCTGAACCGAGGCACACACGTCGGCATGTGCTTAGCGCCCCTCCCCCCCCCCGCAGGTGGTTTACCTCTGCAAGACCGACCTTTATTTTTATCACACAGCCCTTTAGCCGAGCACCAGCGCGGTGCCCAGCACTCCCCAGAGTGGAACGGGGGGGGGGGGCA
>Ga0065711_1028205_pt1 | contig 42955 bp, 22 predicted proteins | sample Hoacrofraction12_FD_59098 | JGI IMG/M metagenome (GOLD analysis project Ga0065711, IMG submission 59098) | Hoatzin crop microbial communities from Cojedes, Venezuela - Epithelial fraction 12 v2 (version 2) | ecosystem: Host-associated > Birds > Digestive system > Esophagus > Crop | place... | reverse complement strand
AAAAAAAAAAAAAAAAAAAAAAAAAAAAAAAAAAAAAAAAAAAAAAAAAAAAAACCTGCTCGTTAGGGCTGTAGAAATGTTTCCCATTCTACTACAGTATGTATTACTCTTGAGGCTTTATTTGGCAGAAGGGAAATGATACATACAGTTTATTGACATCTCACATCACTTATACCTGAGGGTCACAAAATGCTGAAAGATGGCAATTAGCCACGATTTATATCCGGGTGAATCTTGCTGAAATGATCTAGTGCTTCTTGCTGAACTGCAAACAGTTCTTAGTCAAACAGAAAAATTCTGCTAAGCCTGGCCTTGCAGCTGAAACAAAAAAGTCTTTGCTCCCTTTACAGATCTTCCCCCATCAGGATTGCATTTAAAAAAAATAAAAATATCCTGTCTGCATCCAGAGTAATCTTACTATAGGGCTCTGAAAAGGTGATGTACTTTTAAAAATTATTATTAAATTGCATCTCTGAACTTTGTAAGCAACATGGGACTTCAGTTAATTGTAAAGATCTGTCAAATCATGCCCTAATAAAGAAGAAAAAATAATGGCATATAAAAGGTCCTAGTGACTGGAAGAAGAACAAGTCTGAAAAGGTATTTGTTAAGAAAAGAAATTACTTAATATTCACTGTTTATGTACATGCAGTTAATATATTGATTGCTTAATTAAGATTAGCAAAATAGCCTGGCAACAACCCAGGTTTAATCTAGTCCTTCTCAACTGCTTCTAAGCCATCCTTTGCCAGAACAGAACTCTTGAACTGAGCGGCACATACATTTAAACATGTTTAATTGTTACTAGCTATCATGTTCATCTTATTTCCTTCTGTTTAACTTCAAGTTATTAAAACAGAAGCCACATAACTCTAAATGGTGGGGATGCCAGTAACTCCATCAGACCTCTCTCATTGCTGTTTCACCATGTCTCAGTGTCTCACTGCAGCCTCTACTTCTGGTCCTAGATACATCTGAAACATCTAGGTAACCCAACCTTTCATAACAGCTCTTTCCTATTCTTGTCACCACGCACCACCTGCCCCATAAGAGCTCTGCAGGTGCTGAAGCCATTGTGCTGTATGAATGTGGGTGTCTGCTCATGGTGGTGAATCCAGCACTTGACCTTGCCTCTTCTTCTGCAGACGATTTCAGCCACACAGAAGAAAGTACTGTATAGTAACGTACAAATTTTCCAGAGAGAAGATCAAAATCCAGTGACGTCTAAATTGCCCTTTATTTGCTATAGGGATCCCCTACACAGTGGAGGAAACTTAATTAAACTCATCAGAACCTTTTTATTATTGAAAAGTGTAGGTTAAGGATGTAATATATTCTCAATATTACATATAAACCTGAAAGACAGTTCAGGTACTTTGTCCTACCTTTTTATGGGAACTCATGTAGAATAAATTGTTCTAACAAAATCTATGATTACCAGTGATTCTGCAACCCACCACCTTAGGATTCAAATTGCATGATTGTTTCCTGCTTGGAAATTTTTTTTCCACTTGTATTAATTCACAGGTGATTTTCCCAGTTCATACAAATTATGAGAATACAGGGATAATAAAGATAAAATTGATTATAAAAGTGAGCAAATAAGGAGAAACACTGTTTGGAAAGCAAGTGATGGTTTGAGATATGCTTTTGTTCTCTTTTACTGTTTATCTGTTTCCCAGTCTTAAGCTCCTTCAGGCAACACTAGGCTAAATCAATGCTGATTTCTTTATGTGGTTATTTTTGCCTCAGTTTTGCTGTCAGGAAAAAATAGGAAGCACTATTGAGCAACCATCTCTTTATCACACCTTCTCCTGTGAAAGTCAGAACCTAATTTTTCTTAAATAAACCACTGCCTTGATTATTTCTTTTCTTCCCGTACCAAGCATGCCCAATCTTTGAAACGATCCAAGATCTGCCGTTTTCTTTTAGCGTATTTCCAAGGTTCTACTTTGGGGGATGCTGGTACTGTAGCAAATGGGATGACTGCTCATCTAATTTTCTGTTGGCCAGGAACAGTGTGAGAAAGAAAGAAAGAAGGGAAGGAATGGTGGGATCACAGCAATGAAAATGTGATCTAAAGACAGAGACGGTACAGTTATCTATCTACCAGAAAAGCAAAATGTCCAACTGCACACAGAGTGTAAGCAAATCTACGATGCTTGACCCCTACCCATGCAAATTTGATTCCACAGGCCTTGAAAAGAAGTTAGAAAGACTGCTGGTGCAATGTTTTGTATGCATAAACAGTATTTTTGTGGTGATTTGCTTACAATCCTGTGTGACATTTGTCATCTCAGTCCTTAATATTTATGTATCGCTCGAAATTTCACTGAAGTAAATGGGAGCCTTTAAACAGATAAAATCAGAAGATGATAGCTGCATCACAAAGCGTATACACAGATGCATAAATTTACAGGTTCTTGTGAATATTAAATATCAAACACAGTACAATTATTAATAAAAAATCAATTCTATGTTCGATATGTTTTACAAATATATTTGGTAAGGGTGTCGTCTATTCAGAAAGAAGTCACTTTTTTTTGGATTTACATCCATGGTTCAGTCACTCCAATAAGAGTATCTAAACGTGTCCTAACAGTGATGTAAACTATCAGGGTGGGATATCACTTCAAATTTAGGAATCAATCATGCTGATGTAATATGTGTCTATGCATGAGAGATGAGGCTCAAATCCTGCGTGTGTAATACCAGTAACCACAGGTGGCTTAGGAGGTTGAAAACAGTCTGACTGGAATGATCCCTCCTCATAAGGCAATTTAGCAATAAAATCCAGAGCTCAAGGGTGATTTAATTTTTTTTCCAAAAAAAATGTACAAATAAGAGTTTACTACTAACAAAGGATGTCAAACTTTTACAAAGAAAATTTGAGTTCAAAAACAGCAAGTGGAAGTTGCATCATTTTGTAGAGGCATTGCCAAAAATACTTTAGACTATTCTGAAAGGACCAACAATAAGAAAACTATTTATTATCCATGATTCTTTCACCACGGGATTTATCTATAGGATTTCCAGCAAAATAAGGTCTGCCACAGAGATACTTTGTGATGCTATTTTCGCATGGAGAACAGGAAGAACAATATTAAACTCCATGTCAGAAAAATCAGTTTTCATTTTGAATGAGTGGGGCACACTTAAAATATTCTCCTTTTCATATTTCCAAACAAAATTCTCAAAGCATTTTCACCTGCATCTACACCATTTCAAGGCTGCAGTTCCTCTGCTCATTTAGACCAGTACTGCATGAGTCGCCCCTGCAAGATGTACTCTTGTTGTCTTTCCATGAAATTCATTATATGAAGCATAGAGCAACATGATCTTGGTGAGTATCCAAGGCTTTTATGAGACATTACTCGACTTGGGAAGGGGGAAGGAGAGATAGACCCTATTAAACTTAATTCTGCCCTCATGCTATCTGTTAAATATCCGGCAGTAAAGGGAACTGAAAAAGAGAGGATAGCAACAACTTGTTCAGTTACAAAGAGAATATGTAAGAAGATAAAACACATCTCTTGTGTTTTAGTCTTAACTGCAAAATCCCCCCCTTTTTTTTTCTTTAATGCCTCTACAGTATTCCAGCTGTTATGTACTTCAGTTCTGACTTCTTTTATAATGTCAATCACAGAAATAAAAGTGCAATCTGTCTCTTTTTTCTTTGATTATAAAATAACAAAATATCTGAAGTTAAATATAAGTGGTGTCAGCAGATCCCCAAATAGTTTAAAACCCAAAAATGCTATTTGGCTCAATCGAGCTGATTTAGGGCTGCTGAGACCTAGTCATAATATTATATAGACGTACACAATATACTTTTAATTAAAGCCACAGCTGTAGTTTTCAAATTCAGTTGCTGTCGGTGACCAGGAAATAAGCACCTGCATTAAAAAAAAAAGATAGTTTTCTCTCTTAAGAAGAAAGAAAATCCAATTACTTCTTTCCCTATGCCATTTTCCTGTCTTTTCCTTTCTTCCCAAAAAAGATAAATTCATGAGTAGGATGGATTTTAGGTTTGGAATTTTTTGGTTTTTTTTATTTGCTATAACTCTTTAAATAATTTTCTCTGTGCTCAGTAGCTGTACTTCTTGTGGCTTATTCTCTTGTCCTTTCACCATTCTTGGCTTTGGCTGTGTGTGGAGTAGAGAAATAGCAAACCTGTCTGGTCAGCTGGAGCTGCTGCCCCGGCATCTGCTGAATGCTGTCTTGGGATTGTATTTCTTACTATCCCAAAGCAGAGCCATCTGGCCTGCACTTAACTGAAACATCAAAACTGCAAAAATAAGCTAACATCATACCTTTTATTCCTATGAACAGGTTATTTTGTGACATTGTCTCTTCCCACAATGTACGGTACAAAACTAACATCTGTTCTTTAAAGCACAGAAACCTTTACAAGTGATTAATATAACAATAAAGATGTAGTATTTACAGTGACATGACAGATAGATGGCTACATCAGTCACCAGCATTTTTGCTACTGAACAGTTTATATAGATCTTAAAATGGCATGTTGTGAATTTAGGAAAGAATTTGTTTTTAAGGAATTTCATCCATTTCATCCATTGGATGCTGTAATAGAACTTCATAAGAGAAAGTACAACTGAATCATTGTGCACTGACCACCAATCTGAATAACAAGAACGAACCAAAAAAATGTGGTGTTTGATCACGTCCCAGGATTTAGATGCAGTACTATTCTCTCCAAAAAGCAGTTCTTTTAGAACAAATAAGGACAGACCTTTAGAATGAACTGTAGAGGTAGTATTAAAATAAAAAATGACTTACTCATCAGGGTGAAAATAAGCTTTGTCCTTGGAAGCTTCACAGAAAGACTATTTGTACCCAGTTAAGTCTTTTATATTTTTATACTGAGATAACTGATTACATGATGGGTGTTTATCTTAAGCACATTTTCAACAGTATGGTTACATTTATTATCAGAAATACTGTGTATTAGAAATGACAGTCAGTTTTCTTTAGCCCACTTGATATCAAAAATAACTTACATAGAATTCAAAGATCATAATTACTTTTAATGCTGATAATTGTGAGTGTAGAGTTGTAAATTCATATTACCTTACTGAACTGAAAAAACATAGTGGATTCTACGAGTTATCAAGTACAAACCTAATGATATCTGGCAGTCATTAGGCTTTTACAGACAACGGTATGCCCCATTGTCTTTTGTGAATTGTTTGGATACGTTGCCAATTGTTATTCTCTGCCAATTTTAATTTATCTGTTTACACTTAGTGGGTGGTGAAACGTAGTGGCTCAGTTACCCTGTAAATTGAGGTCTTTATTCTAGCTTTCTGTATTCCTGTTTATTGCAAAGGATTTCCCTCCAGTGCTGGAGAAAAAAAAAAAAAGGAAAAAGAAAACCATCCTCTATTTCATATTTTTATATTAACACCATCAAACTATCATATAAATGCCTTAAAAAAAAGAAAAAGGGCAAAAAGGAAAACAATTAGATACTTTGTACGCTTCTTACGCTTACTTTAAATAATATCTAAGAGTATTTTTTTTGTGTCTGACAAAAGAGCTGAACTGGGTGAAGAAAAAGCAAAATAAAGCGCCAACACCATCCTATACCCAGTGAAAATGTTGATTAACTCTGTCCTGAGCAAGAGAGAGTCTACTAGGTGGTGGCTGGGTGGCTGGAACCGGAAAGCAGAGATGATGGGATGGTCATTATTGCAGCGGAAGCTCACAAATCCGCCTTGTTTCAACTGGACTGGTGACAGGGTAACACATTTCTATGGGATTTACTCAGTTACTCCAGATTTCCACACTTCGCAGGCTTCTGAGTGTTGCCTACAATCTCCTACCTATCCCCTACAATCAGGAACGTATACATGCAGGAAAAAATATGTATACAATATTTGAATGTTTTTTTCTAACAGATTGTCTTAGTTATACATTATGATCGCCCATCTAATTTGAAATGGAACATGATGAATCCATTTACGATTTCAGGTAAGTCGTAACATGAAGCATTTCAAGAAATCTTATCTTCTAATGTCTACTAAGCCAAAATAACAGAGAATTCGTAAGGTTTACAGCTAAAACAGAGAAGGAGACAATAATTCTAGTAATAAATATTCATAAATAATAATAAACAAGAGTTAATAAGATAGATTTTTTTACTGTTCTAAATACACATTTCATCACACACTATAAATTTAAATAATATGCTAAAATATTGCTTGTAACATAACAATCCTATACTATTAATTGTTTAGAGACTCTAGTATAGTGTTTTTTTTATAATCTTCCAAGATACTTGAGTTGAAAACGTTATACTAGTTCAGTGTTTCCTTCTGAATATCCATAAATATTTTGAAAATCCAGTCACCTTTTCATATAAATTGAAACTGGTTTCTCTATACATATTAAAAAGAATATTTGAAATGCAACCCACCAGCTATTCAATCACTACTGTAGTTGTAGGTGCTCCGTTACCATCTCTTTACCCCACTGAGGAAGAGAGATGCTGCTCTGAATCACAGTCATTATGCCACATAGCAGTCTCGACCCAAAACCTCCATCAGTTGGAGTCATACCCAGGTCATACTCAACAGCATACCTAAATGACTGGAGGCAAAGAGAATCCCAGTTAATTTTTTTTATTCTTTCTTGTTAACATGCAAATTTTTGTTTAAATGCATTTCATTTCCCATTTTGGAACATTTTTTTTAGTCATTTTGAGGGGCTTCGTAGAAGACTGGCATATTTAGGAAATGATCCCTTCAAGATGTTGAATTTACTTTATAAACATATTGGTCATTTATTATAATTTTATAGCAATGTTCTTAGTTTAATGATCATTTTAACAGTCATTTTTCAATTTGGACTCTGCTAGATATGTTTATCCCTTTAGATTAACTACTAATTATTTCACTGATAGAATTCCAGTTGCACTGTCTATGGACACACCATATAAATTAAACTACTCATTGCAGTTGGAAAAAACCCCGACCCTAAGTTATTAATGTGTTCATTTCTGAGCTATTGTTTATTTCCCTTCATTATCAATGATTTATGTGATTCATTAGATTATGGTAATTATCATTTTAGACTCAGAACTTTGTTACTTATGCAAGCTTTGCTGGTGTTGATGAAGCACACTGCTATTTACAAGTAAGGTTTGACAAGTAGTTAATGCAGGATAATGAAGCCGGTCAAATTATCTTTAAAGGCCAGTAAAATGCATTGTGCTTTATTCCTAGATAGACTCTCGCTTGATATTACAAAACAATTGCATTATCTCTGAAGAGGAAAGAGAAGCTCTTGAATCTGTTACGGTATTATTTCTAGAAGAAGCAAAATAGTCCTAAAAAAATGTGAGCAGCTGTGCTAACACCACATCGTCATTAGTATAAAGAAGAAATTGCCCAGTTTAGCATATCAGTACAGAAAGATATCACATGGTGCACTACTGAACTAACCGATCAGCTCTCCACTTTTTGCCCAACTGAGCTGCTTTTTCCTCTCCTAAGTCTTCTGCTTAGTTGTGCAGTTGCTGTCAACGGCACCAGTCCACCTCCAAGCCTATGGTCCAAACCAATTAGCCCATTCCGTGTAGCTGATCTCCCTACTCGATTTCCAAAGATTTCAGCGTGCCAAGCCGATACCGTCATTTCTGTACATCTGTACCTGTACCACCTCTTTTGAATTACAAGGTTGAATCTTATTTCTTCATGACACCATCTAACTCTGTCTTGTACTACCTTATCAGAGGTTGTAGCTTGAATTGTCTGTGCTGCCCTTCTTCTCTTTATTCCAAAGCACTGATTATAAGTTTTATACAAAGATGCACACAAAACATTATTCCATTGCCTGTTTGAATTTGATAATAACTAATTTCAAACATCAGACAAAAAAAATGACCAGCTAGGAAACACATTTTGTATTCTTCTATATGGTCAGAAAGGACAAAGATAGTCTTAAAATTAAATAGAATGTGTAGCTCAAATATGGAATCAGTAAAGTGAAACATTTACTTCCTTTATAAGCATAAATTTTGTAGCTAAAACAGGTTTGGGGGCGGAAAAAAATTCTCCCTTTTAAAGTCTACCTTAAGACACCAGAGGGAGATTTTGATGAGAAGATTATCAAATAGAAACATTATTTCTATTGGGATTTCAGAATTATTTATTTATTTATTTATTCAGTTATTTATTACAGCTTCAAATTAAACTAAACAACCACAATGTCTTCATGCTAGGAAAAGGGATGTTTTTATAGCCTAGTAAGTTGTAGTGGAGATATTTTTTAAATTAATGTGAGTCAAACAAATCAGTAGGGAAGTTAAATTCTTACAAAGGCAGTTTGGCAAAAAGTTTACAACTCTGGCAGCAGAGGAAAGAAAAAGCAATTTTTTGTCTTCCAGTTAATTGTCTTGAGTTACAGTCTGAGAGCAGCTGACATTTATCATTTTGCAGACTGGAAATGTGCAATATTTGTCATTGTTGTTTAGATTTAAACCACAGATGACACCAAGTACACTACCTGTGAGACCATGGAAGCAGATAATATCGTAAAACATTCAAAGAAGGTATTCATGTTATTACATGTTAGACATAATTATGAAAAGATTTTTTAAAATGTCAGTGTAAGACAATTTCATATGTAGCAGATTTAGGGCTTTGTACTGCACAGGTATACTCTTGTGTCTTGCTTCTTAAATTGCCCCCTAATTTTTTCTTGTCTTGTAGAGTGCCTGAGATCTTAAAGCTAAGCTATGCACAGCAGCCTCTACAGTTCCACAAGTCACACTGTGTCAGGCGAACAACAGCTTTTCCCGTTTACCCCATGGGTCTTTCAGTTTCACTCTCAGTGAATGAGACCTAAGCAAAATCAAACTACCCTCCATCCTCTGTAGATCAGTGAAGTTGACTGTAATCTGCTTATGTATACGAGACTTAACACATGTACGAGCACTACTTTGGCCCAAAGGGTAGATGGGTGCAGCAAAACGTGGGGCTATGAAGAAGTGCAGTGACATCTCTGAGGCTGTTTGGAGCCCCACACACATGGCAGGATGAGCCTTGCCCAGAGTGCCAAAGGGCTGTGAGCCACTCATCTGTAGACCGTTTATTTGGCACGATATTCCTGTGCTTTTCCTTACCACTACCCTGGTAGTGTACAAGGCAGGTGGTAATATGGCTGTCAGAGTCTGTGGCACAAATATTAGTAGTGATTAACAAATGGTTCAGAAAACTTCAGCAGATACCACCCCCACCTACAGGTGGTGGGGTCTAAACAGAGGGAAGAGACACCTTTCCCTGTTTGCCATGGGGGTCTGCATGGATTGCTTTTATTTTGTACTGAATAAAGAAGACTAAGTGCTGCAGTAGGAGAGTGATAACACACTCTGATTATTGGACCAATTTACTCTGGACATTAAACCGTAGCATTTCTCTTTCTAGTTTTGGTACCTTTTGAATAGTGGAGAGGCAAGTCACAGTTACAGCAGGGGACATTTCACAGACTCGTATATTTGGATTTTCTCTTCTCAAGAAGAGTCAGTATTTAGCCCCCAAATCTTTGTATAGTTAATAACATTAATTTATGCTACAAAGTACAGTCAATAGGTTTCATTTTCCACAGCTGTATAGTCAGAGTATGGAACCATTGTGTCCTGAGTCTGTCTGGGACACAGTTAATTTTCTTCCTCATAGCAGTCTGCACAGTGATGTCTTTTAGATTGGTGACCAAGACAGTGTTGATATAACACATCAGTGTTTTAGCTGCTGCCCAGCAGTGCTCATACAGTGTCACAGCCTTTTTTGTTACTCACTGTGCCCTGCCCATGGGGAGGCTAGGGGTGGGCCAGAGCCTGGGAGGGGACACAGCCGGGACAGCTGACTCCAACTGACCAAAAGGATATCATATACCATACGAAATCATGCTCAGCAATTAAAGATGGGAAAAGAAAGAAGTTTGTGGCTATGGCATCTGTCTCCCCAAGTAACTGCTAGTGTGATGAAGCCCTGCTTTTCTGGAAGTGGCTAAACATCGGCCTGATGATGGGAAGTTGTTAATGAACTCCTTATTTTGCTCTGCTTGCATGTGCAGATTGTCTTCTTTTATTGAACTGTCTTGATCTTGATCTATGGGTAATTTCTTGCTTTTGCTCTTCTGATTCTCTTCCCCATCCTGCTGTGGGGAGTGAGTGAGCAACTGCGTGGTGCTTAGCTACCTACCAGGGTTAACCCACAACACCTACAAATGGCAATGTACACATAACTAAATGTATATTCATTAAATGAATACTAATTACTCTGATGGTGGTCCATGGATCACTTCCTAAGTCTTCTTTGGTGACCTGGGGGAAAGAAAGGACAACAACAACAGCAAGACTGGTAAAGTATGATTTGCATGATATAGAAGTTTGCTTTTTAAGCCTGAAACTAATCTTCCTGAGATGAACAAACAACAAATTTCTTAGCTTGAAGAATCAAAAATTGAGAGGTCAAAATTCTTTTTCATGTTTAATCAGTAATTTTAGAAAGTAAGGTTACATGGCAGGGAAGTTTTCATTTGATTAACTGGGTTGTTTTGGGCTATTATGAACTTTATTTTTAATTAAATATGCTATAAACCTATTGAGAAAGTTGAGCTGTAATCACATATGAAAGTCACTGAAATAAAGTTCAGTCTTTCACGCTTAATGAGGTAATACCAAAGTTTTCTGTCATTTACATATTTTTGCCATTGACCTCCTAGAAAATTACAGCAGAAACACAAGGAAAATCTATTCAGAGTCATGTAAATAGGAGAGTTAAACAATTTCTACATAAGGAAGACGTATTTTAAATTTAGAGAATTATAGAATGATGGAATGCTTTGGGTCCTGACTGTTTCCAGGTACGGGGCCTCCACTATCTGTCTGGGCAACCTGTTCCAGTGCTTCACCAGCTGCATACTAAAAAATTTCTGCCTTATATCCAGTCTAAATCTACCCTCCCTTAGTTTAAAGCCATTGTTCCTTGTCCTATTGCAACAGGCCTTGCTAAAAAGATTGTCCCCATCTTTCCTATAGGCTCCCATTAAGTACCAGAAAAATACTAATGCTTCAACAGGAGTTATGTTTAAAACTTTTTTTTTTTTTTGTATTGTCTCCTGCTCTTATTCAAGGAGACTTTGGGAATCTTGTTAGAAATGAACAAGAACGAACAAGCTTTGCAAATCAGATCACATTTTGGGGGGAGATGAGGGTGAAAGTTAATAAATCTACAATTTACTTTCTTCATTGTATTGTCAAATGATATTTTAGCTGCAATTTTGAGGTTAGTTCAAAGTTCAGGGTGATAAGTCTTAGAAAAGGCATAAAGTCTGAATAATATGAGATCATATTTAATCTTTCTGCTCCAGAGTTTTATATGACAAGTTGGGATATAATCATTTTTTCTCTATGAACAGTTATGTTTGTGTACATGCAAGTGCACCAGATTTGAACTTCTCACTCTACCATAATTTGAGTAGGTTTTTGCTTAAATCAAAGAGATTATTTGAACTAATAAAATGAGGATTCTCTGACTCGTGTTAATAGCAAAATACTTTTCATTGCATATTTCTGTATTAAGAGATATTGTTCCATTTTTCACAATGTTTAACCTTTTTAAACCTTAATCATTTGAAACTGTGAAACATTTATACTTCAAGAAAATTTCATATATTTCAATAGAAATAATTCAATCATATTAAGAGCAAAGCAAGATTAAACAAAAAGGATGTTATGTCTGCCATATTTATGAAACATTCATATAGGCGACTTTAGTTTTAGTTTTCCTGTGCCATGAAATAGAGACTAACAGTTAGAAGTCTTTCTCATTAGATTAAAAAAAACACACCGGAATTTAACAGGCCTGTGAATAGTTACCACAAGTACAACAGAGTTCCACTACATTTTGAAAGTAATCTCTTCAAGGATTTCTGTTTGCTTTTTTTTTCCAAAAGCTGCAAAAGAAAGAATGATTTCTGGCAAACTACTTTATTCATACTGTAAAGCTTGAGTGGAAATAAAATCTTCATAACATGCATGGTCTTAAACCATACAGTCATAGGCAAAAGAGGATGAAGGAGCTGCATATATGAAACAGTCTTAAAGATGGCATCTAGAGTAGTGAAGAGAAGTTCTAGCAAGTTCAATCAAGTTCAAACAATGTTATTTTTCTTCAAGGAACTGAGTCTCATGAAATGCTTAAAGCAGGAGGATTATTGTATAGCAAGGGTTACTGCTTTCTGTAGAATCTCCAGCTAATTTTGTTTTTTCAGAGGCTGGAAGACATGCATCTAAGAAAAAATGAACAATTTTCATAGTTAAAGCCACTAAATTATCTTCTGGGCAACTGGCCACTCTATCAATTACAGAGTTTGCAGATAATGCTGTGGATTTTTAGAGACTTTTTACTTCTTTGGGTGATGTACTTGATACAGGAGGACTATCTATATTCCTTATTTCCTAATAGAAAATTCTCTGAAAAATTAAGACTGCTACCCTGTTACTCTCTACTCTTATATTTTCATATCTGCAAAAAGGGGAAAATTCTCATCCTGAATGAAGCTGTTCTGAATAAAAGTTAGTAACTATGACACACTGTTATGGTAACAATATGCTATGATAAACCCAACTCAAACCAACCCAAAGCAAAATAAAACAGTTCTGTAAAGATAAATTCTAGGTTTACCTCTTGAGCAAGGAGAGAAATGAGATAATGAATATTCTATGATTATGTGACCATGTTCCCCATTAACTAATGTATCAAATGAAGAAGGGCTCAGAAACTAAGTATGGCACTACAACCAGAGGCTATACAAGAACACTTTGGTATCTTTTCTTTTATGAGAACTCCTACAGATAAGCTAACTTGAAATGCTCATGGGAACTAGCAAGATAAAAGAAGGAGAATGCAGATAATCCATAATACATCTATGATCATAGGGTAATAGAGGCATTTCAGACACATTCACACAGCTCTGAAATACTACTAATCAGGAGAAATTAAGTATGGAATATTTCAGATCTGCTGAGAAATATTGGTAAATTTAAGTGCATTTCAAAGAATGGTCAGGTAATAGGTTACTTTTCTTGGAGCACTGAGGTCTTAACTCAGACCTTAAATGCAATAAATTATCTGTGCCTCCTTGGAAATTCCAATTCCTTAGACAAACTGCTATATTGGTGGCTAATTTTTGATCATGCCTGGTTTTGTGAAGCTTGAAGGATTTCACCCTATGTATAACATTTAACATAAAATTTTGCTCCTTCTTTGGGTTTACTCTTCATTCTTACAAACTCCTTATTGGAAGTAGACCTGGAACTAACCCTCAGTCTCCATTCTGAAATTTTCGTCTTCCCATGTGTCTCACATGACCTATGACATAAAATATCTTCACCTTGATGACAAAGTTCTTAAGATAATCAGGAATTTGGGAGACTGAGTAGGCTACTCTCCTATTTATTAATTGTGTGGATCGATTTTGTTGGTTTTCCATTACTTTACCAGAATGGGCTCTTTTCATGATTCTCATTCTGAAAGTTCAAATAACCATAGCAAGCCAGAAAAGTTTATTTGGAGTGAAATGGTTGTTAAGCATCTATACAACAAACCCACTTGTATGTATTTTATTTCTCTTACTTTTTTGCTCGCTTTAACTTTAGCAGTCTCCTGATTGATTTCATGACCTGAAGTCATACAGTATGAAATTGGTGAGCTGAATTTAGTCTTTGACCTTGTGCTCTACCTTTCTGTACACTGTAGAACTGTTAACTGCATGAAAACCAAAAAGCCTTGTTTGTTTCTTTGTTTAATAACTTCAGTCATAAAAACATTGAGTAAATATTTTCTAGGTCAATTTTTTCAGACAATTTTTTCACTTGGTTCTACTCAAGAAACAAAACAAAACAAAACAAAACAAAACAAAACAAAACAAAACAAAACAAAACAAAACAAAACAAAGAACCAAGCCAAAACAAATCCCAAAAAACCCAGACAGAAGAGATCTTGAATTCTTGTATCCTATCACTGCCAAAGAGGGTGATCAAAGTTTCGATGTCTGGCATGGAGTTTTGTAAAGGCCCTGAAAGAGGCTTCAATTCGCATCAATAAATCACAAGAATAAGAAAAACTGGAAGCATCAAATTAGAGATCAGAGACAGAAAACCAGTCTCATGCTCTGTTGCTCATAAATCGCTTTGAAAAGTACTAAAGGGAGTGAGATGTTTCATTCTGATACTTTCTAAGAATATTCTTTAATATTGATAAACTCCTCTTAAATTAAGGTCCATCATTCAGTCAGAGTTTATAGCTCCCACATGGATAAAACAAATGCCTCCCAGTAAATTTTTTTATAACTTCTTGTCAAGAGTGAATTTTTTCATAATTGCGGTATCTCATAGTAGTAACTATGATGATTTGGGGGATCAACAGTTCAGGATAAAAACAAGATTACTGGCAAATATCTGTGGTATTTATTTTGTGTTCAATTATTTAATGGTACTTCTCCTTGAAATACCACAGTTTTTCAGTGCTACACTTTTACTCCCTCACCAAAAAAATAGAATTTGTAACAGTACCCACCTTAAAAAACACACACAGAGGGAAAAACTAGAGATTAGTTTCCCCTGTACTACAGCCAGCTTAGTATGCTTGAATTCAGCCCTACTAAACCTGCCTGTTTAGCACATGATTTTTTTAAAAATTCTAAGTGTAATAAATTATCATTTTGTATACATTTACCAGTGCAGGCAAACACATATACACAAGTCTGTGTTTCAGAGTTCCTTATGATCCTTTTCGGCAACCACATGAAATGACTTTATGTTTTCTCCTGAGTTTTTCTTCATGCTCAGATGAACTCTACTTTTTTCTTCTTAATCAGGTGCATGAATTTTACCTTATTGCAAAAATAAAAGACCCTGGGTAAAATCACATGACAAGCTGTAACTTTTTTTTGATGACCTAGTACGAACCCAGAAACACAGCTGCTTATTGAATTATTTTTGCCCTCTTTGAGTTTCTGAGTCAAATAGAAGCACAAAGATAAATTTATAAACTTGGAGAGCAATCCAGACTGCCTAACTCTCACAAAGTGGGGTAACATTTAGCAGTGAACTGCACTGAAGATCAGTCTAAAAGAGTATATCCTGATATTCTGTATTTAGAAGACATAAGTATTATCAACAAGTCTGCATCCAACAGCCAGCACACCTCTAGAACTTAAGCATCTACATTAGGCAAAAGAAGCAAAAAAATCAACAAATAAACCTTAAGAAGTGTGTCCCCTAAATAGATGGACAGTTCTGTCTTTAAAAAAAAGGAAACCAGCTACAAAAAACCCAACAAAAACCCACTTGATATTATTTTTTTCAAAAAGGAAGAAACCTGAATGTTAGCCCCCAGAAGAATAGAGCTTTGATCCCCTAGAAATCGGGATTTCTAAACAATCAAGCCCAAATTTTCATTGAAATGGGAGAACACAGATTGTTTTTTAATGTTAGATTTTAAACATACTATGTTTAAAAGTCCTCAGTAGAAACTTGGTAGAATGTGAAGAGAAAAATATTTATTATCACAGAAACTCTTTAAAAAGCACACAGTTTTGACCCCAATCTTTAGTAGTCCTGAATATAACTCGTATATAAATACTCAGAATCAAAGCTTACTTTGTTGTACTTTATGAACAACTGAGGAAAGGTGAAAAGGCAAGAAACCTTACCTAACTCAGTGACTGGAGAAGTGTATCGTAGTGAGAATGCATGGTGATACATATACCCACTTTCCCCTTGTACTTTAAACAGAGTGAGAGCCAGTCACATTTCCTGTGGACATGAAATGCTGAACCTCAAAAAGCCAGGCCTCTGCAGAAATGGTGAGCTCTCTTTTAGGATGAATATCCCAGTCAGCGGTCAGTTCCACTGTTTCTATGGTTACAGATTAATTCAGTGGTTAGAAAGGCGACCTTTGGTATATATTTTCCTTGAACCAAGAACATGTGTGAAAGTTGGGTATCTTGAGGGACAGCTTCAGTTGTAAACATGGTATGACTATCATGTAACAGGTCATCAAAATTTGAGACTTGTTAAATGATGCTAATAAGCAACTATCACATTGAAAAAAATAAATAATTTTTCAACTAACATATCTGTGTAGGAAAAAAGTTTGTGTAGAAGTAAACATCCCAACTCCTGCAGTTCAGGAATTATTTTTAAACTGATTCTTAAAGCCCAAAGAAAACAATTAAAGATAATGACAGGATTGTGTCTTCTACATGATGTATAACTATATGCTGTGTGTTATTTGATTAAATCTCAGATGGATTAGAAATCGAGTAGTATTCTTTATTAAAGTGTGTTTGTGGGTAAAATCATGCTCATTTTGAACTTTGCTTTATGCATGACATTACAGACATCAAAGACCTAACTCCTTATAAATATGCTTACCGAAACATGACTTGAAAAGCGGAGACTTACACCATACCAAAACTTTAAATTAAAACCTCACATGATTTATACAAATTTGGTACTGACTATGGTGACTATGTTACAGAAATGCTGAAAAAAAATTCACTATTAAATAGTCAGTGAAAAGAAAATGAAAATTATCTTAGTATTCATGATACTTTTCCCCTCACCTAAGCAGCCTCTAAGCAAGAACCAGGTATCGTCTACCAGTACTAAAAACACAAAGGTGTCTGCTATTATGATCCGCTGCAGGAATAATGTTCATGTCCTTCCGGATACGCATTAGGAGGAATAGAGAATAGATTTAACAATGTCAAAATACATAATTGATTCTTAATGCAGCCTAGAGAGAAAGATCTTCACACAGAGGATATTTCTGATCATTAACAGTTTTGCTGAGTGCAGATGTTACATCTACTGAATGGTAGATGCTGATGCTCTAACTGTAGAGTCTGAGGAAATACTGAAAAATTCATTCAGAAAAGAGCAGAACTAACAAAGAAAATGGTACTTTGAGGAAGTATACCTGTATATATAAGGCAAGTGCTAGACAACAGGAAACATTCTAGGAAACTTGAATCCTCTACTTCAGGGCAGCTTGGTAACTAATGCATGAAGTCTGGATTAGTACAAGAGAAACTCCTCTCATTCATCAGGTTGTAAAATAAAAGAGGGAACAGAGAGACTACAAAGCAGGGAATTTGTGGCTGCACTTTTTTTAAAAAATGTAGCTATAAAAAATTTGACTAAGATATAAAGTATCTTACATGTAAAGTAAAACATTTCATAAAAAAATAATATGTATGAACTATCACATGTTTTTAAAATGTATGCTGTATCCAGTTTTAATACAGAATGTCATTGCATGACAGAGATGTGGTATCTTCTGCATTCTTATGAAAGGTGTCTGCCATGAGTTGAACTGATCTTTGTATTGTGTAATGCAGATGGAAAGAAAGAAAGGTGTGACTTGAAAAGGCACTTAGGAGTTACACTATGATTTCCAGAGCGCGTTAATGTAATACTGTGGAGCCAGAGAAGGATTGTGGAAGTGTCAAGTAAATAGGTTGTCTCTTATCTCATATAGAAGTGACAGTGATTAATAGTTACCATAAATAAACAGAATGATGCACTGCATCTTTCTCATGTAACTTCCTATAGTAAATGTATATGTCTTCATGAACTTTCTTAGAGTAAGATCCAGTCTGCCCAAACCTTGCCTGTACTTATGTGCCTAACACTCTTCACATCGCAGATGGTTAATTCAGCCTGCTCTTTTTTCACGTTTTCCAGGCTGTATGCTTGGATTTAGTACAAGTACTAAATACTAGTAATAAAGACAGAAATACAATACATTTCATGACTGTGTCAAAATGCATGCCATGAATTGAATTGATCTTAGAATTGAGTTGGGCAGCTGAAGGAGAGGGGTAAGAGGATACAGAAAGAGAGAGAGATGTGAAATGAAATAGAACTTAGCAGCTATTGCACGGTTGCTAGAGTGCGTTCCTGAAATGGTTTATAAAAAGTAGTCTTCTATTCCTGCCTATACAGCTGCTCATCCTAGAGAAGGAGGGCTGAAAAGTGGCAACATGGCCAGAGTATTCTTCTGAAGTGTGGTTTAAATCATAGCACAGCTGGAAACAGAGGAGCTAATGTTTTTGTCATCCTTAATGTAAAAGAGAGACACTCGTCTTAAGCAAGGTTAAGTGAACTCGCTACAAAACTTCTGTGGCTCTTGCTTGTCTCTGTGCAGAAGAAGGAGAATGCAGCTAGCAAGGTGGCTAAATTTCAGTAAGTCAAAACCTGAATTACACATCAGTGTTAGGCAAGCAGGATTCCATCAGTAACTTATTTTAGCGTAAAAATTATATGGATTTATTTTTCTGATAAGCTCTTTATTTTTTATGTTAACAAAGTATTTAAATGACTTTATTGCAGCACACTTAGTGATAGCAATATGCACTCATTTAATAAAAAGTATTCAAATATTTAGAAGGACAGTAGCTGTTCAGTCTACGTAGTTCAGACTAAGCCCTAGGAAATCCCTTGGTGAGAAGTCATTGTAACAGAAACTGGTGTTCCTAAATCCAAAAGCCAAACTCCAAAAAATCAGGCCACGGTTCAAGTCTTTAAAAATCAATGAGAAATCTGTGTTACTCTCTTACAAAGATGATTGCCCATTTATTCTACCCTAGTCAGAATAGATCTCAGACTAGAACAGTAATATAGGTAGTTTTGTTGGGAATAAAGCCCATGAAAAATGTGCTTCCATTGAGAGTGATTTGCAAAAAGCAGTTAGGCAATTAGAAGAAATCTCTAATTGGGTGTACGTGTACGTACACCTAGATGAAGAAAGAAGTGTAAAAAAAAGAGAAAGGAAAAGACTCTAAAAGTTCATTCTCCATTTTCATTTGTAAGCAGCTAAAATGCCCTCAAAGATATGCAAACAGTATCAGTTTTTTTTTAACTATGCAAATTTCAGTAGCACTAAAAGCAATGATTATTAAGGTTAATGAGCTGCATGAAATAGCAACATGTTGCAAAATGAATTATTTTTACAATCTAAATTTTACCTGGCTGAATAATTAATCACAAATAACAATGCTGTAAGCTCATACTAGCTTTTCATGAAATAAACACTCAACAAAGAAGTTATCTCTTACTCTGATGATTGTGGTGATTACTATGATTTCAAGAACTTGAACTTTTTTTCTGAAGATCCTCAGTATTATTATTTCTGCTGTTTTAAAATTTTTCTTATTTTCCGGGTGTCAAGATGATTGAGGGTGAAAAACAGTATCTTTTTGCAAGCAAAGTTATGTCCTGGAAAAACCTATTTTTGGACGTCAGGCTATGACTTACCAAATGATACCTGAGCTAACTGTGAATTAATAGCTAAAGTAATTTCATTACAGAGTTAATGGTAACAACTTTTGTACTCTAAATTTCTATTTCCATCTCTAAAATAGAGGTCATTGTTTGGAGGAACATATTAATCAATTAAGAAAATACATTTCAATTTATGGATTTAAAAATTGTATTAACATATTTGGCTCTCTTTTGGCCTTGATATATACAGCTGGAGGTCACAGCTTGGTAGTCTCCATACAGCTTTCGGAATAGCTAGGGTCCCCAATACCGGTACATCCAGGTTCCAGCAATACTGAATCAACCCTTTTTATCAGAGCAGATACATTGAAAAATGAACTAGCCACAAACCATATGATACCAGTGTTCTTCTTCACACAGGTTTTAGATGTATTCCCTTGCAAGTCATTTTTCCGAAAGAGTGCAATATGATTTTGAGCAGTTGTTGTAAAATGAGCTGAAGAAGGATTACACCATATAACACTCAAGTTTCAATCTCCCCTTCCACCTTGCTTGCAAAGATTTCAGGCTGTTATACATTGATGTCCAGAGAAAGACTTTTATTGACTTAATAAGAGCACAGGACTGAAAGTATCTCATGTGTCACTGAGCTTAAGAGAAGAATGACAACTGACTTGCCTCTGCTTTTAAAAAAAAAACAACAACAAAGCCAAACCAAACAAACAAAAACCCCAACTTTTTCTACTGTGCCACTATTTATGATGAGACAGTGGAGTTGGTTAAATTTAGTTTGACCATCTGTGACAGATTTTACCTTCTCTGTTTAGTGATAGTATGACATCCAGGCAGGATTCACAGCCACTTACTCTTTCGTGAAGTTCTTGGGACATTTCTTTCTAAACGTATGTGCTTGATCTACCTTGTAGCTGGAGCCACTGATATTCCTTCACAGGTCAATAGAACAGAGTAGTAAGACATGGGATGTACAGATTCAGTGCCTCTACCGAAGAAATCTAAGATTGTTCTTTCACTTTGCATGGTGAAACCTCTTTAATCCTTGGAGGATAGCTAATTCTTGGTTTCCTCCTCCCAGATAAAGAGGAAGAACAAGAAGGAACATGATTTCATTATTAATTTTGAGATTTCTGCTCATTGTGGTTGAACAGAATCCCTGTCCATTTCAGAAGTTTCAACCAAAGTTTATTCCATGTAAAATGTCATTTTGGGGGAGGTGGCAACCACTTTGTCACACTGAAGGCAACAATTTCTTCCCATCATATTTTATACACTACTGTATTGGGGAGTTTACTTTATGGAACAGCTACTTTACCAAGACCCGCAGTCAACGTGTGAAGCCAGATGATAATGAGGGAAAGATGGGTAATAGGATACTCTGTGAAACTGAGTTGATTCTGGACATGTGTGGAGTCAGAGTTTTAGGAGCCTGAGTAACTTTCACAAGAGTTTTTTAGGACTAAGGCTCCAAATCAAATTCCAGTGTCTCATTTTATATTAGGGCTTTGATGGACTACTTCATACAACAAGCTACACCTTGCAGTCTCTCTGGCAATAACACCAAGTTAAGGCCATCACTCAACTTTGTGTTATCACTGTAAGGACTGTTGGAACTGATCACTCTACGCATTTCTTACAGGGACTCCCAAAGTTCCTTTGGTTTAGCTTGGCTTTGTTTGTTATTGACTCACATTCTTATCTGATCTTATGGGTAATGAATTTATCAGTGATACATTGATTTTAAATTATATCTCTAAAGAGATAAGCATGACAGTGAATTCAATTTGACCGTGAACAGCTAGCCAATCCATAAACCAGACAAGTCTATTTTACAGATTGCAAGGATAGGCCAGAAACACCAATGAGCCCTTTTGTACACTTGTAATTGACTCTTTCTGAATTGTGCCATCTGTTCTTATTTAGGTGAAAGATTGATTAACTGAGCAATATATGATTAGCGGCTTGCCTTGCTACTGTACTGTACAAGTTGTTCCAGAATGTGCTCTCGACAGCCACCATCTGTGTGCCTAACAAATCAAGAAGGGTGACATTCTGCTCCATGGCATTCATGTAACCCTTGGGGCTTAAGTCACGTTGCTCTTTGGCCTATGGGGCTGCAGTGGAACAAATCTGGGCAAAAGATTTTTTCTTCTGTTCAATTTAATATTATTATTGTGTCCTTCCTTACTCCCTCTCCTCTCCCTTCTTCTCTCCCTCCCTGCAAACCAATGCATTTTCATTTAACCTTGTGCACTAAGATTCTGAGCTCTATTATTTTTTATTATTATAATTTAGTTTTTATTTTTATCATAATGTCATTACTTAGAAGCAGATACCCAAACAGGGAAAAATTCACTTGATGCTTGAAGCTTGAAGAAAAACTGAAATTATAGTGGAAGATATTGGGAAATATTGATGATAACTTCACAAGCACAGAATGGTTGAGGAAGGACCTCCAGATGAAGGGACCTCTGGGATCCAAGGGACCTTGTCCAAGTCTCTTGCTCAAAGTCACCTAGATCCAGCTCCTCAGGACTGTGTACAGATGGCTTCTGAAGATCTTGAAGAATGGAGACTTCCCAACTTCCCTGGGCAACCTGTGCCAATGGTTAGTCATCCTTAGAGTAAAGCAGTGTTTCCTGATGTTCAGAGGGAAAGTTCTGTATTTCAGTTTGTGCCCATTGCCTCTTGTCCTGTCACTGGGCACCACTGAAAAAAGCCTGGCTCTCTTCTCTTTGCACTCTCCCTTTCAGGTACTTACAGACATTCATGACTTCCCCGCCCCCCACCCCCAAGCATTCTCTTCTCTAGGCTAAACAGTCCCAGCTTTCTCAGCCTTTCCTCGTGGGAGAGATGTCCTTAATCATCTTTGGGGCCCTTCATTGCAATGCCTCCACTATGTCCATGTCTCTCTTGCACTGAAGAGATCAGAACTGAACACAGCATTCCTGGTGTAGCCTCACCAGTGCTGAATAAAGAATTGTAGAACACATCACATCCACATAAATCTTAAAGCTATCATGTGAAAATGTGCAACACTGTCCTCAGTGTTGTGTTCCTTCTCTTTGAGAAAAGCAGAGTTATAGACATGATCATAAAATATGGATTCTCATGCTGGCTAAACAAAGTATGATCAAATGCTTAATAGATATAAGTAATAACGTGAAATTTCTAGGAGATTAGATTTATTAATGATTCACAAAAGAGCTTCTCATTAAAGCTTTGCTTTTTAGTTATAAAGTATGTGAAAACTAATACCATCACCATTCATTCTTAAAACTTACTATTGCCAGTAATGAAAATATCACAGTATTACCGCAGTCAGTTTTTTTGTTAAAAGTTTAGAAAGCTGGAGTTACTATTTTATAAGAGAGAAAAAATATCTGTTCAACATGTTGGGCTTTTTACTTCTATAACTATGTTTCTTTTTTTAAATATAATTTGAGAAGAGTAGGTTTCAAATCCACTAAAATGTAACCTTTCTCCCACTTGTCTTTCTCTCATTACTTTTCCTGTTGCATAATCAAAAGGCTGTGCTTAATGTAAAGCCTATGGACTGGTCAAAACTGGAACATGTCTGTTATGGGGACAACACTGGAGTGTTTTTAATTAGGTGTACTTGTATTGAGACCGAAGGGAATTATATTACTGGGTCAGATAGTTCCCAAATGTTTGATTACAGCTATAAAATATTATTTTTTTATGTTGGCAGTGGACCAATTAAAATATGGCCAGTGAAAAGCTATGAGCTAGAAAAGAAACTCTAAAAATAACATCTTATTTGTGCACATATCTGTTTCCTGTGTAGGTTCTGCTTCAGGGTTTTACTGCTGTCAATAATGCTGACAAAAAGCTGTAAAACCACAAGCTGTGCTCTATTCTGCCTTGTGCATCATCAACAAAATTGACAATTAATACTGATTTTAAAATCTGTACTGCTGATGGTTAAAAATGTATATGAACATATACTCAATTGCAAGACAGCCTGTAGTCCTGTGCTGAAAGCAAACGTGATGGGAAGAAAACAAAAAAGAAAATCAGAGAATGGAAACTACTGTTGGAGAAAGTCTTGAAAATAGAATTAAGCTTTTGCCACTATGACTGTTTTAAAGGTCTTATCTGTCTGATATCTTACAGTTTGCTCTTCCTATAAGCCAGACTGATTAATATAATGAGTTGGGGAAACTATGACCCTGGTTTTCCTTTAGATGTGTTTCTTTTCTTTTCATGCTGATACACCACAAACCACTGATACAGCTCAAAGCAGAGCAGTACGGCATGAAGTTTACGTATTGATTCCCTCAAAAGACAGCATTTACTTTCTTTTACAACTATTTCAAAATGTCTGTCAGAGGTAGACAGCTTGTATTGTCTCATAGGCAATTTAATGGATAAATGTCAGAAGGTGGGAACCAAACTGAGCTCATACAGGACAAATGCTTACATCATTTGTTCATTTTCCTTCAGTTCATTGTCCTTCAGTTTTATTTTTTAATGAGACTCTGAGGAGGCCATGCCTGCAGTGTTGTGTCCTATTTTGGACTCTCCAGTGCAAAAGACAGATGCAAGTCCAGTGAAGGGAAGTAAAGATGATGAAGGTGCTAGAGCATCTCTCATACGAAGCAATGCTGAGAGAGCCGGGACTGTTCAGCATGGAGAAAAGAAGGCTCAAGGGGCACACGGAAAAGAAATTTGTGCATATAAATACCTGGTGGGGACATTAAAGACAAATGAGCCAGACTCTTCTCGGTGATATCCAGCACAAATATAAACACATGCATGTCCGCCTGAATGTAGGGAAACATTTTTTTACATTGGTTCAACACTGGAGTAGCTTACCCAGAGAGGCTGTGGAGTGTCTGGCCTTGGAGATATTCAAAACCTGACCGAATATGGCTTTTTTCAACACGCCGTAGCTGACCCTCCTTGAACACTGGGGCTTGGACAGGATGACCTCTGGAAGTGCCTTCAAACTTCAGCTGTTCTGTGATTGTGTTTCTCAGCAGTTTGATTTTCCAGACAATCTGTGACTATACATTTAAAGTTCTTATCCAAGAGGTGTTTTAATGCTGTGTCACTCAAAAATCTTAGTACAAACCCCTGCATGGAAAAAAAAAATAAAAAGGAATAGGTATGTAGAACACTGTATCCTAGAATCTTAGAACATCATGAGTTGGAATGGACCCACAAGAGTCATCAAGTCCAACTCCTGACTCCACACAGGACAACCTGTAAATTAAAACATATGTCTAAGCGCCTTATCCAAACAATTCTTTAACACTGACAAGTCTGGGGCCATGACCCTGGGGAGTTTGTTTCAGTGACTGACCACCCTCTCAGTGAAGGACGCTTTCCTTATAGCTAATCTCAACTTTCCCTGATGCAGCTTTAGGCCATCCTCTTGCATCCTGTCACTGGACACCAGAGAGAAGAGATCAGCACCTCCCTCTCCATTCCCTGTCATAAGGAAGTTTGTACTGGGTTTGAATCAGAAGGTTTTGGTACTGGGGGGGCATACAGAGGTGGCTTCTGTGAGAAGCTGTCAGAAGCTTCCCTTATGTCTGGTACAGCCAGTGCCAGCTGGCTCCAAGATGGACCCACTGCTACCCAAGGCCAAGACAATCAGCAAATGTGGTAGCACCTCTGTGACAATAGTTTTAACAAGTGAAAAAAACCTGCGTAACAGCAATTTGCAGCAAGAGAGAGTGAGACTATGTGAGAGAAACAACTCTGCAGACACCAAGGCCAGTGAAGAAGGAGGGGAAGAAGGTGTTCCAGGCACCGGAGCAGAAATTCCCCTGTAGACCACGGAGTAGGCCAAGTTGAGGCAGGCTGTCCTCCTGCAACTCATGGGGGTCCACGGTGGACCAGATATCCACCTGAAGCCCATGGAGGACACCATGCCAGAGCAGGTGGATGCCTGAAGGAAGCTGTGACTCAGTGGGAAGCCAGTACTGGAGCAGGCTTCTGGCAGAACCTGTGGATCTGTGGAGAGCGGAGCCCACGCCAGAGCAGGTTTGCTGGCAGGACTTGTGACCCCATGGGGGACCCACACTGGAGCAGCCTGTTCCTCAAGGACCGCATCCCATGGAAGGGACCCACACTGGGTCAGTTAGTGAAGAACTGCAGCCCATGGGAAGGACTTACGTTGAAGAAGTTTTTGGAGAACTGTCTCCCGTGGGTGGGACCCCACACTGGAGCAGGAGAAGAGTGTGAGGAGGAATGAGCAGCAGAGACAATGGGAGATGAACTGACAGCAACCCCCGTTCCCTGTGCCCCTGCGCCGCCTAGGGGGAGGAGGTAGAGAATTTAGGAGTAAAGTTGAGCCCAGGAAGAAGGGAGGGGTGGGGGGAAGTGTTTTTAAGATTTTATATTATATTATCCTTTTCTGATTTTAATGGTAATAAATAAAACTAATTTCCCCAAGTTCTGTCTGTTTTGCCAGTGAAGGTAATTGGTGAGTGATCTCTTCCTGTCCTTATCTTGACCCACGAGCCTTATTTTTCTCTCCTGCCCAGCTGAGGAGCGGGAGTGACAGAGTAACTTTGGTGGGTACCAGGTGTCCAGCTAGGCTAAATCACAATAAGTTATAGACAGCAATGAGGTCACCACTCAATCTCCTCTTTGCTCATCTGAACAAATCTAGTATCCTCAGCTGCTCCTCAGAACTCATGCTTTCTAGTCCTGTCACCATCTGTGTTGCCCTCCTTTGAATGCATTATAACATTTGTGTATCGTTCTTATAAAGTGGAGCCCAACACTGCACCTAGAACTTGAGGTGAGGAAGCACTAAAGCTGAGATATAGTGGGACGATGTCTTGATCCGATATCGGGGAGGTTTCGATGTGATCCCAGGAGATGAGATTAAGACGCAAATGCAGCCATATGCCGTGCAACCCTGTAAACTTTATTTCAGTGAACGGGGAATCGGAGGTCGGGCAGGGATGGCAGCAGGGGGAGGAGAAGATGAGACAGAAAAAAAAAAGGAGTAAAGTCGGAAAAACCCCAGCGGACTAGGAAAAGAAGTGCGGGGGGAGGGGATCAGTTACCACCACCATGGATTCGACAATGTCCAGCGATGTCCGTTCGGCTCAGTCTCTGTGCAGGCGTGGAGGCCCCGGCGAGGGCAGAGCCCAGCAGCGAGGTGGAGAGGAGGAGAGCAGGAGAGAGAGAGCTCCGAGGAGCATGTGCTGCCTATCTATAGGGGCATTTGCGCATGCGCAGAGCATGTCCGCATGTGTGTAGTTCTTGCCATGCGTGCTGCCCGCTTAGACAAGTCCGTTCTTGCCCGTCCATGAGCTACTCTGTGCGCAAGCGCTTTCCTGCAGGTCATTGTGGTGTTTTTTTCAGAGGCCAGGAAGAGATGACAATGGCAATGTCGAGACAAAACCAGTTCGTAGCGGTCTTCTACAGACGATTACTTCTTTCAACCGATTAACTATACTATGCTTAATGCACTCCAGGATACCGAAGGCCCTTTTGACTGCCAGGGTACATTGGTGGTTTATGTCGACCTTACCATCAGCCATAACCCCCAAGATCCCTTTCTGCATGGCTACACTCCAGTCTCTTTTCTCCCAGTCTATGCATACATCCAGGCATCCAGGATTACACTGTCCTATGTGCAGAATCCACCATTTGTTCTTGTTAAATTTCACATGATTGGTGATTACCCAGTACTCTAATCTACCAAGAGCTCTCTGTAAGTTCTCTTTGCTCTCAGGGGAATCAGTGGCGCTTCTTAAATTCTTATCTTCACCAAACTTAGTGTGACCTAACTCCTGTGCCCAGATCATTAACAAAAACACTGAAGAGAACTGGCTCTCAAATTGAGCTCTCGGGAACACCACTAGTGACTGACCACCAGCAAGACATTAGACCAATTACCATAACGCTTTGAGCCTGATTCTTCAGGCATTTTTTCACCTATCGTAATGTGTGTATGTTTAACTAGATGCTCGATACTATTTCCAGAAGAATACTGTGAAAGACAGTATCAAAAACTTTGCTAAAATCCAAAAAATCCATGTCCACTGCCTTCTCTTCATTCATTCAGCAGGTAACTTTGTCATAAATGTGTATCAAGTTAGTAAGGAATGTCTTTCCCTTCGTGAACCCATGTTGGCTTTGACCGATGACTGCATTGTCTTTCAAGTGTTTTTCAGTAACTCCCAGAATAATCTTCTCCATAATTTTACCAAGCACCAAAGTGAAATATTCAGGCCTATAATTAGTAGGGTCTTCTTTCCTGTCCTTGTTGAATATTGGAATAACATTCACCAGCTTCCAGTCGACTGGGACTTCTCTAGATTCCCAAGACTGTTGAAGAGTAACTAAGATAGGTCTTGCAATAACAGCAGTGTACTCTTTCACTACCCTGGGATGGATCCCATTGGGCTCCATAGACTTATGTGCATTCAGTTACAACAGCAAATACAGTACCGGTTCAAAGTCAACTGGGAGCTTAGCACTCTCGCAGTTATGGTCTTCAAACCCAGGGCTCTGGGAGTCCCTGGGCCCATCACCGGAGTTGAAGACAGAAGTGAAGGAGGCATTAAATGTCTCTGCTTTATCTTCTTCTATATTTGTGAGGCAGTCAACCTCCTCAAGTAACAGACCAATGTTTCTTTAGACCTCCTTTTACTGCCAACATAGTTATACCCTTCCTTTTTTGTTATCCACCACCACAGCGGTCAGCTTCGACTCCAACTGAGCTTGGGCTGTTCAAATTCTCTCCCTAGAATGGCGAACAGCAATTTTGTAGTCCTCCTGCATAGCCTGATCTTGCTTCCACAATCCATACCTTTTCTTTTTTCCGTCTATGTTACGGAGGGGATTGCTGTTCAGCCAAGCCAAACTTCTGTCCCTGTTGCTTGACTTCTGACACATCAGAATTGCCTACTCCTCAGCTCTTAAAAGATTGCTCTTAAAAAATAAACAGCACTTGTGAAGCCTGTTACACTCAAAAAGTAGGTTCCCAGGGAACCTTACTCACTAGTTCCTTGAGTAGCCTGAAGTCTGCTCTCCCAAAATCCAGAGTAGTAGTCTATAGCTTTAACTAATTTATTTTTTTTTTAGTCTTGCTAAGATAGTGGTTATTAAAGTCTAAAGTCATTCAACCCGTTGATTCTGAAAACACAGGAACAAGTTCAGGATGAACAAACTTACCAATGTAATATATTTTTTCATCCTAGCACAATGAGTATAAAGACATCAGCATGGTTATTCTTTAGTGTTTTCATAAACACTACCTTGCTTGTCTCTACCACAGGTGTTCACACATTAAGCCAATTGGGGACTGATGTAGTATTTCATAAATACATCTGTGAAATTAGTTTGTGGTGTTTCTTATCCTAGTCAGTTACTGACTTCTCAGCATGTTTTGCATAGCTCTCAAATGCATATCTGTGTTTTATTAATTTTCCAGTGATGATTAGCATTGTGCATTTTATAAAGCTAGGAATGAACTATTTACTCAGTTCTATATAATCATAGGCAAAGTACAGATAATTGCATTGTTCTCCTACTGTTTACATTGCACATTAGAAAAGACCTATCTTTAGACTAACTTGAAAAGACTGCAGAAATGGTCAAGGCACAGCAAAGCTAGAGGTATGCTTAAGAAACCGGCATACGCAGCTCTGGCAGTGCTTCCACTTAAGATCTTCTAACTTAAAAAAGACATAACAAGAATATAAATTTGTAACATTTCTGTAGTTCAAAGTCAAGTTTTAGAGCCCAAAAGATAACTAAAGTCAGATGATAGTTGAGGACAAAAGAAGAGGAATACCACGTTCTGTTGCATATAGAACAACCTGGCTGATGAGCAGTATTTCAATCATTGCTGGAATCAGCAATGAATTTCCATGAAAGTTGTTGTTGATAGGAAATTAAACCTTGATTGATCCTTTATTTTGTTAATATATGAGACGCTGCTGCTGAACAAAAAGTGTATTGTCCTCCTAAGTAGAAAGGAAAGTTTTCAGCTGCAATATAGAGGGTACAAATCCACCACTATTAAAAACACGCATTATAAAACTTTTTAAATATTTCTGGCAAATTATGACCCTAAAAAGGGACAGGTGAAAGGTGACAACGTAAATTATTTTCTTAGTAGTAAGTGGCATTTTAAAACTGTGAAAAGAACTCTAAACCCTGGCCATTTTTTAGCTACCATAGATCAAAAAGTTAGGCTGTCAATTAATAATGTAAAAAAAAATTAAATGACACAGTAAATCATTGAAAGTTTTTCTCTGTCGTAGTCATTATTTATTCAACTATAGCTTCCAGTCTACCATCAACACAGCATAAAATGTTGAAATGGAAAAAAGAGATAGAAATTATTCAGTTTCTGTGAACAAGAGCCTTTTCTGAAGTAACTATTTCAATTTCTTGTGTAAATTCAAGCACTATGTTAATTTTAAGTTAATTTGGAAGTCAACAGAATGGGTAAAAAGCATGCAAAATTGAGCAGTTAGCCAAAATTAAAGGCTGATTTAAATTTATTCTATCTACATGTTTTATTATTAAAGTTTTGTCAACATTTGAATAACCTACATTTTGTTTATATATTGCTGTCTCTATGCAAGCAAGATTAACCAGCACAAGTGTATTTCCCTTACAGCAGAAGTTGCAATGCAGAAGCAATATGGTCACCATATAGTACCAAACCCTATAGGGTAATAAAAATAAGGTAATAGGAGAATAATACAACTTACTGATGTTCCATGTTACAATCATTATTTGTACAGGTTTTTATACAATAAAGTGAGCCTAACCGTGAAAGACACAATCTGAGTATTATTTCTGATTGTGAAAAAACCACATGCTGTCAAGTTAAGATGAAGACGTCCCATATCTTCAATGGACTGTAGACAAAAGCCTAATCAAGTCAGGTACACCACTGTCAGCTGTATTATTCCTAGGTGACACAGATGTTAAAAACTGTTATTTTCCTATATTTGTCAGAGCACATACAAAGGGTCGGTGAACCAGAAGCAATCCATTTCCTCTAATGCACTTAGCATATCTCTCTATTCTAATGAACATGAAGTACAAGTCCTCAGTTTTCTGGGTTTTGGGGACTGTGTCTGAAACTTGAGAAATATTGGAACCTTTAAAAATTGTTCAGCATTAAGTGTGAAACATATCACTAGTTTACTTGAAAACAAAATACTTCCTATCTTCAGTCAAGAAGAAATAGACATCTTTTCTAGTAGGTGTGGATTGGACAAGATTGTGAATTAATAGTGTATTATTTGGGCATACACTGAGTTATACAACCCATTGCATGCAGAAACAGATGTTTAAACAAATGTTTATAAAGGTGCTGCTGCGTTTTTAGTCAAGTTATTGTTTTCCACAGTTCGATGCAGTACCCAGTAGGAACAGTATTGTCATAATCAAATAGATTTTTATGGAGATTTAAATTTACATTTCTGTTTCCTGAATTTTAAAAAACTGAATTTTGTTACACAACATGTTTTCTTAAGGAACCAATATTAAATATATAATTAATACTTTTAAACTTATTTAATGATCACTGTCATTTGATTTTATGTGTAATAAGACAGAGATGCAAAATTCATTATAACACACCATACTAGAAGATTGGATTTCAAATTGAGACGAATGATATGCAAATAAGTTACCAAATTCAAATAAAAAGAGCAATAATGTATTTAGTAAAACCAAAAAATTCAAAAAAGAAGGGAAAAAAAGAGATAATAAAAAGAACAACTATGCTTTGATGGATGATGAAAATGGATTAGTCTTTAAAGTATCAACTCTCTTGCAGAAACATTATTAGTTCTACATTTTAATATTATAAATTCCGGTTATAATATCTACAGCTATGATTTTTAGAAAGAAGTCCGTGTGCAATCAGCTTTAACTGCATTTATAACTAATAACTGCTATAACATACCAAAGGCACAATTTGATATTAGGAATGTTAATCATTGTTAGTACTGTGAGGAGGAGTGGGAAACTCCCGGTGTATGTGTAATTAAAGAACAGCCTTGCAGATCAATATGTGCCACGTAAAACAAGTTTTGTAAGTTCTACAGAATCACAGAATGGTAGAGGTTGGAAGGGATCTCTGTGGGTCATCTAGTCCAACCCTCCTGCCGAAGCAGCGTCACCTACAACAGGCTGCACAGGATCTTGTCCAGGCAGGTCTGGAATATCTCCAGAGAAGGAGACTCCACAATCTCCCTGGGCAGCCTGTTCCAGTGCTCCATCACCCTCAAAGTAAAGAATTTCTTCCTCATATTCAGATGGAACTTCCTATGCTTCAGTTTGTGCCCATTGCCCCTTGTCCTGTCGCTGGGCACCACTGAAAAGAGTTTGGCCCCATCCTCCTGACACCCACCCTTCAGATATTTATAGGCATTTATTAGGTCCCCTCTCATCCTTCTCCACGCTAAACAAACATAGTTCCCTCAGCCTTTCCTCGCAGGAGAGATGCTCCAGTACCCTAATCATCCTCGTAGCCCTCCACTGGACTCTCTCCAGTAACCCCTCATCTTTCTTGAAGTGGGGAGCCCAGAACTGGACACAGTACTCCAGATGGGACGTCACTAGGGCAGTGTAGAGGGGGGGGAGAAAACCCCTCGACCTGCTGGCCACACACTGCTTAATGCACCCTAGAATACCATTGGCCTTCTTGGCAGCCAGGGCACACTGCTGGCTCATGGTCAACCTGTTGTTCACCAGCACTCCCAGGTCCCTCTCCACAGAACTGCTCTCCAGCAGGTCCACTCAGATCCTGCACTGCTGCATGGGGTTGTTCCTCCCCAGGTGCAGAACCCCGCACTTGCCCTTGTTGAATTTCATTTGGTTCCTCTGCACCCAACTCTCCAGCCTGTCCAGGTCACGCTGAATGGCAGCACAGCCTTCTGCTGTATCTACCACTCCTCCCAAGTTTGTGTCATCGGCAAACTTGCTGAGGGTACACTCTAACTCTTCATCCAGGTCATTGATGAATAAGAATAGCTGTATATCTGCCTGATCTTCTCTCGTATTTCTCTTTTGTAGTTAGAAGTATTAGAAGAAGACAGAGAAATGCTTTAAGAACCATGAGCCACTTTCCCCATTCATAGACTTTTTGCAAAGCCGATGATTGGTCTTTAGTATCCACACACCCCTAAAAGCCATAATAAATGCCTGTCCCAGGTCTACAGGAAATATAGCTATAAAGTTTTTCCCATATCTCTTCTTTCACACAGACTTTGCTTCTGGGTAGAACTTGTGCAAACAGAAACATTCCAACAGAGGGAAAGGTCAGTACCAAGTCATTTTTTGGAACAGTACTTCCACAAGTTCCCAGAAGTGGAAATATGGAAAGGAACATTGGATTGTCCATGTATGCATTTACTGTTAGTGGTTTGGTTTTGGTTCCTTTTTGGGGGGGGGATGTTGAAATATAGATTCTAGTCCAATTGGAAATGCTGCACTTTGGGTATTACCTAAAGTGCACTAATGACCTAATCCACATCCGTAAAAATATGAATGGAAGGATATTTCATCTACCTATAAATTTCCATTAAAGTGACAAAATATTTTACAGAAAAAAAGAATTATCTAGTTATGCTGCCTGATACACAAATAATTCACACCGTACATTTAAATTTATTGCAAGAGAACCTCATCTTTTAAAAAGAGAATGGTCATTTAAGTTTATACAGAATATTGAAATGAAACTCGTAGTGATGGTTGGGCTAGTTTATTTGATTCAAAGCCTAAAATTCTAATAGATTTTTAGGACAATGCAGAGTAACGTGTAACTATGCTTTTCATATTTTTTTCTAAGATTTTTTCTTATACTGTATGCAAACTCTTCTGCATCAGGATATTTTGTCAGGTAAACAAGCTACAGCTTATATCTTAAATAAAACAAGCATTATTTAGTGTTATTGCTGAGTCACAAGACAGATGGGAACTTTTGATGTTTTTATAGAAAAGCATTAAAAAAGGCTTAAATGACGTAAGCAAAGTAATTCAGTGCTTATAGTTTCAATTGCTTTAAAATATTATGATTTTCATTAAGTTAAAATTATCGTATGAGTTATGGTCACATAAATCAGAGAAAAAATTTTTTTTTTGAAAGGATCAAGATGTTGGAATAGAATACATTTGGCTCTGAGAGATTGCAGAGAACAAGACGTAAGTGATGTTTAGTCTGAGTGAGGATCTGATGCAAAAGTTACAGGAATTCTCACAATGTATAAGAAGTGTAAGTTGTCTAAAGTGCTGCAGATGTTCACAGAAAAATTTTGCAGTAGTTTTAGTATATGACTTTAAGTATGATATGGTATACTGGCAACCAGCTTTCCACGTTAAAGTTTAATATTTTCTTAAAAAGCATGAAATTCTTCAATACGTACAAGTTATTGCAGCTGTTCTTGTAAGTCCTGAATCCATTTTATTCTGTCAGCACTTCTGGAAACAACAGGTTTATTGTTGTAAAGTACATTCCATACAGCTGTACAGTGCTTCACATCTGATGATTTCTATTTATAAAAGAGTTTGATGTAATTCATAAAATAAAGCTTTACACTCACCTGAACTCAGTTTTCTACTGTTTGATCCAGAATAGTACAGAGCAATAAAGCTGACAGCTGTTCATCTGCAATGTTAGACATTCTTCAGAAAGCTTTTTATCTGAGAATACAAAAGCTTCACAAGAGAGTAAAACAAAGGTATTGGTCAGTGGTTTGCATAGAAATGTGGACATATTTAAATATATCTACATATACACACAGGATTTTGGGGTTTTTATTTAAAAGTTCTGTGTCAAAAAATCCCCAACATTTGGAACTTCAGCATAAGACTACCACTATTTCTTGAAATTTATTTGAAGTAATTTGATAATTAATATTCAATATTATTGATTGCAAGCTTTATTAATGTTTTGGAGTAAAAATTCTTAGGAAATGATAGACATATCTTATGAAATTACCACTGCGGAACAGTAATACAGTACTGAAGTGTAAAGATGAATTAAGACAACTTAAGTAGAATAGAATTGGTGTCATTCAGAAGAGCATATTGAAACACTTTTGACAAAAATATCTAAAACTCAAGAAGAAGAACTAATAGAAAGTCTACCACGATTAAAATATTGGAAAACTACTGACACTATTTCTGATAAGGAACATAGCATCTTTTTTGTGGGAAAAGTGTGGCAAACTTTGGTTACATGCTTTAATATATTCCCCTACATGTAAGTGAAATATTGAGAAAATGCTAACTGCACCCTGTTGCATTGCGCCAGGTAAGGAAATGCAGTGAAGTTGTTAGGTCTGAGTCTGGAGCATGACTTTTGGAAGAGTATCCAGATTCTTACTTGTTTTCCTTCTACACGTTTGGAAAAATAAAGAAATCAATCAATTAATCTGCTATATGTTGCAAATTATGAGATACACTGATAGAAAAAAGTGTGTCTTTACCCCCAACAAACTCTTTCATTAGCTGCTGTTAACAAAGTTTAACTAATGACCTAGCCAAAGGTCAAGACAGGCAATTGAACTGAAATATTCTGTGCAAAAACAGACAGAACAACAAGACTCATTAAGAAACAGTTGCTTTCTCATAGAGCAAGAACGTAATGACAGGTTCATGGTTTTAGCAAAACTAGTTTATTTTATACATAGATATAATTAGAATGAGTAGGGTCAAATATCAACATGTCTAGTCACATAAGACTAGACTCAAAGAGAGACATTTCAACATTTCCAGAGCTTTTCAGTGTGAACTTCTTTAAGGCTGACTGCATAATCATAATTTTCTGAAGACCAGGCCTTACTAAGATGAGTGAGATTAAGAATCCCAAATTAAAATGAAAAGTAAAAAATTCAAGGTAGTGAAAAACATCAATTATTTTACCCATTAGTTATTTAAACTTTTGAATTAATACCTGAAGATTTTACTGAAAATGAAAGTCTGGAGTATTCATTAACATATTATTTTTCAAGTAATAAAAGACTTCAAAGTAATGTTATCAGGACTGAGAATAATAAAAGGTTTATAAACATATGTAGGGGTTTGTGGTTTTTTTTTCTTTTGTTTCCTAAGCCATACTAACTTCCCTGCAGGAAGAGCTGGAAAAGTGGGCTAACAAGAACATTATAAAGCCCAACAAAGACAAATGTAAGGTCTTACACTTGGGAAAACATAATCCAGGAGTGCAGCACAGACTGGGATCTACCTGGCTGGGGAGCAGCTCTGTGGAAAGGGACCCGGAGGTCCTGGAGGACAACAAGCTCAATATGAGGGAATAGTGTGCTACTGAGGCAAAGAAAGACAACAAGATGCTGGGTTGAATCAACAAGGCCATCACCAGCAGAGATACAGAAGTCCTTATCCCACTCTCCCCAGCCCTGGTCAGGTCACACTTGGAATACTGTGTTCAGTTTTGGTCCCAACTCTGCAAAACAGATGTGGATACCCTGTAGAGGGTCCAGAGAATGGCCACAAAGATGATCAAAGGACTGGGAAGCCTGCCATATGAGGAAACGCTGGGAGAACAGGGTCTGTGCAGTCTTGAGAAAAGAAGGCTTGGCGGAGACCTTATCACCATGATCCAGTATTCAAAGAGCAGGTACAAAGAAAATGGAGACTCCCTTTTTACAAGGAGTAACATGAAAAAGATGAGGGGTAATGGCTACTAGTTAATCCTTGGTACATTATGACCGGACACAAGAGGAAAATCTTTCCCAATGGGAACAATCAGCCGCTGGAATAACCTCCCCAAGGAGGTGGTGGGTTCCCCAACATTGCACACTTTTAAGATTCAGCTGGACAGGATGCTGGGCCATCTTGTCTAAGCCGTGCTTTTGCCAAGAAAGGTTGGACCAGATGATCCTTCAGGTCCCTTCCAACCTGGTATTCTATGATTACATTATCTGTTTTCGAAGTTTGACATGCTTCCAAAGTACATGGAAGTCCCCGCATGTGTCACTATGGTCATTAACACTTTTGGGCTGATGTGACAAGGATTTTCCTTTTTTGAGTATAAAAATTTGTGCCAAAACCTTTGATTACAAAATAGTCATTAGAGATAAGTACAGGGCAATAAATTTCCTGTTTAATCTAAGATGGTCAGGGTAAAATATCCATGCAAATTTTAGAGGAAAATTTCTGTGCTAAATCCATAAAATTCATTAACAAGTTCAGCCAGAAAACATTAAAATCATTATAAAAAAATCTGAGCAAAAGACTCCACATAGTAGTCTATTAGGACTATTAGAAATTGTATGTTTATTATCAGCACAATTTATTTTCTTTGGGCTAGTACAACCTATATAGGAAATTTTACTTACATCATTTAAGTTCACAAGTAGAGTATGGAATCAGAAATTGCAGCTTTTAATTTTTTTTCCTCTTTTCCACAGAAAACTTAATATTACTTCAAATGCCTTCTGGTTTATCAACAGAAAGCTGTATACATTTACTGTAGTTCAACAAATGTAAATCTATAAAGATTTTTTCACTCTTTTAAAATCAAAAGAGGGAAACATTTTTTACTATTTTTTTGTATTTTTGTTATTTTGTATTCACATAAATATTAAACAGTTGTGTAGCAATGTAAAGGAAGATGAATTAGTTTAATATAAGAGTATTTATATTTATTTTGGCCATCTGAAATAATAATTTTTCACTCTTTTTACAGAAACTGCCTTATGATTCCCCCTGTGGTATCTCTGCCTGTGCAGAATACTGAAAAAAGTGTCCTGAAAGCATGCGGAATGAAACAAAAATAATTTTGGAAATAGAACATCCAAAATACTATACTGACCTAGAGTATTTTCTTAAAATAGCATGTAAGGAGAAAATCCAACTACAAAACAAAACACCGTGGATTTTCTATTAGAGAAAGACAGAAGAAAATCCCTGTTATTTACAACTTTGTAGAGTTTCAGAAAGAGAGATCTGGAAACAGCTATTTGACCCAAGGACAAATTTGAAAATAAGTGTTTTAATGAGTTCCACTACTACTTTATGGAAACTGGACTTCGGAAACAAAACTTGAGTAATTTGGAAACCTTCATAGTATTTAGGATTCATTCTTAACATTTCGCTAGAGGTATTTAAATCTTTTGAAAAAAAACATCTCCCACACACAATCCAATTTTGAAGCAAAGCGTTATAAAGTATATGTTATGTTTTAAACGTTAAACAGATAGCCATCCCATTGGGACACTAACAGTCATCATTTTCTGTATACCTAGAACAGCTGCAGATACAATGTCAGTCACGGCTGACTAATTAATTTGCTGTAACTAGTCCTAATGCCCTGCCCGGGGAATAAACTGCGCACTAGTAAAAACCACAGAATCTGAGAGCGTCATCCTTCCCTAGCATCACTATAATTTAATAATAGCAGTGTGGCATTGACCCCTAAGAAGTTCAAGTCAAAAGAGATAAGCAAAAGAAAAGAAATTCTCGCTTAAAACACATGAATTTATGAAATAAAAATGAAGCTGCACTTCCATGTCTCCACAAGTTAATGCCATGTAAGCTTAAGAATCTGAAAGGCTGTTATAAAAAACAAAAAGGTTTATAAGGGCAGTTAAGGGAATTAAAACCTTACATGCATAGTGGAGACTTCTTAGGGAACCAGTGTTAGAAGCACAGGACAAATCAATACTACTCATAACAGTCTTGAGAAAAGAAGGAAGCGTGCTTAAAAGGCAGGGGAAAGGGGAGTTATTTGAAAACAGTCTTCAGAAAACTGGAATTATGTCCAAATAAAGAAAATAGAAGAAAAGTAATATCTAGAAAGTCAAAAAACTCCATAAAGCTGGGTGAAAGTAGAGCTTGAGATACAACTAGCAAAATACACAAAAATTAATCAATTTTTCAAACACATCAGGAGCAAGCATTCTGAGAGACTTCAAATCCCACAGATTATAAGGGTATAAAAGGAGCCTTCAGTAAAAATAGTCACAACAGAAATCTAAATAGAGACTTTGTGGCTATATTCACTGCAAAAGGAGACATAAATATTTTCTCACCAGAACATTCAACCCACTCTTTTCTTTTTTGTTTACTTTTTTAATTTTTAATCAGGGAAAACCTGCAGAAGATGTCTTTACACTTGAAGCTCCCTGAGTAGACAGGGAGTACAGACGAAAGAGACAGTGATGAGAAGTCAGGAGAAGAAAAGTTTCATCCAAGGCCTGAAAAATCTGATGGCGAAAGAGATGAAACAAAAGATGTGATTCACAATCTCTCTCTCAAAACCTGTTAGATACCTGAGAATTGGAACGGAAGAGCAGGAAGTTATTTAGCCACAATTGCTTGAAGGCTGGCAGAGTACAAAAATATGGTACTATTCCTGATTTCTTTGTTACTGTAGTCTTTCTTAGGCACCTGCTTTTGATGATAGGACCAGATGAGAAGGACATTTGATTCCATTTTGGTACTGCTTCACTTCTGTTCTTGGGTTCTGAGGGAAATGACATTTTAGGTGTTACCAAAACTTGCGAAAAGCACTTAAATGCCATGCTAAGTTAGCCATTATGCTGGCCACATCAGCAAATAAAATGTAGTTTGGCGTTGTATGTATTAGCAACTGTAGTTCAAATACCAAGTTTTGTTAAACAGTTTGCTTTAATCTAAGCAAACACTAGAAGTTTCTGAGGTGTGGGGCAATAAACTTCCTGCCTTGTCTAAGCCTCGTACAGAGTTCATGTGTAGCAATGACACTTTCTATCAAGCTACAGACGTTACATGTAAACTAACCCTCCAAAGAGAAGCAAATGTACTGTCTTAGAGAATCTCCAGATTCTATAGGCCATGTAAAACTAGGAAGTTATCTTAAAGACCCATGGAGGCTTAATCAATAGAGTTACCTTAATCTATAAGAATTTACTTCCAGAAAAAACAGTGGAGTGCAGGACACATATCTTTTGAGGCTTGAGCCCATACCTACTGAAACTGAAGAAATTTATTGACTTTAATATACCTTAAGTCCCTGTTTCACTATCAACACCACTATAACACTACTACAAATATCACCTAATAGATATTTTTCCAACTAATAACCATTACAAAGCTATCTTTTGAATGTTGCCATTGAAAATGGAGGAAAACTACAAATTTGTGTCAAGGAGTGGTAAATACTGTTCGGTTCCTGTAAGTTTGTCTGAAATGCTGGGTTTTGGAATCCTCACAGTCTTGGTCTGGCCACAATTGTGAACTGGTTTCACTGTAGTGTCTCCATATTTTTGATTATGCATGAAATCAAGAACTACAGATGAAGTACAGATGGAAAAATAAGGCAATGGAAGCACCTCATTACTTCCAAACCTGAGAAAGTTCTGATATTAATTTTTTTTAGGTTAAAGTGGTTTTTACGTGAGGGATTGACACTGAACTGCTCTTTTCAACCCAGGGCTCTTTATAGGCCAGCTGTTCCTTATTTGGGTGGTAGGTAAAATCTCTTCATTTAGCTGCAAAGACTAATGGGCTGATTCCTCGTACCATAAGGATTCTACAAGATGATGTTCTCAAACTATTTTTGAAATAGCAGCCTTAAAGAAATAGCCATCTTATAGAAGTCTTTCAGTACCTGAATGAGGCCTGCAGCAAAGCTGGAGACTGACTTTTTACAAGAGCATGTAGTGACAGGGCAAGGGGTAATGGTTTTAAACTGAAAGAGAGTAGATTTATATTACATATAACAAAGAAATTCTTTAGTATGAGAGAGGTCAGGCACTGGAACAGGTTTCCCAGAGAAGTTGTGGATGCCCCCTCCCTGGAAGTGTGCAAGGCCAGGTTGGATGGGGCTTTGAGCAACCTGGGCTAGTGGAAGGTATCCCTGCCCATGGCAGGGGCGTTGGAACTGGATGATCTATAAGGTAGGTCCCTTCCAACCCAAATCATTCTATGATTATGTTTCTACGAAAATACCATTTCCAAGGAATTGCTCATAAAAAAAGAGGAGGTTCTGTACCTGGCTGAAAGGGATTGTATATTCTAATTTTATAGCATCATCTTTAGGATTACACTAAGTAAAGTTGTCATTAACAAATATAACTTGAATAGTTGTCGTTCAACTTTGAAATAATACTTCAGATACCAGATTAAAACAGAGTAACTTCACAGCTTCCTAAATCCAAGATCTGACACTCTGAGTTTCTTTTTAACTGTTTTCTTATCCTGAGGAGTTAGAAGCCTGTAAGCACTTACATCCTCTAGGTCTCAGAAACTAGTTGCAAGCTCCAAGATGCACCAAATTTTAAAATGAAGAATCTGGACATTTAAGTTCAACAGCCTAGGTCATCCCCTAGGCCCTTAAGTCCTACAAGCACTTGATATGGTGGGAACATTCAAAGTATAAACTTACTACCAATCACTTTTATTGACAACAATGTAACATTAACAGGCAAAATTGTATAAGCAGCATGAGCAAAGATTATAACAAGACCTACAGAGCTGCATTTGTAGTGTGATAACACCTTACATACACCATGTAAATAGGCTACATCTTAATTAAAACAACTCTTAAAAGACAGATTTTGCGATTTTGAGTATATTAAGCAGAAGAGACCTGCAATGAGGACTCTCAGCTGCATGCAATGAAATCCAAACTATTATAGCAAAGAACAGTTTTGGCAACTCAGAGATAAGTGGAAGAGAGCGTAAACAGCATCCTCTTTTTACCATTGTGTTTAGCTGAACTTTGGTAACTCTCTGCCTGATAACTGTGAGGTTTCTACATTCTTCCTACTGCAGAGTTCTCTCCTAGACAAGAACAACTTTCAAACAACATAATAATCACACATATATATACATATATGTATATTATACATATATTTCCACTGGGCAGACTGGAAAGAAGTGTAATAACATCTCCTGAGAGCCTGGAAACTGAAAAGAGAAGGATATATATTAATGAATTAAACAGTACAATAGAAGTATCTCACACAGTTCTTCAAGCTTCTTTTACCATATTTGTACTTTGTGCGTTTTATAAACATAAGAACTCCTCCTGACCTGACATATCATAAAGTCCAACATAATCTGAAAACTGATTGTGGACTTTGGTGATTTTTATGACAGTAACAATAAAAAGTAACTACAGTTTTGGAAGTATACATACTATAAAATGAACTCTAGGCTAAATTATTTATATCTAGGTATAGATAGAAAGTTATTCCCAGCTCCATTTTTTTGCCACTACCATGGCTCAACTTCTTTTCAGGACATAGCACTGTCAAAGTCACCTTCTTTTTCTTTTTTTTTTCTTTGTTAATTTACTGTAGAAATATTTTGGAAGTCATTTAGACAGTTCAATATCTAAAAATTTCCTTCACAGTGATGAACACTACTATTACTTGATCAGTCCCTCTGCTCTAAAAATAAGTGATGCTTTAAGACTCTGTTAATCTCTTAAGAAACTAAATGCAAATCATTGTCTGTCATTTGGTAATAATTATAAATCCTTTCCAGGTAACCCAGAGAAATAGAGAATGAAGTGTTCAACATCAGCCTGGATAGCTAATAATGTATTTAGATTTCCTGTTCATTGAGAGGGATATTTGAACATAATCCAGATTTCCAGAGAACTTAAAATCTGAGCATTTCACACAGACAGAATAAGGCAATGAGGAATACAGATTCTGTATAACTTGTTATAAATTTCATAATTACAGTGGGATTAATATTTTCACACTGGGAAAGAAAATGCCTACATAGTATATTGTGACACATATTATGTCCATTCTTTGAGCACCTCATAGGATGCATGACAGCCTTGATCCAAGATCTAAGTGACCATGTTAATGGAAGTCAAATCTGAACTAAAATACCATGCTTCTCAGTGTGTTTTATCTTCATAGACACTATGCCCCATGTCTCTGGCTATCTACGCAGCCATGGCCTTTTTTTCATCTTTGCCTGTGGTTCGAATGAGCTCACAAATTCCTGTAGTATACCATGTAGATAAAGCCAGGTGAGTTCTTTAACAAACTTTCTGAAATATATGTGTAGTAGGGAATATACTGGGACATGGCTTTACCCAACCAGATAAGTAGCAATTACAGCCAGTGTTTTTTTATAAAAAGAAATAAATAACTCTACAATAATGTCAGTGCCTCTCCCTTGTCCTCCTTCTCCTTTTTATTTTCCAGTCACAGAGATTTCAGTAGAAGAAAAGAGAAGACAACTGTGTAGGAAAAATATGGGGAAGTAAAGACATTGAAATTCAGTCTGTTTCGCAAAAAAACTTTCAAGAACATGAATACCCAGGCAAAAGGTTCTCTGTTGTGTTACCCTGTTGGTGGAAGGCATTATGCCAAAAGGCAGCCTTAAATCTGTGAATCCGTATTGTTAGTCTTCCTTGGGAGCAATTCTGAGAACCAGCCTTAGCCACATGTTCATTTCAACACACTCTCAAGGATCTTTCTTCTAGCATGAGAGCTGGGTCTGTGCACCTAGGAGGCGACACAGCAAGATTATGAAGTCTCCATCTTCATAACAGGCTTGGGGTGGACCTGCTGGAGAGCAGCTCTGCAGAGAGGGACCTGGGTGTCCTGGTGGACGACAGGTTAACTATGAGCCAGCAGTGTGCCCTGGCTGCCAAGAAGGCCAATGGGATCCTGGGGT
>Ga0065711_1028204_pt1 | contig 42956 bp, 20 predicted proteins | sample Hoacrofraction12_FD_59098 | JGI IMG/M metagenome (GOLD analysis project Ga0065711, IMG submission 59098) | Hoatzin crop microbial communities from Cojedes, Venezuela - Epithelial fraction 12 v2 (version 2) | ecosystem: Host-associated > Birds > Digestive system > Esophagus > Crop | place... | reverse complement strand
TTTTTTTTTTTTTTTTTTTTTTTTTTTTTTTTTTTTTTTTTTTTTTTTTTAATATCCTGACTAGCTGTAGCCTAAAACCTGGATTTCCTGAACACTGACAACTCCCAGTCAAGTCAGTGAATTCACAAGATGTACTGGATGCAGGATCAGGCTCCTTGTGGTTAAAATTACTATTTTTCCAGTTTTCTTTAAGTTTTACTTCCTTGGTATCCAGAACAAACATACATCAGCATGAAAAGAGCCCATTAATGTGTCTAATACTTTCCCCCTAAAACTACCATGATCTCACCACTTCCAAAGCCCAAAGGAAATTAAAGCACAGCTCAAGAGGACAGCGCTGAAGAATACAACTTAAAACCCAAGAAAGCTGGGAAATTTCTGTGCAAAGGCTGCAAATCTGGGCTTGGAAAGGAAAGAAGCTTACAATGAGCTGTAATAAAATTATTCCAGTCTGTAACCTGAAAAGAGAAAGCCTGCCATTCAGCAAACAGGAAATCCCAGAATTTATAGATGACCCTGTTACAAAGCAAATGTTTTGGAACAAACCGTTCTTTCCCTAGCGCTTGTTTTCCACTGTTTTCTCTCCTGCGCTTTCCCCTGTAACACAAGGACCAGAGCAGCCCCGTCTGGCTGCCGCGCGTAGCCGCACACCGCCGGCCTGCACCACCAACCCGAGATGAAGAGAGCAACCTAAGAGAGCCTGAAAGCATGGCTGGTTTTTTCAACTGCATCAGGTAGCACAAAAAATGGAATTACCCTCTCCCTATTAAACTTGTCTTTTTTATTCCCATCGATCCTTGTAACTGGAGTACAATTACTTTTCTACCAAAAAAAAACCTTTAGAAAAGATTGTGCATAGGTGTGTGACATGCAGAACTCAGCAAATGTTAAATTTCACATATTCCTTGTACATATGACAAAGGTAACTGCACGAAGTAAAAAACAGAAAAAGAAAAAAAAATTAAACCAACCTTACCAGCTTCCCTACTCTTCTTCTGTTCATTATGTTTCAAAGACTCAAAGGCACTGGTGAGACAGCAGACACAAAAGAAAAAGGGGGAGGTCTCATCACAGTAACCTAGGTGGTCAATAAGGAGAAATGCAGCTGGGTGCCAGTCTAATCAAGACATGAAGCGGAGCAGGCGCTCAGCTGCCCTCTGATTTCCACCACACCCCTGCTCACTCTTTTGGGAGAGACACACACAGTCAAGAATGCTGGTAAGAGCTATGAAGCACATCCCGCTCAGCCTTTGGTGTCCATGTCCCCACTCAGATGAGATCAGCATCATCCAGAGGTTTGCAGGAAAACTGGAGTAGCACTCCGGTATTGCAAAGTGCCACGTCCCAAAAAGCCTGGCTTGCAAACTCCTCCTTCCTCACTAGTCTTCATTCAGCAGCTAGCAGGGCAGACAGATCTTCCCTGCTGACACAGTGAGTGTGTGTCCACACTTGTTCCAAGAAACAGGGTCATAGAGCGGAGACTTTCTGTGGTATCTGTGGTTTTACAAACGAATAGGTGTGCCAAGGAGGGCTGGGCTCAGCTACACCTGAAAGAGCTAAGCACATGCTCCCAAAGGACAGTGTTCACTGTTCAGGATGACCTAAGGATTTCACTCCTGACAAAATGGAAACCATCTATCAGAGAGAAAATCTCTTTTTCTGTTTCTTTTCTTTCTCTCGTCCTATCTCAGGACAGTTAAAGAAACAAATAGAACTTAAAAAAAAAAAAAAATCATTTCTCCTCTGCAGCTAACAAATTGTCTGGATTCCTACACACTTTAAAAAGCACATATTGAATATATCTCTCCTCAGCAAATTTGCTCTACAGCACAAAGCATTCCCCACAGGAAGTCTGTGAGGCTCAATCACTATGACACAGTCAAGGGAAATTTAGACAGTCAAGGAAAATTTAGACTGATGCTGGAGAAGCCAGGACAAAAAAGATCAGCCCTTCTCAGGATAAAGAAAACGTGCCTCAGCTAAGTGAGGCTGGCAGACCAGCGCTGAAATACTCTTCAGATATGCAATTACAGCGATCCCTAGGGGTTTTGCTTTTGTGTTGTTGTTTTTTAAAACCCTTCTCCAGAGTCAACAATTTGCCTGAATCGCTTCTTATTCATTTCATCTTCATGACTTCTGAAGGCATCTAATGAGGCACTTTGAAGTTTGCCTGAAAACAAAACAGAACCAAAAAAAAAAAAAAGGCAACCACCCTGAGATGACATTAAATCCTTCTCCTGAAACTAGAATCTTCAGGATTACAGCTCAGCTTTGTTTTGTTTTAACACTGTGCTATCTTTGGATTAATGAGCTTTGTCCTTACCACGTTAAAGTGTCTTGGGGACCAAAATCCAAAATGTGGCACCTATGATACGGTTATGCAGGCTTGGATGGCTGGATAGAGAGTCAGGGCTGGGTCTGAAATTTAAAATTTGAGGTAAGCATCTTATTATTTCAGGTTTTGCTCAGAACAATGTCTTAGCCTACTTAGTTCTTAAAACACTGCAGGTGAGATTGTACATAATTTACAGCAAGGCAAATCTGGAGTACCTCATGTTTTTCAGCAGAAAGGTTTAACTTTACAGCAGTTTGAGTGTATAATCTGGTCTTTTATCTCCTAACCAAGCCCACATATATACACTCATAAAGCTACAGAAGCAAACACAATTAAAACATTATTTAAGTTTATTGCCTGACTCCCTCCTGAATATCCCTCTACAAAGATACATACTTTTGAGTATTCTTTTTTAAAGAAGAAATCAAAGAAGTGGAAGATCTATGGAGATGTTATACAAAACCATTTGAGCTGTCTTGTGATGGGCCCAATTGTACTGTGAGCTAGTTCTTCCTGAAGGCAGTCTGCAGGCTTCAGCCAGTTTATTCAATCATCTGTGAAAAGATTGATAATGTAGATGTGAGCAAGAGGCTGGAATTGTCTGAACACTGACAGCTACAGACAGATTTTCAAAGCAGCTCAGCTCCCACATACAAACGGCCACCACTTAAAAACTGCCTTGCACATGAGAGCCCATCAGCGAGTTGTTTGAAGTCCAGCCACGCAGCGAGGATGCAGAGGTAGCCAGTCTGCACGGAGGGAATCCGTTTCACACTGTCACGTGGTGCTGTGCCATCAGCGCATGTGTTACAACAGGAGTTTGTTTTTTCACTCTGTATTTTGTTATAGCCGAATCCTAGGAAGGGAGTGCATCTTGGCACTAATCAGTGTCCACATTGTTTCAAAATACAGGCAGGAATGGTAACAACTTATCTCACTATTTGCCTATATTTTTCTTTCTGCAACCACACACAGTAGAGAAGTTTGTAAATTTTCCTGAGACCCACGAGTTCTGCTATTTTAACTGACTGAAGTTTGATGGAAGCAAGAATAGAGCTGATGGTGGGACACTCTTCCATGCAGCATCTCAAAGTTTGTCAAATCTGACACAAGGATGGGATTAAATTTGATTTAGGTTCCTATAGCTGATATTTCTACCCTTTTACAGAGCTAGAGTTTGAAAGGGCCCCTCTTTGGCAGCACCTTTTCTTCTCACTGAAGTTTAAGACCGAAATTTTCAGATTCTTGCATAACACTTCCTAACTAAAAAAAAAAAGGCTCACTTCAGAACAGGTCTCGTATACAAGCTGACAGTCAGTTTGCCAGTAACTGGGAGTTTTAGTCAGTGCGGCGTGGTTTCTGTAAGCAGTTTTGATGTGAACAGCAACACACGTAACTAGTGAGTCACATAACGAAGCTTCAGTGCTTGAAGGCAAGGAGGGCACAGCAAGCCACACCTTTGACATTTTGCCCATGCCTCTCTGCTACTCACACCAAAACATCACTAGCTGTGCAGCTGCTGTTTGGAAAGATTTTTCATAACCTCATGATGCACCAACACAGCATCTGAGACAGTCTGTACCTAGACAGCACATGCCCTTCATTCCCAGCTGGCAAATTCAAAATGACTGCCTGCAACCACTATTCACCTTCAAGTTTCTCTCCAAATTTGTCAACAATATTATTGTAATTAAAATATCATTCAAGATACACAGGCCATATTACTGAAAGATGAAATAGGGTCAAATGGAAAAAATCCTAAATTGTTTACAAATGTACACAAAATAGAAGTTGCTTTATGGCAGCTCTCTCTTACCTGAAAGTAGCATTTTGGGGAGAGAAAAGTTCTTTCTTCTTCAAGGCCTTACTTTTCAAACATACAAATATAAGCCACCAATTAATTATTCTGATGTTGACAAGTAAGAAAACAACCTACCAGCTTATTTATGTGCTTTAGATAGCTAATTTTGCTCCAAAAATCTGCTAGAGAAGTAGCTATTTCATTTTCACAGCTGTTAGAGCCTGTTCTAAGACACACCTACACTGAACTCTCCCTTGGGAGTTTTGTTGCTATTTAACCTTAGATTACAAGGAAGCTTTTTAACAATTATTTCTGAACTAAAACCGTATGTCTGTCCTTTGCATATTTAAAACAGAGCAACTGATAAACAACACTCACCACACTGCAAAGCAACTTCAGTGACAAGAACAATTGCTCCAGTAGTGTTGGGAAACTTAGCACAACACTACATTATAAGCTAATAAACCGCATAATACCATTCTCTCTATTGGGTAAAGAGGTACTCTAAGCCCTATTTGAGTCCAAAGTGGATGACGGGGTTTGGTGGCCAAGCATCATGTGACTGTTGGTAAGTCTACTCTCAAGGAGGGGGTAAAATAGAAAAGAGAGATAACAGGTAGGTAGTGGGCTTGTTTGATACATTTGTGAAGCAGTAACCATTTAACTATCTGTCCTAGTTAGGAGCAGCTAAATAGCAGGCTTTAGATCTACAAAACCCCAGCATTCATAGAGGAAATTCGTATTTCAATTGAGTTACTGCAATAAACAATAAATGGGAACTTAGAAAGCTGACTGTACTGTGGAAGCCCAAGTCAGAGAGAAAACAGAAACTTCTAAGAGTGGATAAGGGTGAAAAAACTCCTTTGTATGCTGATTTAAGCTCTAGAAACAGCAGGTATATTGACTTTGAAGCTTAAAAACAGAAGTCTGATTGAACTCTTTCAAGAAGAGGTACTTAACTATTTTTTCTCTTTTTGCAGTGTTACCAGTGATGCCTATTAAATTTAATACCTCTGCTGCTACTTCACAAATTTAATGAAGTGGCAAAAGAATCCCAGCTATCAGCCTAAAAAGATTTGGGTAACCCAACTGTATCTTCTGTTAATATAAATAAAGCCTAGATCTGCATAAAATCATGGCCTTCAAACATTTTCTCTGGTAAAAGACAAAGTTAAGATAATCGTACTTCCCTCAGGCCCATTTTATTTAAGCAAGAATCCTCAAGGATAAATGAACAAACTTGGCTCAGCTCGGAGTATCTTTTTAACTATATAGTGGACTCCATTGATAGGTGGGAAATCTCCTTATACTTATTAATATACTTAGTTATACCCCACTTGCAGAGGGGTTCTTGGTGGGATCACAGCATTGGTCAGAAGAGGTTCTTGAGATCTTGCAAGAGATTCATACAGACCTTAATTACATCTTAAAGTCAAAATCCATACTCAAAGCATGACAAGATTCACCTGTCAACAGAACCTGAATTCTGACATGCACTCTTCCTCGCATTTTCTTTTAGTTTAGCTGAGAGAAGACTCCCAAAGATCTGAATGTACAGCTGCATGGCAACCACAGCTTCCTGTTTATACTGAACGCAGACAAACTGCGAGCTAACATCAACCATATAAAGCAGTATGTACTTCAGGGAGACCATTAAAATAAATACAAATGCACACAGCAATGACAGCCTTAATTCCATGGCATTTGAGGCTCAATTTCACTTGCACCCCTATGCACTGAGAACTTGCAGATACATTAACCATGGAAAATGTGCATGATGCCTTTCTTCATGCATTTTGTTGGCGCTGTCTTGAAGATAAGTGAATACATTTGGCATTATTTTCACCCACAGCTGCACTGACTTAAGTAAGAGTGACTTCAAACCCATTTAGTCAACTGTTGGCAGAAGTCTGTAAGATATGTTTATTTTGGTTTAGCTAACATGGACTGGGAATACACAGTAAACCAAAGCTAAACTTGAGTAAGACCCTCTTAAATTGGAATAAAGTTGTCTGCATTGTGAATGCTTAAGTAAAGCTAGTTGAAAATTCTGCTCCAATTGAATCCGCCTCACTTTCCCATCTAGAGGAGGCCCGTGTTTCAAAGGCACACTTTTTGCCTGTCAAGTGCAAGGTAGTTTTGTGGACTGGTAAAAAATTCTGTTAAGCAGTTCTGAGACAACTGCAGGCTACTAGATACTTCGAGGAAAAGATCTGTTAAGTACCCAAAAAAAGAAACTAACCTTTGTGTTCTGTTTAAAAGAAAAACAGTTTATAAACTGTAGATGAACCTCTTATCTGGTAAATCTCAAAATCCATGAATTGGCTTGGAAAACAGCAGTGCAGGGGAGGAAGGCATTATTAATCATCTGGAAGAAGAAATATAGATCTGAGTCCATCTCATTCTTGCTGGGCAGAGCACATACAGGTTTTTCTGCTATTGAGTAATGCCATTTTTTTTTACTTTTATACAGGCAATCACCCCTATATGTACTATATCAATCTAGTATCACCGGAGTAGAGTTGCAACAGAAGGGGGGGCAGAGGGAGAAAGAAAGAAGCTGCCAGCATTGGGCCGCAGCTCAGCCAGTGCTTGATTGCAGGTATAAACATTACACGCTGTATCAGCAAAGCTGGAGAGAGTGAGCCGTAAACCTCCCAGGAGGAGCTTTACAGGGAAGGCTGACAATGCAAGTTCAGAGTCAGTGTGTTATTCGGAGACATCCTGAGCAGCTAAAAATACACAGCAGTCTTTAGGAAGAAAGCAAAAGGGAAATATCTTCCTCTTTCCATTGCAAAGGGGTTGGGGGAGAGGAAAGGAAGGAAAGTAAGCATTATCAAAAAACACAGGGAACATCTAACTTGGGGAAATCCTACATGTGCGTATGTAAGCAGGTAAGCCACCTGTGCTGCCAGTTGTAGCAGCAAGATCCTGATGCTTGAAATTGCTTTAAATGTGGGAAAGATTGTAGCCAGGGGCTTGCTCTAATCATCATTGTACTATCACCTTTAATAACTTGTCTCTGCTTGAGCAGATCCAGCACTCACACAGCAGCTATTAAAACTAAATTGCTTTCATTAATAGAATTTTCACATTCTGTCTGTGCATATATCCCAATGTCCTCTATAAACAAACACTGAGCTTTACCATAAGAACTGGCAGCAGAAAAACATCCCCATTTTATAAGGTGTGACAGATGCAAGAGACTCACAACGCTGGGGCTAGAACACGTAATCAGGAGTGCTAGCTCATGTTTCATCATACTACGTTCCTCCCATAAGCTGCCACTATTTTGCTGAGACCCACAGTCTGAATATGCTACTGGGCAAAAAAAGCAAAGCAGTTATGAAGGCAAGAATTTCAAAAAACAGCTCTTAAAACTGCGGCCACAGTTTCAAATATTTCTCCTCTTGGTAGGACCCATTCAGCAAAACTGCTAGCAATGGGCAGCTCTGCAAGCAGCCTGTGTCACTTCAAAAACCTGCCCTAAGAGATGAGGTCTATGCCTAATTTGGCAAGAGACTAGAAATATTCTGCAAGAGAAGAAATAACTAGTAGGTCTTTATTGTTGCTGGTGATGAAGGAGACAGGGGGAATCCACTTTGACCTTCAGATTCCATTCTGAATCTGCAGGACTGTATCTAGGGAATTCTTTTTAACCTGTAAGTGAAGTGAAGCTGATCTGCAGTCACTGAAACAAACCTGGAATCTATAATGCTAGCTGTCTGTCTATCAAGATATAGAAAATGAAGTGCAAACTGTTAATTTTCAAATGTTCAATTCTTCATTAAAACAAGAAATGTAGAAGTTGGAACAGCTGATATTCATTATAAAGGGTTAAATTGCCTGCAGTGTCAGATGCCCCTTAGAAAATCATGTCTAGTTCCATCTGATTAAATAGGAGCTACATTTTCTAACCTGCTTGCTCTAATGCTGACACAGTACGAAGCTGCCCCAAGGAATCTTTCTTTTAGGAGTGCCCAGTGTAAGACCTCAATCACTCTGGGAACTCAGGTCAAGACTCAGAAAAGCTTTTTTTTTTTTTTGCCATTACCTGAATGGGAGGTATCTGATCAGTTAAGGCAGGGGGAGATGTCACAGGTGGCATTTCATATTCAATGTGTGCGAATATCTCAGAATGAGACTGTGAGAATAGACCCTGATTATACTTAATGATCAAGTGAGATTATGTAAATTCGGACTAAATTATCTGCATTAACTTAAAAGGCCCTACGATGGAGGATGAAGGTACTGAATGACTAGGTCACAAACCTAACCAAGTAAACAGAGTTTGTAATTCCATCGAGATTCTGCAACGCCGTAACTACTACACAGAGACAAACTGCAATCTTAATACAGAAGGTAATTTAGAAAGTGGCTCATGTTGTAACATTGTTGGAATTAAGTTTCGAGCAGTTCCTAGTGCCAGGAGGAGTTACTGCCTCTGCCGTAGACGTTCTGTGACCCTGAATAAATTGCTCAGACTTCCAGTTTATCAGCCTATACCATAAGGATGACATGCATCTTAAAGGTGTTTAAAGAATTAACCCCTTAATGTTTGTAAAATTATTTGAGATCCCTCTCTAGACAGTGCTGTAGAAGGGCAGACTTATTACTGCAGTCATTATGGCTTTCAATAGATTTTAACTATGATAAGGAAAGCTCCTGCAGGAATGCACTGCTAGGAGACTTAATGCAGCTGTTAATCCTGGAAGGCTGCGAGTTGCAGAACTAAGTCCAGAATGTGCAAAGAGTAGGGCTGTGAATCAAAACGACCTTTTACACACATTCTCAAGATTTTACTACAGTAAAACTATCACATATATTTCAAGTATAAAAGGAGTATTCATGCTCCCAGATGGCCAGCAGGCCACTTCACCAATTTGCCAAGCTAGAAAGGAGGCACATGGAATTCTAACAAAGCAGAAAGAAGGCTAACTGGCAAGCAGGGCTAAGGAAGCACCCAGACTTTGGACTGTAGAGGTCTTTGCAGAACAAAACTGGTATGCTTTAGCAGAGGAAGCATGTGTAATTGCTAGCAAAAGTGAGAGGCCTCCATTTTCGCAAACAGTAAATTTAATGAAGATCCAAACTGACAACCTGAATATGCATCTATCTTCGCCTTCTCTCCTTCCCGCCTGTATCCTTTCCTTGGGGAAGATTTCGGTTCTTGTTCACCTCTGTTGTGATTCCCTTGAAGTCTCAGCTGTTTCAGGGAAAGTAAATAGGGTTTAAAATTAATTATCAATTAAAATGAGGTTAATCAGCACCAGGCTTGTCATCTATTATCCTTGTGAGACAATCCTGTCCTCCTGCAAAACCCCTACAAGGAACAAGGCCAGTAAGACTCAGCAACAAAGCCTTTTCCCTGGTGACCTTTGCTATGTTTAGGAAGAACAGCTAAAATAAGCTCCAATCCTCAGCCAGGCCAAACACTGTTGAGAACAACTACATTTAACCCTTTTGATATACTGTGTATGCAAAGTGTCCAGACAGCATGACGTGTTTATTATCCTATACTGCTTGTTGCTCTGTTAGTTATTATTTAGTCACTGGATATGGCCTTCCACCGTCCTAGCATGGAAGCAGTTAACTTCTCCAAAGTCCTTAGCCACTACATCAGAACACGTCTTACTCTGGATTTTTCGGTCCTAATGGGATATGCTGGTTTATACAATCATTTACACAAGGCCTTTGTTTCAAAATCCTTGTACATTTACTGGGGTGATCTCCCCATTCTCTTGAATACGACTACTCAGGCAACTTGCTAGAAAGCCAGAGAGACTGAATACACTTACCTGCAATTTAAAATTGTTAGAGAAGCAAGAAATCTCTCCACTGACATATGCAATCTATGAAATGTAACACTTGCCCAGACATATAGCAGATATAAAATGTGCCTGAGCTCTGGCCTGTGAAAATGACTTATCTGCCTTTATATCCAAGAAATCTTTTAAGGAACCACTTAAATTTTACCTATCAGTTACCATATCCATAAAGTGGGAAAGTATTTAGCAAGGCAAACAAAAAATTATTTATATAATAGAAAATATCTACAAATACAGGGTATACCTGTGTCTCAGGATTCATATTTACACATATTTCTATTATCCAGGTGATAGGCACAGACATGTGACAGGATACCCTGTGTAGTGCCCATGGTGCTTCAGAAGCATCATTGTCTAACAATCCCTGTGTGACCCAACACTTTTCTTGGAATTCTACTGCTTGCTACAAACATGGAGAAGAGGACTTTCAGAGGCACAAGTGACAGCTGAAAGAACCCAAATCCTACTGAGTTGAAAATACAACATGAACATTTTCATCCCCTTTGCCTGTTCAAAGTCTATCAAATCGGTTTTGGACCTTGGACCTTTAACACTGAATTAGAAAGGCACACTGATTTCTCTGAATCTGGGCATTGCCTGCTCTTCCTTGCATTCAAAACCATCAAACAGAACAGAAAGATAAGTGTCCCTTCTCAGCGTATCTTTGACCTCTATTTTCATCTGTTTTTTTCTGTTCCTATTTTAAAATAATTCAATAGTGACTGTGTGTGTGCATGCACTACACTTTACTCTCAAAATACATATTTAAAACAACACAAAAAAAAACCAATCACAAGAACAATTTGTTCCAATCTGCTTCTGCAAGTTGTTAAGGGGGAAGCTCGGCTGTCGCTGCCCTATTGGGCTTTATGCAAAGAGCTTCCTGCCAAGAACTGCTACAGAGCTCCAGCCTTCGCCTTTGCTAAGGCTTGCTGTGGGTCTTGAAATAAATGGAGTTGATCTATATGATCTGGTGAACAGCATACCAGAGGATGCAAAAGCAATAGATTGCAAAACCTTGACACTCAGCTATGCAAAGGTAGACCTGGCCCCTGTTTGTTAACAGGCAATACTACAGAGAAGCCCTGAGCAACAGAGTACAAATGAAGAGGGTACGCAACAGATACGGAGTCAACTAACAGGATGGTAAAGTCACGAGTTCTCTAGATTCCTTCAGTATAGTCCTTTGGCCCTGATGTAAAGACGGCAAAGACCAAAAAGAAAGAAAGCAACTACGGTTGTGGTGAGGCTTCATGCCAGAACCAAACCTGTGTGATGCCTCACATGAAAATATGTTTGCCTGCTGCAAAGTTTTCTGTAATGGAAACCTTTGACGTGACATAGATATCTGTACATGACTGCTGGAAAATAGCCTTGCTGTTTGGCTAAATTTTGTTAAAAGAAAACATTTACTTAAGAAGAGCCTTGGCATGATAACATAGGGTTACAAGGCAGGAAAGAAAAGAACTAGACTTTGCAGAGATTTACAGCAAAGAAATTCGGGAGAGCCCAGCAGATGACTGTCAACGATTTTGCCTGGGCCTCAGTGGGACACGTAAAGTATGTTGTTTCATGAATGTCTGCTGAAGATCCTCTATTTTTTACAATTCTTTCACTGAGTAGCTGCTATCATAGCCAGTGGGCCCCACCTGGCTGTCTCACTAGAGCCAGAGCTGTACACTGCTTCTTTGTAGACCAGGTCTTAGTAAAACTATGTGGTAAAAAATTTAGTAGCTCTCTTCTAGGAGAACAGGGACATATGGAAACAGGTCCATATTGGAGGGTAGTCTACTCGATATCAGGGAACACACGTTGCATTCCTTATCTTTGGGAATCCAAAAGTGGACCTTAAAATCTGCCTTCATAGGCAGACACATACAATCACCTTCTCAAGATCTCAGCCAAGCACCACTGCTGTGGGAAACACAAGGACTGGGAGGCAGATGTGCACTCTTGGAATCCCACTGTGACTTGGATTTCTGTATCCAGTTACTGTCTCAACAAAGACATTTGTAAAATGAAGCTGTCTTCACCCTCCCCCTTCTCTCTTGCTGCATTACTGGTATCTATTTTTGGTTGGGTTTTTTTTTAAGCGCTCCACTTAGAACATTTTGCTGTGTTCTTTGCCACAGTACTTGAGACCTCTGCGTTCAGGATGCAGGCAGTGTGTACCTGGCTTCCCTCATGGAAAACTGGAATTAGAAACGGGTTCTCCATGACTTACAAATTCCAGTCTTTTAAGTCTTAGCGGGGGGAGAACACCCCTGCTGATCTGCATGCTTTTGTTTTGTGTAGCCTTTTGCACATACCAAATATTATATTGCTTTATTTATTCTAGTCTAGTTAAAATGGTAACATTCCTACCCACCTATGCATGCGTACATGTACACAGACCACTGAAGATTTATACTAACCACTGTTCCTGAACAGAAACAGTCTGTAACGCTTCGGTACTGGTACAATAGCATCTAAAGTACAGACTGGATACATGTATTCCTATTTTATAAGGCAAATCACACCCTTATTCGATCAGTTTTACATACAGAAAACCTCCAGGCAGACAAAACCCAGGGAGCAGAAGAGAGTCAAGAGACCGTGCTTGCCTGCCCCACGGTCTGGGTTTGCTGTTGGCTGTGGTGAGGTGTGGGATGCCCTCTAGTGGTGCAATGTTCCTTTCTTTGGAAACGCAATTTTGCTTGCCGCGTGGCTTTTGAGGTCTCTGAACAAAACAGCAGCTTGTGGCCTAAGGTAGGCAAAGCAGTTAAAAGCATTAGCAATAATTCCACCACATCCTCAGCCTCGGGCAAACAGAGGCACTGGGCACATGTCACTCGGCTGTCGGCAGTCCTGCTTTTCTAACAGCACTGCACAGAGCGGGGTTGGCAGGCTGCAGAAGCAGCCTCACCTCGAACACCTCTCTCAGAAGGAATATTTCTGCAACAACTGCTTTGCAGGAAGAAGGGAGAATGAGGGAAGGGTGGCCTGAGTTCTCTTAACCTTTGGTTAATGACTGTCTCTAGTGGAAAGCCTTGTCTGGGAAGGTGCATGTTAAAGATGGGCCTCTGATAGGCAAGAATGTAAGAGCAGAAGAATTAGGTACAGGTAAAAAGGCTGCAGACAATATTACAAGAGAGAGGAAGCAGTGACCCAATGCTCGAGTGGTCAGTGGGGCACAGGCTCTAACTTCGAATGGGTCTTCAGTCTTTGGGGAGTATATGTACACAAGGCTGTAATTTCTATTCGTTTATCGTGCCTTTGACTTCCATTAGACAGTGACATTTACAGGCACTGACAACTGCCAGTCTAAGGACTTGGCTCATGTTGAAACCCATTTTTCTACTTCTCATGAACTCCACGATCAGAACCTCCACCTGAGCTTGGAAAAGCAGTAGCAATTAGAACAAGTCTCTCATCATTCTGCAGGCACAGAATGCAAGCGACATTGATATATAATGGAAAGCGAGTATGAAGCATGCTCCAGAGACTTTTTGCAGCATGCTGACATCTGTGAGGATGCTGTCATTTCCCAGCAGCTAAGCAGGTATTCTTCAGCAGACTCCCCTAAGGACACTAACTCCCAAACTGAGCTGCTGTTGTCAGTATCAACTTTAGTAAATCCTAATTTCTTTTAATTGTTAAGGATCACAGGGTACTTGCCATACTGGAAGTGTGGTAAACCTGGCCAAATTAGAGGTAGTGTACCTATCTTCATGTTCAGCTAAGCATTTTATTTTCAAGAGGTTTTAGAACAGCTCAGAAGAGCCAGGACCAAAGGGGTGGAGTGTGCCCTTGTATGACTGGATCAGCTCCATTGCAATTATTCGATTCCACGAGAGGTCACCAACAATCTGCGCCCTGCGCCTCTGCCAGGATGCAGCAGAGAGGGGCCGCTGCCTCCTCTTTGGCACCAGAAGCAGCAGCATGGTGCCAGTCACAAAACGGAAGAGCACTTCCTGAGCGGCAGGCTATAGCCAAGTGTCCAGCTGCACTGCCTGCAGAATGTATGAAAAATATCTAGCATTAGAAAAGCACTGTGGAAGATGGCAATCAAAGCTCATCTACACACTGATTAGGATTAAGTCACGTTTAAGATACCACAGCCAAAGGAGACATGTACGTACAGGCTTGCATTTAAACAATTGTCCAAATAAATCAGAACATATTTTTGTTAATTTAGTTCAAGGTAGATGAACCCTTGCTTTTGGGACCACAGTAGAAGAAACAAATTAAACTTGCCTTGAAGTAAGATAAGCGGTAAATATTTTGATGTGCTCAGGATCCCACTAAACTAGGAGATCTGAAATCCATCAAGCAAACTCTCTTACATCACACAAATAATTGCAAAAAAAACTTAGTGACATTCATCATTTTCTTTTAAAATGTCAAACAACAGTGCAAGACTGATAGCCCGGCAACGCTGTTGCTGCTGTCAGCAACTCATTTAATCAATGGAGACGTTAATTCTAATAATGTCCTGGACTCCATTTAATTTTGATTACATCATTTTTTTTTCTCAGTCAAATTGTGCACTGCTCAGGTTTATAAATAAGTGCTTTGTATTTGATACTGTCTTCCTCCATCTTGAATCTTCTCTGCCACATACACTTTTGCTTAGCTTATATACTATTTGGCTGAGATTTGAAATGCCAAAGCCCCATCTGCTCTGATACTGAAGATCCAACAGTACATTTAATTTTGAATAGCCGTTTGCCCCAGATTCTTGGTTAAGATTCTGCCCATGGATAACATTCACAGCATGCTAGTTCCATTGTCGCCTTCTTTCCCCTAGACATTGGTGCATTTTAGTGACACTATCAAATACGAAATATTGCTACTCTTGACACATCTTCTATTCTTTTTCTTTCAGGTCTTTTGATCCTCTACCATTTACATAGCTTCCTTACTTTGACACCAATAATTCAAGCTAAACTATAGTGCAAGCCAAAAGGGAAAATAGCTCCAGAACTTGCGTAATAAGAAAAAATAAATTATTTGGTATCTTTGCTGTTCAGCAGCTTATATGAAAGCAAATAAAACAATGTTCCTTATTATTTGAAGCATAGCAGGCAATTCCTTTAAGGAGAAAAGTTGCAAGTTATTGCTAGTGAAATGATAACTCTTCTTCAAGGGTCAGCAGCTCTTTTAGGGCCCTTCCCACCCCTCTCTGCCCTCCATGGAACAGATTTTAAAACAGAAGATATAAAAATCCAACAATTTGTCTTGCTTGCATGAGTAAAATTATCCTCCAACATAAACACACAGATATGCTAAATACAAGTTGAATGTGGCCAGAAGGGGTGAAAAACAAAGAAATAAATAAAAGAAAAGCAAATAGAAAAATGGGAAACTAGCAAATATACCTTCTAAAATAGCTCCTGTGGTGACTGCAGCGCTTGAAAAAACACTTGAATATGGCCAGAACGTTTATCACCTCTGAAGAAGCAATCTTGTGAAACCCAGGTCTGGTAGTTTTTTAATAACAGATTGCTGAATTTTGTTAAATATCAGTTCGGTAATTAAAGTCCAGTTGTCTCATGTAGGAGCAGATTAAGAGCATTTCCATAACTGCCGCTTTGCTTCTGAAGCAGAAGAATGACAACACTGTCAAAAGCAGATGCTACTTCAACAATCTACCTAGATTTCACTTGGACTTAAAAATTTATATCTGTTTATGTTAATATTATGTTAATAATTTCTCAGTTTTGCTAACGACACATAAAATTTATATGTGATCTCCCAACACACACGAATGTGTGGAAGTGGTCCCAAGGCTGACATTCTGTATAATTGCCTTTGCGGCAGAGTTCATCCTTCTTGCTCAGGTACTATAACTAATTTATTACATGTGTCTTATGTCTGAGCTTGTCAGCACTTAATTATATCCTAGAGAACCGGCTACTGTCCTGACAAACTACTGTGCTCTGTGTTGCTGTTCTTATTAGACATGGAACACTTGCAGCTTAACATTATACAACCAGTAATGCAGCAGCAAATTAGCTCGGGGCAGACTGCAGCCTCCTACAACCCGGAGCTGTGCCATCCAAATGGAGCATGAGGTTTGGGCTCTGCAGACACCTCCAGCGCTCCGGAATAACAGCAGCAGCTGAGACCTGAGCTGTGGGTTCAGGCAACCACTCAGCAAACCAGGCAAACTCATCCACCCACTAGCAAGCTGGAAACTGTATTCATACAGGTACTTATATGCACAGGCTCTCATGTTTAAAACATTCAGTCCCGCCAAAATTCATGTCGTTTAAGGCCAGTATATACCTTTATGTAGCTTTATGTGACCTTTTACAACCAGACAGTTATATTTCAGCCACTCACCTTATATTTGATGCCAGTAACTTGTGTTTGGCTAGAGCATGTCTTTCCAGAATGGCTTGTAGTTTAGATTCATAACAAAATGCCAGCTTTGGGATCTTGAGAATCAGTACAAGGCAACTTCATTTGAACAATGTTAAATTTTCAGTGGCCGCAATAACGCAGTTTAAAACATGTGTGCCATTTTGCAGAATTATTCTGGTTTGGTTTGTTTAAGCTTTTCAACAGTAACTGTTTTACTTCACTTTTGGCAGAATATTCTTCTATATGTAGAGACAGAGTCAATCTGTTCATTATAAATGGTTCAGTTTAAATCAGACACACTAAAGCACTCAGTCCAAGGCTTACTTAAATTATTAATTGCTAAATATATTTTCTCCCACTCACCCTTTTTCTTTTAAACATTTAGTAATTTATTGTTTAATAATGTCATGCCACTGCTACTGTGGACACCCCACTTTTCAATTTTCACCAGAAAGACACACCCTTTGCTCGAAGAGCTGCTCCCTGTAATGCCACATTTTCTGCGCCCCTCTCTTCCATGGAAGCATTGAGATTGTAGGGAGGATCTGTATGTTTGGGTTTGGAAGCTGTGACTTACTGGGAAAAAAGGAAGTGGACATTCCTTCTTTGCGCGAAATTCTCTGGGCAGGCCACATAGATGCAGGAGCAGACACAAGAATATGCTTTTTCAGATAAACTTCTATACACACAGCAGCATTGAAAATTTGAATAGCTCACACACCCTGAAAGCGGCTTAGAGAAAGCATTTCTGGATAGTTTAACATCTACGCCAATAAAACCATTGGTTGAGCTGGTCTTTTTAATGCTTTGTGTGCCTTGGAACACACTTTTACTACATGCAGTAGTGTAACTTTGAAGTCAGCAGAGCTCTTGGATTGGCACAGTTATAGTGCTGCGCGAGTTGTAACATCCTGGAAAATCCCTTTTAAATGCCAGACTAGGACTTGGAACATATCCAAGCATTTGCAGCAGGCACAGCAAAACAGCTTTTGGAATTTAGCCTCTGTACTATGCAGGCACTTAAAACGGCATAGACACTTTCAGTAAAGCTAAGAGCACTCGAAGTCAAGCAGCGTAAAATAACCCAGGACACTGGATTAACTGGTGTAAGATTCTGCATGGGGAAATTACGTGCTTGCCTGCTGGGTGAACAGCAGAGAGGGAGATTGCTTAGGAAGCTAAGCCTCAGGTTCAGAATAAACAGACTGACAGTGATACCAATTCTTCCGCAGTGGCTGGATAGGGATTTCTGGAGGAAGACTTTTTAACTAGGAGAAGTTCCAGCTGTTTGCAGGTACTAATGATCTGAGTATCCCAAGTGCTAATTGATAATGAGAGCAGATTTCATTCCACAACGTGCTACTTCTCACGCTAGTGAGAGAGCCCTGCTTTCTGGCTGCAGTCAGCTGCTGCTCAACACAGGAGCAGTTTCAGCTTCAGGCTGCCAGCTGGTAGGAAACTTCTGGACGATCCCGTGCCATCAGCCATGGCCTGAGCAGGAACCCCTACAGCTATGAATTCATTTGGGATCAGCCCCAAAATCAATAAGCCTGTAGCTAAACCTATAGCTACAGATGTCCAGATCCCTAAACCAGATCTGGCTAGCTATAAGCAGCTCATTTTCATTTAGGTGAAGAGCAGCTATAAAACTTCAAGCCAAGTCCTTCAATTATCTTTCCAAATTTAAGTTGTTTACAGAAATTAAAATTAATCCTATTTTATATTGTATTTCTGGGTCCTGCAAATCAGTAGTCAAGCTGTTGACATTGCAAAGCAAGCTCAGTTTTTGTTTAGAATAGCTATATACCTTTAAGGCAGTCTTTGCCCTAGGAATGCCTCACCCTTGCTGTTGTACACTGTGTTATGCCCTCATTAGCTAACTCACTGCTGTAAAGGGATATTGTCTGATGCGCTTGGGCAACACTGGCAGTTTTACTAGTGTCTTGCATGCTGGTTTTTATAAGTGTTTCTGAATCTCAGAGTTTGAAGAACCGTCTTTCTAAGTGTTAGGGTATAGTTTTACAAAAAATAGTGAGTCTGAACTTCTAGGACTACTACTGCCATGCTTATTGTAGCGTGAGTTTAGCGATAAGAACGTATGCTTTGGTTCCAGACTCTTTCCTGATCTTCTGATGTCACCTTTATTTGATGTAATTTTTGCAAGATGAAACAATATTAAAGTGTAGCAATTCTCATGTCCCTAACAGGCTAAAATGCCAGGGTTTCAGCAGTATATAAAAGCAAAAGAGAAAAGCAAGTGTGGATGTGACAGTGTAGATGAGCAACTGATGACAAATTGAGCAATGTAAACCAGTTTTTTACCGTGTTCTAAAAAACTGAAAGTTCAGAGTCATCATCTCCTCAGGAACAAACCTGTTTTTCCCCAGCTCCTGGAAAAGCTTGTTTTCCTACATAATTCTAGAACAGCTGTATGCCACTGGGACAGTGAGAGTCTGTGAGCCTATAAAGATGATGTCCAGTGGCTAAGGCATAATGTAAACCATGTTGAATACGAGGAAGAGACCTTGAGCTCTGCTTGCTGAACCTGGGAAATCACCATAGCAAGGCAGGGAGATGTCATGTTGGTAGATAAATGGATGCTTTTGATACCGAAGGCAGGAACTGAAGGTCACAAATGCACATGTCAACCTCCATTTGTTGTGATACATCCTTTTGCCCACTTGCAACTTAAATTTTTTTCGCTTTTATAGCTATTCAGGTGCCAAAATCATTAATAATGTAAAAGATGAGATAGTAGGCAGAGCCATAATACTCTAATACAGATGTTGGGAAAGTCAGAGACGAACCCCAGACTTATGGGAAACCACAGGTCACAGAAGATGAAAATGAAAACTTGATCTGGCGATACAGTATCCACCTGCTCTCTTTCACCCTGTCCCACTTACAATGCTTCCAGGTGTCCTAACAGTTTTGCTACAATTTCTGCTCATCGGGTGGATGTATTTTTTAACTAAATATTTACACAGACTGCTCACTATTTCCTTAAAGGATATCGGAATCTTGAAGTCCATCAGCATACTACATAGAAAATGCCTAGATTATTTTTGCCTGCATGTCGCACTTGACACATAGCCAAATGAAATTTCAGCTACGCTAAGAATGATGTCCCAGCGATCTACTTGTCTTTGCATGGACATTACAAGCTCCATAGCTTTTATCCACAAATTTTGAAAGCTTATAGTCCATTTTTTCCAGGTCATTAATAAATTTAAGTTGTTAATCTCAAAAGGAAATCCTAGAATGCCCAATTATTATCTTTGTTTCACTGCAAGATGCAGTCATTCCCAACAACTGTTTTTCTTAATGCTGGATTTTGTGTTGAAACCACACATTTAACGTCCTGTTCTGTGTGCCATCATCTAGGTGTTATCTTTGTGTCAAAACAGTGACTATTCCAGACAACGTGTAAATTCATATTACAGAGTCCTCCTCTCTATTTGTTGCGTTTGTGGCTCCAAGAGGTCATCTGAAGATGTGTTCACAAAGAAACACTGTTGGTGAAACTTGGAAATCAGTCAAGAAAAAGAAAACCCTGAAATACTGGGGGCTTTATCTAACAAGGAAGGATTACCAGGAAATTTTCTATGAAAAATAATATATTGAGTGGTCTGCTGTAGCATTCTTACATCACAGCATCTTCACTGGACATGGTTAGAAATACAATGTTTGCAATTGTTTATGCGACATGAAAACTCCAAACGACCCTCAGTGGCTGCTTAGCATTTCCTCCAAAACTTGTGCGGGAGCCATAGTTTCTTTCTGGGGTTTGGGGCTTTAACTGGAAGCATTTACTTTCGAAGTAACATAAAGGGAAGCCTCCAGACTTTTCCCCTTCCCCTCCAAGAGGATTTTTAGGTCTTGACTAGTGTATACAAACAAAAGATGATTGATGAGAATATTCATTCTCTGCTGCTTGTTTCATTTACTAAGCACTTGGGAAGCAGATAAAAAAATGTAAACCAAAATAAATTCCTAATATTTCATGTGCAAGAAAGAAAAATCTTCCTGCAGAATGCTCTGAAAGCCCTATAAAAATGTTGTATCAGGAAAATAACGGCAGCTCTTTGGGAAAGGGATTTGTTGTTGAGATGACTGACTTCCCAAATACTTCCTCAGAGTTCATGATTCATATTTATGAGCCCTCAGCCAGAAACCCAGGCATTCAGACAACTCATTACGTTACTAGCACGCCACTAGCAGGATATTACCAAGGTGCTTCGTGGAGCTCTCTTGGTGTGTTGATGGCAGAGGTTAGCATGTGCTGACAGAGAGTAATTCACTTCTCTTTGTTCACATCACTAAGAAAGAGTTTCCCGCTGGGAAAATCTTGATACCTGATGCCATGAAAACACAAGTAAACAGTCAAGTTTTATAATCAAAATACCAATTTATTTCTCTTATACTCCATCATCCCAAGCTGCCAGTGCTGCCCCATGCACAGGTACTCTACAACTGCCCACTCACACAGAAGGGCAGCGTCTAACATGCAGCTATTGCTGATGGACAGAGTTAACTGCCTGAGCAACGGGACAAAATGAAAACTTATTTATGCCAAATACCATGTCATTATGAAAGATGCAATTCTGTTTATTCTTACTGCACTGGCAGCCAAGCATTCACTGATTGTGGCTCTGCAGTCCAAAAGCTTCACTTGTGACTCTATCAAATGTCAGAAATTATGGTATTTACTAAATCTCATTCTATATTCAAGAGTGGTGATAGCTTAAAGAGTAGGGTTCTACCTGTTACAAGGTCAAAGAGAGTCATAAAACAGTATATACAATACACGAGACTGGCTGTGCTCATCTTGAATCACATGTCGCTGGGGGAAGAGGTGTCCCCCAGAAAGGAAGCTCAAACCAAGTGTGTGGGAGGCAGAGTTGGAGAGACCACTGCAAAACAAGCATATTCCTTTTTCCCTTCAGAGGCCTCCCATCTGGAACAGTACAGGGAAGAGGAACAGTTCATATTGTTGGTGGCCCATTGCTAGCAGTAGTCTGCCATCTGCTGATCTGCGCAGCTGTGTTTATAGCCTTCAAGGTAAAGCAGTCATCCATCTTTTCCCACAGTCTGCTCTTATTTCAGTGTACGCTGGTACATGAGAATATGAAATGCAGTGTCTACTCATCTATGCTACAGTCAAGCAGAAGCCAAAACCACAGGATATCAAAGTGCAGCTGACCATTAGATTAAGATGCTTGAATCTCTGTCAAAAAGCCGTTCCCTAGAGTTACAGCTTTGAACTAATGCAAAAAAAAACCAAAAAAGACAACAGTTTACCCTAAAGTATCTTCCTGCAACCAACAGAAAGTGGTTCTTGAAACAGTCCAGTAAATTGCTGCCTTTCTGACTACTGCTCAGGCTGCCAAGGAGTTCCATAATCCAGCAGAGTTAACCCCTTCTTCCTACACAGGCAGTCCCTACATTTGTGATGTGCAGCTGCTTCCTTCCCTCTGCTTGGAGCTAGCATTCTTCCATCAATTCTTCCTGTCCATGAGTACTGACAGAGCATGTGGTAACTCCGTTTGTTGCATGTGGCCAGCCATACAATTCCATTATGCAAATGGCAACGCTGATAATTAAAAGTGTTTATCAAGTAACCACAGAGGAACAGGGCTCTCCTCAATGACCAAGCCGCACTCTTCATCCTTGCGGGACTATATAATGTGCCTATCTGTTATCTTTGCTACAGTTGTCTTAGTAGTTATACAAGACACTGGCTTACAGTCAGGATTTTTCTAGGATATGTCTGACTTTCATAGGATGTTGACAAAATAAGGGCCTTTTGCAATTTGGCATTTCACATCTGGAAATTAGCTTTGTAAATCCAGCCTATTTCTCCTTCCTTTTCTGAAGAAATTAACTTTTGAAAGATGAGACCTTCAGCTAGAGAAATGGAAGGGCATGCCTGTCCAGCTCACATGCAGAAAAGAGGTTTCTATGGGACCTATTATAATGTTGGTGTTTTCTCAGATCTCTTTCTTGAAAGAAGACAAAATCCCACAGAAAATCATACATCAAGATGCTTTTGAGTACCCACCAGCAATGTAAAGTTTAAAAGGAAGGGAGAACAGAATGAGTACTAAAGTACTAAAACTCTGAAATGGTTTGACTTTCACATAGGAATATGATACCACAGATTTTTCACTCACAACCACTTTCTATAAACAGAATTAAAGGGCAAAATGACAGGGAATTCATCTGAAAGGAAAAATTTGAGAGAAAACAAAAATGGGAGTTCAGATATTTTAGAGCAAAGAAGTCAAAGCAAGTCAACAAGCAGAGAAGTCCTGCGGGAGAGGCACCAGCTGAGGAGACTGGAAAGCTTGTATCCCGTTTGTCCGTACTGCATGTGCAGCCTGAGCAGTAACACTGCCCATTTCACTGACCAAGTGACTTAATCTTATACTCGAGTAACCATATACCTTTGGAAGGAGATGATGTTTTACTTTACATATATACGAAGAAGTAATTCCCTTTTCTTCAATTAGCCTTAAGCTTCCAGCCAGGATTCAAACAGCTGTTTCCTGGGGAACAAAACTCTAACCTACCAAACAACTGGTAAGGGCACCAAAGCGCTACCAGAGTGTAAAACCTATTATTTGTCACTCAGACTACATTTATGCTGGCACCTCTGAAGTTCATCAAAATTATTTTCTCAAAAATCTCAAAACCAATTAACAATTTGCCAAAACCAAAACAAATTTAGTAATGCTTTTGATGACCCTGAAAAGATTTTTCAAGAAAATGATATGGTCAAAGTTTTCCAGATATCCTGTCTCCCAGTTGCTAGCACTGTAAAAATAATGAAGATCTAGAACTAATTTTTGTTGTAATGAAGTTATTTTACTCTTTTCTTGCTGAAAATATGATACACTATTTCCTATATTCCTTTTGAATTTTTTTTAGGGAGTAAGAAGGGTGACAACATCAGCATAACAACAAATAAGTGGGAACAAGCCAGGAGTAAACTTAGAGAGAAATTAGGAGAAGGTTGCCTAACCTTCAGACAGATGAGGTTCTCTTACAGCTTTCCAGTTCTGCAAAATGACAAAATGGCACAACTATTTGTTAAAAGAAGTTGGTAAATTTACTGAAAACACTGTATGACCCTGACATCCCGCTTGAACTTGATGACATGGTTCACATGGCTAGAGCAAAACACATCTGACAATTCTTCTTTACCGCTACTCCTGGGTCTGATACTTGATCCTAGGCAACTCACCTTTTGTGCGATTCCCTTTTTCACAGGGATCTTGGAGAGCTTCACTGGATAACACTATGAGCAGGCTAGGAGTCCTCAAGTATAAGCAAGGTGGGAGAAAAAAACAGATTTACTTACACATATAAAGATCCTTGACAAGTGCTGACAGTTGTTAATTGCTACCTCTGTTATCTTTTCCCTCCCATTAGAAAACACTGTCCTCAACAGAATATAGTCAGAATTTATTTAATAACATTTTGAGGGGAGAGAGAGAGAAAGGAAAAGATGACAGAAAATGTTGCAGTCACTTGCAACTGCTAAAATGTGTCTTGCTGGCAGCTTCATTTGGAGGAAAAATAAAATCTCCAGTAAAAGTGATTTATCACAATGACACATTTCAATGCAGAGCTCAGCAAGAGCCACTTAATACACGCACAAAAATGAGAATAAGAGTCAGAACACAGAAGAGAATAAAAACCCTGCATTTCTGATACCTTCAGAAATGACAGTCCTCTTCTCCATTCCCCACAAAAAAGGTAGCTTTTTCACCAGCTTCTGATCCAAACCTCTGTCAATTGCGCTTTATCCATTCATCTGGGTTTTTTTTCATTGAAAAGCACTTATTCTTTTATGTTCTTTTTTTTAATTCGTGGTAAGTTAAAAAAAAATTGTATCATGTAAAAATGTTGATAAAAAATACCAAATATTTTAAAAGTTTAGGTTTCTAATGAAATTGAAATGGAAACGTCTGGCTATCATTTTTTCCCCCAGAAAGTAATATTCTTAAACCTAACCTAACTTATTTTTAGCATTTTCATTTCATCAAAAAGCAATTTTCTTTGGAAAAAACAGGGATAGAAAGCTTTTGATGAGACATTTTTATATAAAACAAATGAATTAGTAAGTCCTCATGAACTTCCTGTTTAACACCGTATTTGTCATGATAGCAATAACAGAATCTTCGTCTGTCTGTTCTAAAATCACTAGCTTTGCTCTCGCATGTAACAGCCAGTTTTCATGAGGTGTTAGCAGAAGAGGACCAGACACAGCGGCAGAGGTCTGATGGCACGCAGAAGGCTGAGGCACACACACCCACAGCTCTGCACTCCTTCGCACACTATCTCGGTCACACAAGTCTAAAGTTCCTGTCTAAAGGCAGTGAGGGCAATGATGCACAGGAATTGCTGACTTCGCCTCTTCTCAGCACCTAGCACTTGGGACAGAAAGTACAACCTTTCCTTATGGCGTTGTCCAAGCTCACAAAAGACGACATCGCTAGTTCAGAGGGGGGCACAGTTCATGCGGTGTGTATCTCCCGATACTGCGACCTGCTCAATGCACAGACAGGACTGTTACAGTGCTAAAGTGAAGCGGAAGTGTGAGACAGAAACATACTCACAGTTCCTTTCCCCTCTGTGAAGGAGTTCATTAAAATATTTTTCAATGCAAGTGAAAGCTGGCCAGATGACAACTCAGAAGTCATCAGATACTGTCAAGGCTTCTTAAGAGGAAAAAAAGCACAGGTGTAGCATTTATAAGCTCAGCATCTTGCCAGCAACAAGACTCACTAGGATCCAACTACATGCTGAAGAATGGCTCCATTCACTCACCTGCAGCATAATCCTGACAACAAGGCCAGCTATTCATTCTTGTGCCCTAAGCAAAATCCTACAAAGGAAGACAGTTTTATCTGGCATCGGTTGCTATGGGTATCAGTGCATCTTGCTTTTAAATTAGCTCAGGTGTGATTTAAACAGTAGCAGTAAGGGATGTTGTGGAATTTTAGAAAGCCTGAGGACACAGTTCCCTTCAGAGATCAAATTTACAGACATTATATTCAACAGCATATCCTAAAAAAAAAAATTCCTTGGTAGGCACAAACGCTGTTACTAGTTGCATTGGGACAGAATTGCAGTAATTCCACTACCTTAAAAGTTCTTCTCAATTTAAATCACCAAAAAGATAGAGATTTATGTATCTTGGTTCCAGATTTTCAGTTCTGTCAAAAAAAGCTGGGGAAGCAATAAAAATAGCAGCAAAGCTAAGCAATTAACACTGTCTACTACTCCACAGACTACTCTAGTATAAAACAACAGAACCAGCAATAAGCAATCTCAGAGCAGCAGAGGTTGTGGGAATTAAGTAAAACAAAGCACATGGATTAAACAAGGAAATCAGTGAAATGTCAGAGAAAGCTTCTATTTGAATACTGCATAGTAAACACATTTAATATAGTAATATACATTTGTGTCTTCAAATAAATCATAAGTGACCAATAGCAAAATCAAGACCAATGAAGACCTTAATGGTAAGCAACTGAAAATGACTGCAGTTGTATCTTTTGCTGCCTTGTGTACAAAATACCAGAAGAATTGCCCAACAGATGCAAAAATAAACAAACTAACAAATGATTAAACAGCTCCCTGGCTGAGCTTTGTCTGCCAAATCTCTGCCTGGAGAGGACTTTTATGTCCGTGTAATGAACCCTCAAAATTATGGACTTACAAAGGAGACAGCTGCTTAACCATAACGGTAATTACCCTGGTCAGATTGCAGAGCACCCAGCCTTGAGGCTGCGGCTCAGGGCACCCATGTTGTGCAACACATGAGGACACAGAGATGGAGCTGAATTGGTGTCGCTGCACAGAGCCTGTAGCTGACACATCCGCATTGTTTGTCACAAGAAGTGTGAGGAACAGGACAAAGCAGTGTGCTTGGCTGACAGCGTGCTGGCCTTCTCAGGGAGGATTAAAGGCTGAGAGTGTGCTTGCTAGAGGCCATTAGGCACCATCCTAAGGTGGTGGGGGATACTGGAAGTGACCCATTGCGGCCCAGCTCACACATCCTACAGCTTGTGGCAGTTTTTAGCCTACGCTAAGAGTTAGTGGGGGCCAAGTTGAGAGACCATCCTAGGCTCCAAAAGCAGAGAGGTAGTCCCGAATACCTGCGCTATTAATGCTGAAATTATCATTAGTGCACTTCTATCATCCCAACGGCCTATGGACCTTGAAGCAGCTCTGGGTGCACTGCTGTTTGTCTTACTGATGAGTCTCACTGATCTCCACAGAAGGCGGTGCAGGCCCATCTGCTTCAGTGGAACTCACTATTTGAAGAGAGAGCAGAGTGTGTCCTATCGCAAGTACAATGTGTCCTTCTCTGGCAGACGTTACAGCTGGGGCCAACCTAGATAAAAACTAGTTGAGTGTCGTTCTTGTGGTCATCTGGCAACTTGGGAGTGGTCAAAGCTATAAAGCAGGAATCCCGACTCTCAGTTTTCTATTCTAGTTACCAGAAAAAACCCTGCTTCTCACAAGTGCTATTTTCCATATTTATCTTGATTGCCTATATAACTATGAATAGTCACAAATACAACGCTCCCTAAATTCTTCTTACGCTCATGTTTTCCAGTAGGTGGAGGCTGAGACTCTGTTCACAGGGAGAAGCTTTAGTTAATACCAGACCACTTGTTGACTTAACTTCACACTCCTGTGAATACTGACTAGTAGTGCTTACTGCTGCAAGTTATTGCTGAAGGTAACATAGCCAAATCCTCAGTTATACTTCAGCACTGGAGAGGGGTGAGGAAGAAAGTGGCAAAATCCAAAACACAGCAGCTACTAGGAGGAAAAATAACTCTGTCCCAGCCAGAACCAGGACAGACTCCCATTACTACGGATCCTGCCTCAAGTGGTGGAAGCCACCAAACTGAAATGGACAAGTGCTCAGCCTTGCAGAGGAATTACCATTTTGATGCGTCTATACCTGAGATAAATCATGAACTATTTATTCAGCAGCTGACAAAGGGTACCACTTGCTAACAACATCTGCCCTGTAATTCCATACTGGCACGACAATTTTTGGCTCAGTGATCTGCAGTGTTCACTGCACAGCATCAGCTACAAAGCGCTTCCACAGTGTGCAGGAATTGTTCACGTATAAACTGCTCATTCCAGTTAAAAGAGTACTCAGGCTGTAAAAGTTGCTGCAAAACTCATATGCACAACAGGGTGCTTTTAAACCTGTCATCTGCCAAATACATTTTCTGACAGAAAGTGATTGCTGATATGATACTAGATAATTTCTGTATGAATGGAGTTGAACATGGCTTGTAACAGACCAGGACAGTAGTATTTCAAGAAGCAGACAACAGATTAGAGACAAGTGACAAGGCTGATCTCTGCAGCTGCAATTAACTGTCTCTCCTTCAGTCTCTCCTGCATCATTCTGAGAAGGGCTACATTTTCCTCCTGCTGATGAAGGTTGATTAGCAGTCAGGTGGGGAGAGGCTCTGGGAACGGCATGATGCATTAATTAAATCACTTCTACCAGCTAAGTGATGACACTTTGATTTATAGCAGAGCTCATTCAACTAGACACTGGCATTTCCTGGGCACCAAGATGAGGAACAGCCAAGCTGGGAAGCAGGTGGGAGAAGAGAGGACATGCACGTAAAGAAAAAAGAACAAACTGTGAAGCAAATATCTGCAGCTGATAGAGACTATTTTTGAAACGGAGTGCTTGCAGGAGAAGCAAAAATGACCGTGAAACATGAGCTGAAAATAATTTAATTCATGTTGCTTATACAGAGAATATTTCATTTTGTCTGCGTCTATAAGATAAGCTGCTCTAGGACAGCGTCTTGTAAAAATCTCTCAAATTAAACATATTTTGAATTATTTCATAAGGCACATTTCAACCTGACATACTCAGTTTGTGACTATGGGCATGAGTCAGTGCTATCTTCAGGCACAACAGCAGCAATCTCCGAAAAAGCAGGTGGAAATCTCCACAAGGCAGAGCAGGACAGCGATCCAGGGGCCAGTTTTAAATGCTATGCCCCAGCCCGCCCCAGATGCATCATCTGACAAGACTGATGTCTCCTAAATATTGTGTTTCAATTTCTCCCGCTGCCAAAGGGCGATAATGTTATTTCACCAACCTTTGTAAAGGGTTACCTTTATCCAACTTTATCTATTTTGTTTAGGATTTTGACATTTGAAAAGGCTAACTTAAACAGTCTTCCTATTAGCAAGCTTCTCTTTCGGTGACAAGTCTACATATTCTTCCTTGTGAACTCCACGGTCAAAATCACAAAGCTGCATAAAGGAGAAAATACCTCTACACCTTGGAATTTGAAATAGGTCTAAGCGTGATTATCATTACACTAATATTTCACTCACTTTTCTGAGTCAACCATGCTTGGCAATTCTTGGGTTATTTTTGCTTTGAAAACCTAAAGCAAGTATTTTAGAACACTTGGAGTCCAAAACATTCCACTATGCAGGCCAGTGGTATTTTTTAGTGAGACATATCTTGATTTTTTTAAAAGAAAGGAGGTTTGTTTGATCACAATATTGTGTGGGGTGAACATGTTTATATATATATATATAAAAGCTCTTTAAAATATATGGAAAATTTTAGCAAGAATCATTCTGGACCTCAAACTACACCAGGTTCAGTCTAGTTTCACACATGAAGAGGGAACTTTTAAGGAAAACATCAAACAGTAAGGTTGATTTAGAGGATGTCAATTTTTTTGTCAATATTACTACCTTTCTAGTTAACCTGTGTTTCTACAGCAGACAATGGCCTCAGACAGGACTGAGGCCACGTCTTGGTATCTGCTTGCATGAAGATTTAATAAAAAGAGAATTCTTATTCTCTAACCTTTTGCTAATGAACAAACAAAAAACCCCCACAAAAAAACCACCTCTACTGATATGGCTTCCCTAGCAGTGACCAGTAGCAAAATGACTGCTGTTATTGTAAATCCAAATTCTGATCAGTAAACGATCTTATGAGAGTCTTTGCTTGGCATATGCATCACATATGTTTGTCTTCTCTCATTAACTTTTTCTTATCTAAATTATATCGCTTCTTTCAGCTCAAATCCTTGCTCTGTCTTCTGTAAACAATTTCCACCTCTCTCTCAATGCTTCGTCTCATTTATAGGTGTGATTACTGCTATGCTTGATAATACCTTGAACTTTCCTAGCATACACCCTAGACCCTCCAAGTGCTTTATGGCTAATTTATTGTGGGAGTCAGATATGAGAAAGCCTTTCCAAAAGCAGCACAACAAAGAAATTTGGGTCATAAAGGAACTCTGCAGCAGACCAGTACATAGATCAGTGTTTAACAAATATCATTTGTCCTTGTTAAAGATGTATAATGTATTTGGATTCTTTTGCATCATCAGCTCTTAATAACAAAAGACTTTATTGAACGCTGTATTTGGTAGGTAGCTAGGCGGGGGTCAGGAAAAAAGATAGCTTGCTTTTAAATAGATCCACATGCATTTCCTTTTCATCATTAGAATAAATTTCCAGAGAGGTGAGCAGAGGTTTAGCTGCATGACTCTCATTAATGTTAACTTTATTTCAGTAATGAGGTGAAAGTACAATCACTGGAGCTCATATAATCAGAGTGATGAGACAAAAGTCTGCTGCCGTAAATACTGCTGAAGAAGATGACATTGACAATACTGACAGGTAAGGAAAAATAGGTGTCAGTAGCAAAATGATGCAGTGAGGGTAAAGAACTCTTTTTAAAGGTACAGTAGTAACACTCCAAACTGACAGGAGCTGTTGCAGAGATGTGAATGCACTGACACTGGTCAGAGGACTGTCTGGCAAGACCCCGAGCACACCAAGATTCAGCTTTCCTAGTTCCTAGCAAAAACTGAGGAAGCAGGGGGCTAACAGTCCTGCGCCCTTAAAAGTCATTTAGGGAAGATAAGGAGGATTAACATAGTAGCAAAAAAAAAGAATGTTGAGATAAAAGAAAACAGCTGGTTGTAGAAAACATCAAAAGGTACTGGTGACAGCCCCAGAAGACAATCCCAGTAATATATTGTACCAGAAAGACCTTATACAATGAAAAGTGTGAGAGCCATCATGCCATCGCAGTCCATTACTTTAGGTAATAGAATGATCTGAACAGAATAAGGCTGGGAAGAATTTTATAGTAATTAGCAAACATGTTAGTGCCCATTTTTCTTCTGCACAACACATGAACAAAAGAAAAGCAGACACAGCCATTAAGGGGAACTGACAGGAAGGAAAAGTGGGAAGACAGGCAATGAGTTGGGTACCTCTGCAGAAATAAAAATAATAATTACATTTTTTTTATTACAAAACCAGTACCTCAGGATTTTAGCTTTGCACTAAAAAAATACCCTGCAGTACTCTGCTAAACATATAGCACATAATCATCCATCTCCAAGTACTGCTAGTAGAGAAGAAACAGAGGAAACACAGTGTATACACTGACTCCACATAATTCTTGCAACATTCAGTACCTCCATAAGCAGCTCAGTATAACTTTATCCAGATACCATAAACATAGAAGTTTTTTAAAATCACGTGGAACCGATCCATTGCAAGCTGTTTGTACTGAATCCATAATTTTAACCATATAGCTACAAGTAAAGCGTATTTATAACGACATGAACAAGACGTGCTCTTTTCATTTGACTCCAGCATCTTACTGACCCTTTGAAGGCTGGAGCAGAATTGCTCAGAAATTGCTCATGCTCAGCAGCGATTCTAGGTGGTAAGACCCTCTCACTTTTTGGATTAAGGCAAAGCATATTTGGTTTTGCCATCCTGGCCTGCTGCATTGTTCTAGTCGTTGTTATCGCAGATATCCAACCATAGCAAGAAGAGCCATGACCAGTATGTCTTTGCTGTGTAGACCTGAATTAACTACATCTCACTTTCTTTTGATAGTGACACAGATCACATGCAGCTGCTGCTTCCACTATGAGAAACATGAATTCTGGAAAGCATATTCATTATCTGGCTGTTAAAAGCAACGGAGCATGCAAGCCTCACCCTGCCTGGGCTACCTGAGAAGTCAACATCTCTGTTTGATGAAGTGACTGCCAGCTAGTTACCTTCTCACTCTAACCTTGATGTGGCAGGACTGTGACAAATGCATACAGTGCAACATCACAAAATGTTTCACTGATGCTCACAAATAGCTTAATTTGTTTTAACAGCCTGGTCCCTTGCAGCATTTGCACTGCAAACTCTGGTTTTGAGGACAGAATATATCAACTCTTTATATGCAACCTACCTGAAAGCCAGCTGGCAGGAAGCCAGGGACAATCCTGGCGAGGTCCAAAGCTCTCAGTCTTTACCCAACTTACAGCACTTAATAAATTCCAAAGGAATTCCACACTTCCCACCCCCAGTTTTTTAGTTGTAGGACTCAGGATCAGAAAAATTGACTTTATAAAAATTACAGCTCCTTAACAGATGTTCTGTAGCTGCATATTACTCATGTACCAAAAAAAAATCCTGAATTTCCATTTTCTATACAGAAGCAACGAAGTCCTTCTAGTGTGAAGTTTGATTTTTATATCACTTGCCTTGCAGAAATAACAGGGCTGTAGTCTCCAACTTCCACCATGTTTTCATGGGCCTCTTAATATCCATTGCTGTTTTCCCAGTAGCAGCTGCTGGAGTAGGATGGCCACATAGAAACCTCAGTTTTTACACCAGAAACTAAAACAAAGCCTCTACAGTTGTACAGAGGAACCCAGAACTTTGAAACTTCATTAGTCCATCTTCAGATGATAAACAGGCACAGTTCTCACTTCTTTTTAAATTTATTGTGGTGTTAGGAGTGGACCTGGCTTGTGATTGCTGAACACTTAAGAGTCAGAACTCTCAGCATTCAACACAGCTGCTTGCATTTCTTTATCGCCAGTAAATCACCTCACTTCCAACTGCAAAGCTTTTATAAATAGGAATATGCATGATACAGAGAGAACCCAGCTTGAATTCACAAATTAGCAGCACAGGAAAAAGGCTTGTTGAACACTAAGAACTAGTCTTCCCAGGTGCAACTAGGCAGAGATTCTTGTTCACATATTTTTTTAGAATTACTTCTCAGCATAGGGCTGGGCTTCCATACAGCGAGATGAAGGTTCATGAGTGCAACTCATCCGGCCTCATTTTGAGACAGTAACAGAGTTTTAAGTAACTACTTGGAAAAAAAAAACACCAACATTTAACTGACGCTGCTATTTTGGCATTGCAACAAATTCTAAATACAAACTTATCACAATGAAAGATTGAGATCAGAAAGCATATACACCTTTTTCGTAAGTCATATTTCTCCTGCAAGCAAGCCTCATCTGCTGTTGGTGGCAAGCTAGAATATCGTAATTAGGACAAATGCTTTCTTTGGCAACCTAGAGGTTTTCCGTAACTTTCAGATAGATTCAGGAATCTTGTTGTTGAAAAAATAAGCATATGCTTATCAAAGAAAACCCCATATATCTGAGCTGCATTTGCCTAGTGGGATCCAGGTTCAGGATCTGAGTTCTTAGGTACAAATGAAACCTAAACAGGAAAAATCACACTCTGCTTCCTCACCCAGCTGGCAGCACAGGTGCTGAGAAACACTACTTTTTTCTCCTGAAGCTTTAGATGGGAATGCCTTTAAACACATGCTGCAACCACGACAGTATGAAATTTTTCATGAATACTCAAAGCAGAGGTGGACTGAGATACCAGAAAGCTACAGCTAGCACCAGATTCAAGTGGCGGTGAGGGGAAATTGAAAGGGGGAGAACAAGAGAGACGCCCTCTTACCTCAAAAGCAAGGAAGAGTGCTACACGGCCTCTCCTTACTTAGGAAAGCAACATTGCCTCCATGGGGGAGAAGTACTCCTGTCCTACTTCAACCTTGAGCAACTACAGCTGAGGCAGATCCAAGGCAAAGCAGAGGAAAGGGAGAAAAGATATGAGGAGAGGAGGAAAGGAGATTAAAAAAAAAAAAGAGAAACCAGAGCAGTCTGTGAGCTGCAAAGAAAAATGAAAGCAGATTTAGGGGTGGCAGGAGGTTGAAGAGCAGAACCACAGCATTCTGCTGGGAGAAGGAAAGAGGAAAAGGGGGCTCTAAACCGCTCTACCGTCCCGCTGGGCCCCTGGCCCCACGCAGCCAGCAGCCATAGTCTCCAAGCACCGGGCACATAACAGGGCAGCGGTGAGGTAAAGACTTAATTACACTTTAAAACACGGCCTCGTGCATGTTTGTTTTAACAAAAAGAAAAACCCAAAACACCACCACAGCAGGCTCATTCAGCCGTAGTCAGTCAGGGGAAGCTTCTACGCGAGTGTAAACAGAGCTACTGCCGAAACAAAGCAGCACCTCAGTGCCAACACCCCTCGCCGTAAGACCTCACCTGCCGAGGCACGGCCCTGCCTCGCTTTTCCCTCTCAGAGCCACTGCAGGCCGTGCTCCGGGCACGGTTATGGAGGTGTGTGAACAGCAGGAGACCAGTCTGAAAGCTCTGTCCTGCCTCGTCGTTACCTCAGCTCAGGGTTCCCCTCACCCTGGGGCGGCAGCTGAGGCGGGGGGCAGCAGTGTGAGGAGAAAAAGGCAGGAAACGGGGCCGAATGTGGAAGCGGCGGGGGGCAGCAGTGTGAGGAGAAAAAGGCGGGAAACGGGGCTGAATGTGGAGGTGGCAGAGGGGTTACCCCGTGTCCTGGCGCCAGCGAGCCCCGGCCATGGAGGAGCCCCAGCCTTGCCCGCAGAACCGTCCCTTCACACCTTCGGAGCCTGGCTCGCAGGAAAGAGCCTTTTCCCCTGCGGCGTGAGGAGAGTCACCATGACAGACCAGCACACAGCAGCAGCTGAGCAAATTTTCCCCCTACTGTGAGGGTCAGGGGCGTTTTATTATTATTTTAGTACAACAGTTGTCACTCGGGTTGCCCGGGTACTGCGGCTATTTTCCCACATTCACACCCGTGATCGCCCCAGAGGCCAAAAGCCCCAGCAGCCCTCGCAGGTGAGTTTACGCAGGGGGTTTGGGGGGCCAGGCCGAAGGCACGGGAGTAGCTCCAGACAGACCCTCCACCCATTTATCCTGGAGCTCTGTAACGACTCCCGCTGTGTCCCCGCAGGCTTGCGGGCCTTGCGCCGAGGGCAGCTCAGCGCTGAGGGCCACGGGCCAGGCTGGCGGCCGAGCGAGCAGGCTAGCACTGGTGTCTCACCGTGCTGGGGTAACCTCTGCTGGCTGCTCCTCGCTGCTGCACCCCTCGGGAAGCTGCGAGCTCGACACAAGAAGCTGAGCAAAGACAGCAGAAGAGGTACCTTACATTTGCTAGCTCATTCTTTTGTATGCATTGCTGCTACTGAGGACTGGAGTTTTTTTCATTTAATGTGTACTTATAAGGCATTGGCAATTTCGATAAATTAAGACCCTATTCATCTATGTATGAACGCATTTGTTTCCTCAAATAGCACAATTTTTATTACTAAACAGCTCTGTAACTGTAGTTTGTAAACAATCTGCATTTTTCAGCTTGAAGATGTGAATACAGCATACCCAGTGTCATCTTACACAGCTGATGGATGCATTTTTATACGTGCAATCAATAGCTTCAGATGCTGCTTTTTTGTGTGTTAAAACAAACCTGTCGCAGCTGTGACATACCCAAGCTCATCCCACTTCTTCAAACAGTGATAAGTCATATCTGTGTAAGACAGTTATTATTAATATCAGTAAGTACATTAAAGGCTCCAGGTAAGGCCGTGGCCTGAAGTCATATGAACTACAACTGCAGAATTTTCTTTTTGCTCTGAGGAGTTTAAAATCTAAACAGATTTTGTGCAGGACAGGAACAGAATGCAGACATATGATTCCCATTCGCCGTGATTCCTATTAGTGTGCCTTATTCTGTAGGTGCATGCAGAGAGACAGAAAGCGTACAAGATAAGTGAGAGCCGGATTTTATTGGAAGCTTCTATTAAATTGGCAAGAAATCAAATGCTAGTCCTCATTTCAACTGTTAACAGTAGAAACAGATTAATTGTAATCTCATCTATGAAAAACCTAACCCTTGCGCCTCCCATTCCATTTGTAACTATAGCTTGTGGTCTTCTATCCCCTTAATTGAAATACATACTAGAAAAGCCTCTAGGAGGCAAGATTTTCAGCCACAATTAACATCTTAATTTTCTCTACTCTGCAACTTTGTATTATTTTACCATAGGCAAAACAGCAGACCACAGCAACAAACATGCTTCAATCTGCAGGCATCCTGAGAATTGCTGCTTAAAACCTCTACTTCTAATCTACTAAGAACCATGATTTCTAAGAAAAAACTCTGTGGCCATATGACTGCCTCAAAAATGGAAAACATCCTGTAGACAATATGCATGTTGCTACAACTCAGACCTTATTTGACCAAAAATGTTAGATAGAACTGCCTGATTAATTAGAGACAGATCAAAAATAAAGAAATAAGTACTTCCCCATCATTCCCTGCAGGTTTTGAAGTTGGCATGTTTTCCCCCTCTGCATATAGTTGTTTGCCTTGGGGTGTAAAGAAATGCAGAGGGCTCTTATTAAAGCACCAATAATTTGCTGAACTCCATCCTTTGTGGAATGTGCCAAGTTAGAAAATTCCTTTTCGCCTCCTCCCCCACCTCTCCTTGATTAGAATAACTGAAGAACAAATATCACACTGTGGTGCTAGGTTGAAGGATCTAGCGTGTTTGCAGTTTAAGTTACTAGTGCAAGACAGAACAAATCCTAAAGCTCAAGCCTGTCCAGCTAAATGACAAGGGAAGTAAATAAAGCTTTTGCTTCTTAAAAGCATATCAGAACAAAGACCCATGTTTAGGATTTGCTGCGCTTAGTGCTTCATATTCAGAAATTGATTCCTAATAGTTTGTTAGAAAGTTCTCCAAGTGACTAGAACCTGAACACATACAGGAGATATGGTGAAGAATTCCTACTACAATGAGAAAGATTCAAAAAATGCAGAAACCATGATCCCAACCCATCACCTATTCAGTGTTGGCCTCAAGCCAGAAGTCTGCTTTTGCCTTTTCGGAACTCCAGCCCATCACAGTAAGAATTTTTATTCAGTTCTCCACATACCATCCCAATAGCGTAGTATAGCAGGTTCTTGCAAGGCCAATGGCTCACGTATAAATTCAGCAAAGATGGCAGTTAGTGCTTTGCCCTTCTGCCACAGATTACCGTTTCCAAATTGGTACAGCTAAGTACTATACCTATTCCTTGTCAGACGTCAGCTGCTACCATTTTTCACTAGCATTAATATTCTTGTAAACTACAGAAATCAAGTACACAACCCATTCAATTATCCCCAGCATTGACCTCAGTGCAGATAAGCAGAGCTAGTCACTCCATCAAGAGTTCTCATTAAATCTGCTGCCAAACACAAGACAACAACCTGAGTCTCTTAGCTGACAAATAGGAAGGGGATGTCAGCCAGCCACTGACAACCACAGAATCACCAGGCTATTTTGCAAGAGGGAAAGACATCACTTAAACCACACATAAGTATTACCAGGAAGCACAGATTTGACATTTCTTACCATATCTTCACAACATGAAGCAACCATTTGCATGCCTTTTCCCTGCTCAGTGCACTTTTGCAAAGGGCCAGATCTTCCTGTGCACCACTGAGAGAAGCATGTCCTTTTCTTAGATTGAAATGAAATAGATTTCCTGTTTGCCTCTGCTTGCTTGCCTTTATTGCACATATTCATGTTAGCATCCCCCTCTGCTCCACTGCATTCTCCAACTTACTTTTTAGTACAGTTGCCTTGTAGCTCAAGTAAAGACATGAGAACAGGCAGTATTTTGGAACAAAGACAAATTTTTAATGATTTAACACATAACGTAGACACTAGTTGAACAGCTCAACAACCAGGGAGGGAAGATGCCGCTTCCATCCCATTGAATGGACAATGGTCACAATGCACTTCTGATCACATTCTGTTTTTCTGGGAGAGAAAGGGGCCAGGAATTCCCACTGATGGTTGTCTGAATTAGGTTGGTTCTTATGACTTCTTACAATTACAGCTTCAAGCAGTGGTATCACCTGCTAAGGAATTAATACCAAGTTTGAAAAGCAAGCAAGAGCAAGCCATCAGTATCTTGACCTGAACAGTCATGGTGCAAAACCATGAAGTGCTGGAACACATCTCAGCAGGAACGATATAACAGACCAACCTGATGGCCTTCCCTGAGGAAAACAGCTATAAAGTGCTGGTACAGAGGTGAAGAATCTGTTTAACACTGAAAAGTAACCTCTGCTACCCTCTGAAGACAGCATTTCACACTGCATCTTCACACTGTATCATATCTGCAGCAGTAAGTTGCCATAGGATGGCAGCAAAGGGGAGACAGATTTTTTCAGCTGGAGAAACTGCTAATGCTAGAGCTTTTGGAAAAACAAGATTTTCAAGAGAATCTGCTGGTGGAACCATTATCTCACTTGACTTCTGGGAAACAACACCGAAAACAATGCAAATTGATTTTATCAGATGGCTGGTAACACTACTTGTTTATATAGTATGTAACTGCAATAGCATTCTATAGATGTTTTGCACCAGGATAGTCCACCACTGTGCTTGCTTGTTTGTTTTTTTTAAGCTTCTGTAGATTGTTTTATTTCAGTCAGGGAATAGCTAGTATCAGTTTAAACCAGCATACAAAAAGTCAAAATCAAGGAGATGGATGGGGTAAAAATAAGAGAAATGAGGCTCTGCAAACAGGAAAGAGCAGCCCAATTTTGTCTAGAGCTTGGACTTTGCCCTGTGACTTGCAGGGGGAGTACAAATTTAGTCAGTGTTTTACAGGTTCTCTACCCATCTTTTCTGCGTTGTGTGGCCTTACGAGGGAGACTGTTCAGATTGCAACTTTAGAGAGCTAGGAGAAATTGTGGGAGAACCAACCCTGCTCTAGTGCCATTCTGATCAGACCAAATTCCAGAGCAGCAAGTATGTCAAACAGCAAATCAAAGCCATCATGACTGTTTTAGCTGAACTCATGCAACAGAGTTGTCCTCAGAGGAGGGCTTGCACCATGTTCTGACATTCTAATTACTTCACGCACAAGGACATCATTAAACTGAAATCCTAGAACAACTCCACACTTTTGCCTCCTGCACAACCAGGAGTGAAATACATTTGAATTACTAAGGCCTGTACAAGTTCAAGCAAACAAATCTTTAGTGCTCCCTGTCAGAAAGCAGACAGGCAGAGAGCTGCTCACAAGACTAAGACTCCTCTTCCACGGAACTGTTGCAGCGTAACAAGGAAAGTGTTCACAGACAGTGAATATCCCATCCTAGGCAGATCCCTGCTCTTCTCTCGTGCCACAGGACTTCGATAGAATAACAACTCCATTGGAGTTCTGAACACTTTAAACTCACCAAGAGGAACATAAGCGCTATAGTGACAAACCCCAATACAATTCCTTTCAACTAAGGAGGAAAAAAAAAATCAATCCATTTTAGTCAGGATATAAAATATCATTTCTACCTGACATAACAAAACAGAGACTGAAAGGCATCAACAACTAGCTATGCAAAGCATCAATACTTTCAGCTAGTAATTCATACAAAATGAATAAATAATTCATAATTACATACATAGTGGACACCATGCACGTCAAGAAGTGCTCCAGAGACAGAAGCACAACAAGCACGCTTTACTCTCTAAAAGCAAAAATCCTCCAATCATTACTGTCACTCTGGTAAGTCTCTGGACTTCAGAGACACAACTGAACCTCCATGTACAGCTGCAAAGCTACATTAGATATTTTTCCTACGATGTTTTATAGCCTAGATCGACTCCATGCATCTTACAATTTAGACAAAGTTTTTAAAGAACCTTCTAGTACTCTAAAGCAGGTGCATAACAAACTGAAGAAAGCAAGATTCAATCCCAGAGAACATAAGTCCCTCGCTTACACTGTACACCCCTGGGCTTGTCCCCAGAAACAACATAAGCCATTTACACCAAGGCTCGTGCAAAGCAACAGCTGCTGTCTTGCTCTTTTGGATTCTAGTCTCCAGTTACTTCCCTTTGTTGGTTAGATCATGCAGCTTTCAAACAGGCAGAAGCTCTGGGGGATATTCGCCATAGCAGTATTTTGCAATGGGATCTCTGTAGGTGTTTTCATGCTGTACGCTCTGTCAGGAAGAGGAGAAGAAGCTTTAACAGTACACACATTGAAACAATACATCCCTTCACTGAGGGCCAAAACCCAGAGCATTTATACACATGCAAAAAGATTCCCAAATTCTTCTACATATTAGAGTATCATCTGGAGTCTAACACCGCTGCACTCCCAACATTATAAAAGACAGTTGCTATATCAAAGCACTTTAATGCTGAACCCAGAACCTCCTCTTCAGGAGGCTACCCAAGTTGGTGGGAACAGATTCAATATTAAAAAAAAAATACATATATATACACGTTTGGCCAGTATCCTCAAATGTCCTAAGCAAGCAAGGCATAATGAAGTTGCTACTTGAGATGTGTGCACGTTTTTTGGTAGAGCTCAGATACTATGGAGGGGGGAAAAAAAAAGCTTTGAAGACATTTAGAATGCTACTGCTGTATTAAATAGTCACGCTGCATAACATGTCCAACAGCACTTGCTAAGAGGGCTGATGCTTGCTTAGACTGAAACTTCTAATAAAGTCACATGGATAACAGAAATTTCCTCTGTTCTTAAAAAGAAAAAAAAAAAAATCACAACAGACTTTTGAGTTACAATGCAGATGACTGTCAGCATATGGTAAGTCTAAAAATGTACCACAGAGTAAATAACGTTCTGAAGCTACTGGGAACAACTCTCACAGTTCTCATCCTTACGAGATCCTCAGCAGTCACCAAACTCAGCCAGTCTCGTTTTAGTTAAGCATCTCTTTTCTAAAGAGAGCATACAACTCATCCTGCTCTCAACACACACTTTGCCCTTCATTTACCATTGATGTTACTATTTCACCTTACAAAGGAGAGGCTTGCCTTCAGATTAGCTCTCAGCCATAGCTTCAGCTTTTATGGACATGCCGGTGTGCATGCAAGCACAACAGACCAGCCATTCACAGGACAAAGCCAAGGGCACTTGTGGGGTATTTTTCCATTTTTGAGCCCTGGACGTGTGCTTGCATCTTACCTGTGATGAAGTCCTACATTTCGCCAGACACAACTCAAAGCGATCTTCCACTGCCATGAAGAGGTTTTGGAAAGCAATAGCTGCCCGGTTCAAGAAACGCTCCAGAAGATGTTGCTAAAGTGGTTAGCAAAAAAGACAAAACAAAAAAATCACAGACACCATACTTTAAAACAAGGAGTAGTCAAGGCCTACCTTAACCTACACAGCTCAAGTATCAGAGGAATAGTAAGCAACTCCACTTCAAATTTCTAGCAAGCACTGAAAGGTTAACGCACCACGGAACCCCAGCAGTAGGAAGAGACTCTAGAGAGCCTAACAGAACACAGGGAAGTGCTAATTGTAAAAATTGATACTGGCTGGAATAGCTTTTCTGCAATTATTTCCCTTCAGCAAATGCAATTGCCCTGAAGCTGAAACATTTTGCGAGGCTCCTGTATTTCCTCTCAAGGGTGGATTTTTCAAAAGCTTTATTTACAGCTGCCATATGGTCCTTGAAGGCTTTCATCACCCTCCCAAGAAAAGCAACTCTCCCCTCTAAGGTAAAAGCTCCTGACAAACAAGCACTTTTAGCCACAGAGGAACCAGAGGACACCTGAAAAGCAGGAGAAGGTCCACGCACCTTGTTGGGCTGCAGGCAACAGGACACACAGTACTCGTACACACTGCAGCAGCCGTTGGGAAGGCAGCTGTCACAGCTGTGCAGCTTCGTGCTGGGCACATTGACATTACAACAGCCATTGACCAGCAGGTCCTTCCTCTCACAGATGTAGCCTGAAAACCACAAAAAGTAGTAACAATGGGCAAGACGTACTCCTTTTTATGTTCCATACAAATCTACAGAAAGAACACATTACTTAAGAGCATGTTTATTTCTCATTTAGTAGATTATGATCCCCCTCAATTTGACTTAAGTCCTAACTAGCACTCCTTTGAAATAACACTTCGACATAGAGCTGAGTTCCACAACAGCCTGATGTTGCCTGCACAACTATTATGTACCTCCTCTAATGCGCTGTATATACAGTGTGAGTATTTAAGTGCAGAATACTTAAGTTTTGGCATAACTCATTGCTGTGATTGGAAGGGGAAAGGTGATTGGTGATGATTGTACTGGAAAAAGCTATGACGTACGTTCAATCAACTGGTCTGTGTCTGTATAACTCTCTTTGCAGTTCTATATGAAGAGACTTAGATTCATCCATGCAGGATAGCTGTAATATTACTTGTTCAGCGGAATCCTTAATGGTATAGAACCACAGTGTATGTTGAGCAGAATCTTTAGTAGTATAGAGCCACAATGTATGTCGTTATGGAAACTGGACTGCCACAGCATTAGCACAGCAGGCTTGGGTCCAGCTGGACCCAGCTCAGTGCGCAGAATCAGATCAGCAGCATCTGCAGCCACAGCAAAATTAACCCAGTCTGAGGAGAAAATGCCAACAGCTGAGGTTCCACAGTGAGAATGCCTTAATAAAGGGCAGTCCTTACTTGGAAGTGCCATCAGCAATCAGACAGGCAAAGCGGCATTCAACACTGCGATATGCAGAATAAATTCTTAGTAGCAAGTATACCCAGTTCATCTGTAATGAGGAGCTTCCCCTGCACAGAATTCCTGCACTGGTTACTCAGCTGACTGCCGTTTCCCGAACTGAACTTCACCTTCCACACAATCGGCTGCTCATGCTCTTGCACCTGGAGGAGATTCCGATCTCTCACCGTCCTCTCTTCCTGCAAGGAAAGGCAGCAATGCACCCCAACATACAAGTTCCTTCTGCCGTTCCCACCCACGTGCTTTTCCCACAGCTAAACGCGCCTAGTAGTTGTAAATTCAGACACCAGTGGTGTGAGCAACACATTACTTGCAGTAGCTTGCTTTTTGCTACACACAGCATGGAAGCAATGCAATCCAGTAAAACGGGGGTAGGCAACCTCACCGCAGGACCTGCTAGCGCAGCTGACCTCGGTTCTGGCAGCCACAGAAGTAGCATGTGTTCTACTAAACAACCACAGGTACACACGTTTCCCCTTTGCAAGCCCCTCGCTGGTGGAATTACGGTTCACAAGAGACATTACAACAGAGCAATCGAGTGCCTTCAAGATTATTTGCCCCCCCGCCCCAGTTTTGGTTTCAAACACCACTGCCGTCAAACACAGTCTCAGACAGGGGTTTCTGTAACTCTTCTTTAACAACTAAGATGCAATTCTGTCCCCGGAGGTCAGTGCCAGCCCTCGCAGAACACGCGTTCCCCGGGCCGGGGGCTGTTCCCAGCCGGGTCGGGGGCTCCGGGAGGGCACTGACCTGCTTGAGGGTGCTGCCGAGGAAGTACACGAGGGAGAGCCCGAAGACGATGGCGAGGACCCAGCGCTTCCTCAGCAGCCGCCGCCACAGCACCGCTCCCCAGGGCACCATGGCGGCGCGGCGGGCGGCCCGGCCCCGGAGCCGCGGGCTGGGCCCT